>Ga0208373_1003105_pt1 | contig 16865 bp, 18 predicted proteins | sample RifOxyC2_FD_184036 | JGI IMG/M metagenome (GOLD analysis project Ga0208373, IMG submission 184036) | Soil microbial communities from Rifle, Colorado - Rifle Oxygen_injection C2 (SPAdes) | ecosystem: Environmental > Terrestrial > Deep subsurface > Rock core/Sediment | place: Rifle, Colorado...
AGTACCCGATAGCCATGGAGGACGGGCTGAGGTTTGCCGTGCGCGAGGGCGGACACACCGTCGGAGCCGGGGTCATTTCCAAAGTCATCGAATAATCCCGTTTAAGGAGAAAACATGGCAAAAGTAGAAAAACTTACTTATTATCTGGCGTGCACCGTCTGTAAAAACAGAAATTACTATCATCAGCGGAACAAGAAGAAAAAAACCGAAAAGAAACTCGAATTTAAAAAATATTGTTCCCACTGCAGGAAGCATACACCGCACAAGGAATCGAAGTAGAAACAGCGGTTATTTCCTGATCTCGAGAAAGAGATTTACCAGTTCCGGGTCGAACTTCGAACCTGATTCTTTTTTGATAATTCCCAGGGCTGCTTTTTCAGAATAGGCTTTTCTGTAAGGCCTTGACGAAACAAGCGCCTGAAACGAGTCAGCCAGAGAGAGCATCCGGGCGCCGAGCGGTATCTTCTTTCCCTTTAGCCCGGACGGATAACCCTTCCCGTCCCACCTCTCGTGGTGGTGCAGGATGACGGGGATAGTCTCCCGAAGGCCCGGCACAAAGCCCGCGAGTTCGGCGGCAAAATGAGGGTGGCTCCTTATCACAGCGAACTCCTCCGTCGATAAAGGGCCCGGTTTAAGGAGAACAGCGTCGTCGATTCCCAGTTTTCCTATTTCATACAGGACCGCGGCCTGAAAAAGCCGCTCCTTTTCCGGAAGAGGCAGATTCCGTTTTCCCGAAAGTTCAAGAAGCAGGCCGGTCACATTTTCCGAGACATCTGCGGGATAGCCGTCCCTGATCCTGGAACTCCTTGAAAAAGCATTCAGCGCTTCAATGATGTTCTGGTTACCCCTCTTTAAAAGCCTTTCCAGTTTTTCCTTTATTTTATTGAGAGGAGCGGAAACGAGAATCTTGCCTTTCTTCATATCCATAGAAGAATATATGCGGTCTCCTCCGTCTATCTTTGTTTTGTTGAGTATCTGATCCGCGGCCTCAAGCAATTCGACGGCGGCCGCGTACCGATCTTCGGGATACGACGCGGCAGCAATGCTTACCTTGATGTTGACTATGTTCTTTTTCTTCCCGAAACGACTGGAATGCATCCCGTCCAGAATCCTGCCGGCCAGCTGAAGGACGGAATCGCGGCCGGCGCCGGGAGCGATCACGACGAATTCTTCCCCGCCGAAGCGAACCACCGTGTCGTAACGCCGCACGAGCTTTTCCAGCTCCCTGGAGAACTGCTTCAGCACCAGATCGCCGAAAGTGTGTCCGTAAACGTCGTTTATGGCCTTGAAATAATCTATGTCCAGCAGGAGCAGGGAAAGGGGACGTCCCGATCTCCGGCTCCTTTCGAACTCCGCTTCGAGAACCTGTTCCATGTGCCGGAAATTATAGAGTCCGGTATGGGAATCCCTCATGGCCAGCTCGCCGAGCTGCCTGTTGGCTTTTCTCAATTCCCGGTTAAGAACCTTGAGCTGCTGCTCCGTCTCTTTTCTTTCGCTCACGTCGCGGATAACCGCCTGCAGGCCCGGGCGGCCCTCGAACTCGATAACCGACGAATTTATCTCGACAGGAACTGTTCCACCGTTTTTTTTGACCAGTAAAATTTCATAGCTGCCGCTCAGATCTTCACCCGAGAGTCTCTTCTTATACCGTTCCAGCACTCCCTGCCTGAAAGGTTCTGCAATGAACCGGTCAAAAGACTGCCCTATCACTTCTTCTTTCGCAAAACCGGTCAGGAGGAGCATTTTCTTGTTGGCGAATTTCATAAGCCCTTCCTGTATTATCACGATCCCGTCGTTCCCTCCCTCGACTAGCGTCGAATATTTCTTCTCGCTCTCTCTCAGCGAATTCTCAGCGACATACCGACGGGTCACGTCGCGCACATGGAGCAATACGGCAGGCTTGCCGAAATATTCTATCCTTCGGGCCCTGATCTCGACAGGAATACTCACGGCCCCGTTGAGGCTGAACCCCTCCACATAGTCTATCTCCCCGTTCACCAGCCTCGGGAAATCCCTGCTCACTTTTTCCTTCTGATCCGGCGGGATCAGATCCGCAATGTTCTTCCCCACGAGCTGGTTTCTCCTGAGTCCGTTGAGCCTGCAGCCGGCGGGATTCACGTCGAGGACATTGCCTTCCAGGTCTTCTACAAATATCGCATCGGGAGCGTTCTCGAAAAGTTCCCTGAACTGTTTCCCGGCGGTATCCGCATTTGAAGAAGCACTATGAAATTTCTTGAGTCTCAGGATTTCGTTACGGGCTTCGGCCAATTCTTCAAGAATCTTGCTGTTTTCGGCGGGCATATCTCTGCATTTATCTTATAATATTTGACTCCAAGTAGCGAGGGATTTATCAGTGTGCAGCAGGCTCAGGAAGACGTTCCTAAAAAAGTGATTGAGTAATTAGTCATTGAGGGAAAGCAAATTAATCGCATTCACCTCAATCAGGTTAACTATTTACAACGCTCTTTCTCTTACATTTGCCACTGACCACTTATCACTGCCCACTGAATATCATTTCCAGACACCGGGGACGGAAGTATGGCACTTGGGGCACTTGCCATCGGCTATCATCATTTCTTCAACCCCCATATAAGCTCGCCTGATGATGGTTTCGCCGCATGAATGGCATTTAGTGTCCAGACCCTCTGAAACGTTACCTAGATAAATGTAATTAAGCCCTTTTTCTCTCCCTATCTCGGCGGCGAGACGAAGCACGGGAACATCCGTCGGAGGAACCGACGTCATCTCGTAATTGGGATAGAACCGGCTTATGTGCCAGGGAATATCCTTCCCTGTTTCTGCGAGGAACGATGCAATTTCCGCCAGCTCCTTCTCGCTGTCGTTCTTTCCGGGTATGACAAGCGTCGTCACCTCGACCCAGATGTTTTTTTTCTTCATAAGCCGGATCGTCTCAAGCACGGGCTGAAGCCGCCCTCCGCAGACCTTTTTGTAGAAATCATCGCTGAAACTCTTCAAGTCGACGTTGGCCGCATCGAGATACGGTTCGATCGTGTCCAGCGCTTCCCGGGTCATAAACCCGTTCGTCACGAATACATTCTTTAACCCTGACTCTCTGGCCAGACGCGCGGTATCGCAGGCCATCTCGAAAAAAATCGTCGGCTCGGTGTAGGTGTAAGAGATGCTCGAGCATCCGTTTTTCCCGGCTTCCTTCACTACCTCCGCGGGTTCAATATGGTCTCCGGCCGCGCGCTCCCATCGGTCTTTTCTGGCCTGGGATATCTGCCAGTTCTGGCAGAACTCGCACCTGAAATTACAGCCGATCGCAGCAATCGAATAAGAAGAGGAGCCCGGCAGGAAATGATAGAGCGGCTTCTTCTCTATCGGATCGACATGCGCGGCGATTATTTCTCCGTAAACGAGCGAATAAAGAGCGCCCTCTTGATTCTGACGGACGCCGCATATGCCGAATTTACCCTCAGCGATCCTGCAGCGGTGACTGCAGAGAAAACAGTCCACCCGTTTCTCATCGAGCTTCTTATAGAGCATCGCTTCCTTTTTCATAAATCCCTCTCTTTTTAATTATAGAAGAATAGCGGTTGAGTTAATAGCCGATGTTCCAATTGACGCTTTCTTCCGGGAACAGGAATCAGGCAAAGAAATATACGATTTCAAGGATAAAAGACTGCTTTGGCTCCTGAAAGAATCCGGCCCAAAAGAGCGGGATATGATCTACGAGTTGGCTTCTGTCGTCCTGCCCAAAAAACAAAAATAAGTTTCTTTTTTTTTGCACAGCGCGGTTGACAATTCAATCCTAAAGCTATGCACTTATTAATAAATGCAATGAATTAGGGCAACACATGAATAAGCAAAAGGAACTCATCCGGTATCTTAAAAATAGAGGCGGTATAGCAGGCTATGCCGAAATCAGAAAGGCAGGATTTGATAAAACCGCCCTAAGGAAAATCCTCGAAACCAAGCAGGCAGAGAAAATGGAGCGGGGGGTTTACAGGCTTGCCGGGGGGATGACATGTTCAAACCCTGATTTTGCGGCGGTTTCCATAAAAGTCCCAAAAGGAGTCATTTGCCTGCTTTCCGCTCTCTTTTATCACGGGCTGACAGATGAAATTCCACGAAATGTCGATGTTGCTATACCGCGGGGATCTCACGTTAATAAAATAAAATATCCTCCGGTTCACTTTTATCACTTTTCGAACAAAGCCTGGAGAGAAGGAGTGGAGAAGCATGTCATGGACGGACATGAGATTAAAATCTACAGTGCGGCCAAAACAATTGCCGACGCTTTCAAGTTCCGAAACAAAATAGGAATTCCCATAGCGCGACAGGCCATGAAAGCCGCTCTCAGGCAGAAACGCGCAAAACCCGACGAAATCATACGCTATGCGAAAATATGCAGGGTCGATAAAACAGTCCAGCCCATACTTGAGGCGCTGCTGGGGCAGGTCGGATGTCGGTTTCGGCGATGTTGTTTACCCTAAAACTTCAACGGTTGAATATCCGGCCATTCTTGACCTTCCGGGGCCTCGGTTAAAAGGATATCCGCCGGAGAGTATGGTCAGTGAAAAGTTCGAAGCCATGGTTAAGCTGGGGGTATTAAACAGCAGAATGAAAGACTTTTATGATATTTGGCTTATTATCCGGCAATTTGATTTCAACGGTTCAGCGCTTGCCGGAGCGTTAAAAAGAACTTTCGGGAATCGAAAAACGGTTCTTCCGGAAGCAAAACCGCTGTTTGCGGAAGAAATTTACAATGCAGAATCTGACCGCCAGCTGCTCTGGAAAGCATTTATCCGAAAAGGGCAGATAAAACATGCTCCGGATCGGTTGTCTGCCGTGGCAGGTGAAATCGAAAATTTTCTTATCGAACCGGTACTTGCGCTTGGTAAAGAAGCCGACTTTAAGAAGAAATGGAAAGCTCCGGGTCCGTGGAAATAGACAGTTCCCGGGACTTATCTGCAACAAATAAAATCAGAATCCAGGGCTGATCAGATAGATTCGAGGAAAATTCTGAATACTCTTTTAACATTGCTTTAGACCCTTTATTAATGTAAAATGCAGTTGACATAAGGTTGATATGAGGTTGCTATAACCAATTTATATGTACAAATTTATAATTAAACCGCGGGTTTTGAAGACTCTTTCTGAGATTGATTATCTCCGGGGGAAAATTGACGAGGCGCATGAAAAGGGAGTTTTTGTACCGGCGCTGCAGAAGGAATCAGCTATTGTCATGGCTTACGCTTCCACTACAATAGAAGGCAGCACTCTAACCCCGCAGGAAGTGAGAACCGTGGCAAACGGGGAAATACCGCGAAAACCGCGGCATCATATCCAGATGGTTAAAAACTACCTTCAAGCCATTGAATGGATCAGAAAAAATGAAGGGAAAAAAACAATAACATTATCTGATATTTTGATTCTGCACAGAATTATCGGAGAAAAAGCCGTTGATGGAGGTCCGGTCGGAAAATTCAGAAATGTGCAGGTCTTCGCAGGAGATCATACTCCTCCGGTCCCCGATGAAATAACCGGACTTATTTCCAGGTTCATCAAATGGTTCAACAAAGAATCGGTAGTTTACCACCCTGCCATAAGTTCTGCACTGCTTCATTTTGCCATAGCCACCATACATCCATTCCGGGACGGCAACGGCAGGGTTGCGCGTATACTCGCTTCCTGGGAATTATACCGCAGGGGCTTTGACACGTTTCATATCTTCACCATAGATGACCTGCTTTTGGAAAACAGGCAGTTTTACTACAGACAGCTAAGCAATGCCAGAAAACCAGGAAAACTCGGCGACTGGATCGAATACATGACAGATGCAACCGCAGAAGGACTGGAACGGGCCTATAAGAGACTGAAATCTATCCGTATCAGAGGACGGAAACTTGCACCTCTCTCTGAAACCCAAAAGAAAATCCTTACTATACTTTCTGCGCAGGGGCCAAGGTCTATCAAACAGCTTCTCTCCGCACTTCACCTGACAAGGCAGGGATTGCATAAATCTGTCTTTCCGCTACTGAAACAAAAAAGAGTTGTTCTGCTTGGAACCAGACGCAGCAGGAAATACGGAATTCAGGGCTGATCAGATAGATTCGAGGAAAAACGTTGGACACTTTTTGGAGACTTTTGCATTTTTCTGATTTCCGGCTGAATTTCTAATTTATTGAAAACCCTATGTAAAATTGGTACTATCGGTGTCACAGGCCTGTAGCGCAACTGGCAGCGCATCGGTCTCCAAAACCGAGGGTTGGGGGTTCAACTCCCTCCAGGCCTGCTTGTCCTCTCCAAAAAACTGCTCTGGAAATTAGTTTTTAACCCCGCCCCCGCAGGCTCGGAAGTCCCCATAGTCTGCAGGATTTCGGATTAATCTGTAACTCTGTCTGTTCCTGAAAAATGTTTCAAAACGGTAATAATCTCTTTAAGTGCATACCCCTGAAAAAGAGCCACAAGAGAGAGGACAGGTATGAGAAGTCTGGAACCGGAAGAGATTAAAAGAGAAGCAACAGGAAGCGCCGCAAAAAAAAGATAGAGCGGCATTCTTTTTCTGAACCATCCCTCTTTTATATCCCGTATAAGCTTCAGAAACATACCGCAGATAAAAAGAAGCATCCCCGTAAGATTAAAAATAAATTCGGCCGGAAATCCTTTTGAAGGGAAAAACAAACTTGAGATCGGATGTCCCAGATACCAGATATCCCTTTTCAGATCCCACAGATAAAGAATGCGCAGACACAATAACTTGAAAAAAACAAGGGGCTGTCCTAATATAAAAGCAAAACCGGAGGGCTCTGACAGTACAGGATAAGGGAAGTTATATCCCTGAGCATTCAGATTATTTCTAAGACTGAAAAGCCAGCGGATATCTGTGGTTCCGGGAAAAAATTTCCCCAGCCTGAACGATTGATACAGTATCCAAGAACCGAAAAGAAACAGAAACGGGAAGATAAAAACAGCTGTATATTTCAGACGAGCTGAAAAACTTTCCTTCGGCATCCGCAGAAATAAGAAAATAATCCCTGCAGCAAATAAAAGAACAAACCGGATATGCAGAAGCGCCGCAAGTCCGGCAAGAAGGCCACAACATATAAGGTAAAGCACACTATACCGGCAGCCCGGGGACCACTCCAACAACATATAAAGAAGAAGCGTCGTCAAAAAAAGTGCAGGGATCTCATACTGAAGAAGAGAAATATAGACAAAAGCTTTGTGCGAATATGCCATAATAAGCACCCCGAAAATCCCGGTATACCTTCCAAAATGCTTTTCTCCGATCCTGAAAACAAGCAGCAGAGTAAGCAGAAAAAATCCCCAGGACGCCGTTTTCACCAGGATAAAATACTGCTTTTCAAGCGGAAATGTTTTGTAAAGGAACGAAAGATATATCTGATATCCCGGTGCATGGCGAAGGTCCTCGAGATCAAGAAAATTATTTTTCTCCAGAATAGAGACCATCCCCCTCAAATACGAGGGACCGTTTATGGCAAGACGCTCTTCACTCCAGGGACGATTGCCCGTATGAATCAGATGCAGCAGCGAAAGAAAAAGACTGATAGCACATGCAGCCGCAGTAAAAATGTAACGCGCCGGATTAACCCCGGGAAAATACTTCCTCTTCATCTACTTATATATCATGGGCACCATAAAACACATACTTTGGCGGGGGAACCCATAGAACAATTATAGTTATTGGAAATAAGGCGGTCTACGAAAATCTGTATTCAATCTATCTATTGGGAAGGTAAAATGATAAAGAGACTCCTTTCCTTTGTATAGTTGAAGGTCTATCCCGCAAAGATATTACCGTTAATTTTCAATGAAAATATACTGAGGGATTCAGACAACGCCTGTCTCCCGCACTATATATTACCGCTGTTTAATATTTTAAAATCTCTTAAATAGAACCGCCCTCTTTCGGCGCTTCTGCTTTGTTCATTTTCCTCTGCAGCGGTTTCTGGAATTTTTCTTCGACCTCGGCCACTGCCGCCCGCAAAGAATTAAAAAGATTGCCGATCTGTTCCGCGGTAAAATCATACTGGGGACTCGAAAGATTCCCGATGAGCCGGATCTTGTCGAGCGCCGCGTTCACTCTCTTCTCGGAGAGCCGTTTAAATTTTTCCTCTTTTGTTTCAGCCATTTTTTCCTCCTCTATCAAAAAGACGCATATCACCGGTCTTCCCGTTCATAAAAACCTTCCAGAATATTAATTAAAAATCCGGAAAAACTCCAGCCTATCCGGATGTTTGCGCTTTACTTTCTGACCAGATTCCCGCGAGAATTGCCGCGGTGATTATGCACCAGGTCGCAAAAAGAGCGTTCGGTATCGCAGCGAGTACCACCCAGACCGCCAGAAGACGCGAGAACCTGTCTAATAAAAAAGTGATCATTGATCTTCTTGCCTCATTATTCATATATTTTTCGCTGTTTCCTTCCCCAGCTCATACGCTTTCTTAAGAGCATCGGGATTTTTTCCCTTTATTTCGCCGGACACTCCCGCGTCAGGGACCAGCAAAGACCTGTATTTCATGCCGGTATAATCAGCTGTGAGTTTAAACGGTTTCTCCAGGGCATCCAGCCCGATATCCTCATACGCGCTTGCAAGGAGCACGAGCGTCTTTCCCTTCAGCGGCGTTTCCATGGTATTATTTTTATTATCCCATTTATACAGGGAGAACATTCTGTCTATGATGATCTTCAGCTGGGCGCTTGCCGAGAAAAAATAAAGAGGTGTGGCGAAAACTATCGCATCCGCATCCAGCATCTTTGCCAGCACGGGCCTTGCTCCGTCGTCTATAACACACTCGTACTTATCAAGCTTCTGACATTTCCTGCAGGAGGTGCACCCGTTCGCCTTGTATTTAAGGAACGCCGTGCTGATGACCTCAGCTTCCATGCCTTCTTCTCTTACTCCGTCCGCAAATGCCGATATAAGAGCTGCGGTGTTGCCTGCTTTCCTGGGACTGCCTGAAAGGATCAGTGTTTTTTTAAGCATTTTTTAACGCTGTTTACTTTTTCCATTTATCAGGAAGACCCCTGTTGATATTTTCCTTCTCAGCCGCTGAAAGGCCGCGGGGTTTTTCCGTAGACGGGAGTTTACGGTTCCCTGAAACGAGTTTATAGCAGGGGAGTCTGACGAGATCGTAGCGCAGAGCATAATTGAGCAGTTCCTTGTCGTTGGTGACGACTGTGACATCCCGCCTGTTTTTGAGATATTCGATTCTTTCTTTTATCCTCTCGTCGGCCTGCACTCCCGGTGTAAAAAGGACCCTCATCCCTTTGTAAGCGAATTCGTCGGGATAGTTTTCTGGAGGCCCTCCGTCCATGAAGAGGGTCACGGAGTTCCCTCTCTTTTTGCCGAGAAAGAATGCGGAGGCCCTGTCAAAAAAGGCAAAAACCTCTCCCCGGCCCCAGTAATGGTAGAGATTCTTTCCGTCAATTACATATATCATCTGACAATAAGGTAGATCCCCAGAAGGAGGAATGCCGCGGCCAGAAACTTTGCCCCGGGTTTCTCCTCTTTGAAGATTTTCCAGCCGAGGAAGATCGAGACGAGCATGCCGCTCCTCTTGATAGCGATGACGCAGGCCACGTAGCCCGTCTGGAGAGCCAGCATATGTGAGGTGAGAAGGATTGAGTGAATAAAACCAAGGCCCAGAAGCGGCAAGAAAAAACGCCTGTCGAAAATCTCTTTTCTTGCGCCGAAAGGGGCGAGAATACCCGTTATCGTTACGGCCATCAGCAGCGGATAGACGAGCGGATGGCTCAGGTTGAGCGCCAGCTTGTCGAGATTGGCCACCACTCCCCAGATAAGCGCCGTCAGAAAAGCATACCTTACGCCCTTATGGTTGAAAAAAAGTGTCATCGAACGGAAGGGGTCCCATGAAAGAAAGAAGAGCCCCAGGATGACCATGCCTATCCCCGCCATACCGACAGCAGGTATCCTCTCGCCCAGGAGAAGGAGCGAGAACGGGACTACGAAAACAGGCGAGATCGAAAGAACCGGAACGGCTACAGAGACCTCGGTATTTTTGATGGACTTGGAATAAAAATAGAAACCGATGCTGTTGCCTATTCCCACGAGCAGAAGATAAAAAAGGAATCTTCCCGAAACCGCTATTGTGCGGGAATGTAATCCGGCCAGGGGAATCAGGAAAGGCACGGAATAAAAAAACGCGGCAAAGAGCAGCGGTTTCTCGCTGAAGTTCCGGTTGTGGAAATGCTTAACCAGAACGCCTTCAAGACCGTAGGCGGCGGCGGTGATGAACGCGTAAAAATACCAGGGCATGCTTCATTTTAGCTTAAAATAGAAGCGATCGGTACCTTTCCACGCATTTGTTATAATTAAACGTTTGACATGGAAAAACTGATCCTCAATCCTTCCTCGGGACAGGGCCGCGGCGCGCGCCTGAAAACATTTATCAAGAGAGAGATGAATCTCCGGGACGATGAGATTTTTCTTTCAAAAAACAGGGAAGAGATCCGCGGCAAAGCCCGCGAGATGGCCGAAGCGGGGATCGATCCCGTGATTGTGGCAGGGGGAGACGGGGGATTCAACTTCGCCCTGAACGGAATCATTGCCGCTTCCCTGAATACCCGCATGGGTTTCATTCCCCTGGGAATGAGCAACATATGCGCTCTCTCCAGCGGCATTCCGAAGAGCGCCCGGGCGGCGATAGAACTGATAAAAAAGAAACGGACCAAATCTTTTTCGCTGGCCCGGGTGGAAACCGAAAACCTGTCGCAGGTTTTTTTCAACTCTCTCGATTTTGGTTACACTTCGGAAATATCTAACAGGGCCGAAACGAACCGCACCTTAAAACTGCTGCTTGGCAAAGGCAGCCATGCGCTCACCGCCGTATTCCTTTTTCTTTTCAAGAATTTTCCTCTCATCGAAGTCCTGGTGAACGGAAATACCTACAGGACAACGCAAGTCGCCGTATTCAACGGACCTTACCTGGGCGGAAAATTCAAACTTGTGGATGCAGACCCGCAGGACCGTCAGCTGGAAATAGCTTTGTTCAAGGGAAAGACAAAGATGCAATTCATACTCTCCATTCTCAAGGTTCTGATGGGCCGGGACGGGCAGAAATATTTCCGGATAGAAAAGGCCGACTCCGCCGAAGTGTACTCGCAGAAACCGCTCGCCCTCCAGCTGGACGGAGAGCCTTTTGCGCCGGTTACACATTTCAAAGTCTCTTTCCATTCAAAGAGGATGGAATTAATCTGCTGATGTCAATTTCCCTGATAGTTCTCTTCCACAGACCCCGGGCTCTGCGGAATCTGCTTGTCTCTCTTCGAAATACAGCCGCTCCGGCAGCGGCCGAAATCATAGTAATTTTCAACGCCGGCAATTCGGATGAGGCGGAAAAAATCCGGGCCGAGTTTCATGATAGCCCCCTCATATTTTATTCTTCCGTAACATCCAATAAATCAGAACTCCGCAACATCGGCCTGGAAAAAGCGGCGGGAAAAATCCTCCACTTCCTGGACGACGACGTGACGGTGCCGGAAAACTTCCTGCAGGCGCTTGAAGAAACATGGGAGAATCACCCCGAAGCCGCGGCTATAGGAGGACCGAACCTCTCGCCGGACGGCAGTTCCTCTTTCGGCAGACTGGCCGGACGGCTCCTGGCCAGCCGTTTCGTCGCCGGACGCATGGCGGACCGCTACCGTATCGTGGAAGAAAAGACCGCGGACGACAGATCCCTGATGCTCTGCAATCTGGGATTCCGGAAAAGCATATTGCAAACAGAGAGGCTCTCGTTCTCGCCTTATCTCGATTACAATGAAGAAAATTTTCTTCTGAAACAGCTCCGGAAGCGGGATTTCCTTTGTCTATACACCCCGAAGCTGCCCGTCTTTCACGAACGGAGAAAGACGGCTGCGAAATTCCTCTTCCAGGTTTTCCGGTCCGGCAGGGGACGGGCGCGGTCGATAAAACTCGATATCACTAATTTCGGACTCATATACATACTGCCTTCTCTGTGGCTCATTTACCTTCTCTCTCTATTACGGATAAGAACCGGATTTTACTTTCTGCCTCTGGGATTATATGCCGGGATTTCGCTCTTTCACGGACTTCTCTATCACGGCAAGGGGGAATCAAGCCTGCCTGAAGCGTTTTTATTTCCGGCCGGGGCCCTGGCAGCGCATTTCGCTTACGGGACGGGGTTTCTGATCGGTCTTCTTATGCCGCTGCCTGATATTTCTGACCGGAATTAACCGGTTTTTACTTAAGACTGTACCTCTCCTCGCCCGGTTTGATCATACCGAGTTCCCGGCGCGCCAGTTCCTCGTACGATTCGGGATCGCTCCTCAGTTCGTCGATTTTTTCCTTGAAACGGCGGTTCTCCCTTATAAGTTCCTCCTTCTGTCTCTCGAGATAGCGGTACTCTTTCCAGTAGACGATCAGTCTTTTGAAATTGTTGTTGGCTACCAGCGCAGTCATTCCCGCGGCAGCCGCCAGAAAATAAATAAATGCTGGAATCCGCTTCTGCCGGCTGGAATACACTCCTCTTACTCCCGCGTCAGCGGCTCCGGAGAGTCTTTCCCAGAGAGGCTGCGTTTCCCAGTTCATTTTCAATATAGAGAAGGCGGTTGTATTTGCAGACGCGCTCGCTCCGGCACGGGGCGCCGGTCTTGAGCTGTCCGGTATTTACTGCCACGGCCAGATCAGAGATGAAAGCGTCTTCTGTTTCTCCGCTTCTGTGTGAAATCACTGCCGTGTAACCGTTTTTATATGCCAGCGCAATCACCTGAAGTGTCTCGGTAAGACTGCCTATCTGGTTCAGTTTGATAAGGATCGAGTTCGCCGCTTTCTGTTCGATACCCTGCTTCAACCTCCCGGGATTTGTCACAAAAATGTCATCGCCCACAAGTTGAATCTTTGCTCCAAGTTCTTTTGTGATATGTTTCCATCCGTCCCAGTCGTCCTCCGCATGGCCGTCCTCGATCGAGAAGATGCTGTATTTAGAAACCCAGGACGCGTACATGGCCGACAGTTCCTGGGGAGTGAGAGTTTTTTTCGGTTCTTCGCCCTCGAGAACGTACTTTCCGTTTTCGAAGAATCCGCTCGAGGCCGGATCGAGACAGACGGCTATGTTTTCGCCGAGCCTGTATCCTGCCGCTTCCACAGCCTGTTTGATGACTTTCAGCGCATCCTCGTTCGTCTTCAGGTTAGGCGCAAACCCGCCTTCGTCTCCGACGGAAGTATTCAGATTCTGGGACTTCAGTATCTTTTTCAGATTCTGGTAAATTTCCGCGCCGGCACGGAGCGATTCCCTGAAGCTGGAAAATCCGTAAGGAGCTACCATGAACTCCTGCAGGTCGACATTGTTGTCCGCATGGGCTCCGCCGTTAAGGATGTTCATCATGGGAACGGGAAGCTGATAGTCCGCAGTCGATAGCCGGTAGTAAGAAGAAAATAAACTGCGGATATGTTCGTAAAGAGAGAGTTTTTTTTCAAGAGCGGCGGCGCGGCAGGCGGCAAGAGAAACTCCGAGAATAGCATTGGCTCCAAGTTTACTCTTGTTCTCGGTGCCGTCCAGTTTAATCATGAGCTCATCAAGGTCCTTCTGGGCTTCTGCAGATTTTCCCTTGACTGCGGGAGCAATTTTTTTATTCACATTCTCGACCGCATTCAGAACGCCCTTGCCCATGTAGCGTTTCTTGTCGCCATCCCGCATCTCCAGAGCCTCATGCGTTCCGGTGGAAGCTCCGGACGGCACTGCCGCAATGGCGTTTACGCCGCTCTCAAGCGTCACCTGGACGCTGACTGTGGGATTACCCCTGGAATCGAGTATCTCCGTCGCTTTAACTTCCCTGATTTTCATATCTATCCTCCTCCAATTGTGAAATTATTGCCATTATTCTATTAAAATTTGTCATACTCCGCAATTTTTTAGCGACTTCGAAATTTTTCCGCTCTTCGGCCGAGGCCGGACTTTTCTAATCAATGAGGTATTCAGTCTTACACGCAGCCGGATAAATTGATAAAATCAATGTGCCGATGAAGATTATAATACTGGCAGGGGGGAGCGGAACGAGGCTCTGGCCCCTTTCGAGAAAACACTACCCCAAGCAGTTCCTCAGCCTGGGCAGGCAGGACTCTTTCCTCCAGACGACCGTAAGACGCCTGCGGGGCTTAAGCCGTCCCGAGGAGGTAGTGATACTTACGAACGAGGCATACAAGTTTTCCGTTATCAACCAGGTTAAAGCCGTTGATCCCCGCTGCGCCCGGAACGTCCTGCTGGAACCCGTCGGCAGAAACACCGCCCCGGCGATTGCCCTGGCCGTTAAATTTTTCCAGGAAAAGCAGCGAGCCGCTGATGGCGAACCGGTCTTCGTCTGCCCTTCGGACCACCTGATTTCTCCCGAAGCGAGATTCCGGAGCTTTGCGAGAGAAGCCGCAAGAATCGCCGGACAGGGGCACATAGTCACATTCGGCATCAGACCCGACAAGCCCGACACCGGGTACGGCTACATCGAAAAAGGCGCCAAAATCCGCGACGGGAAAAACTCCAGAGACTATTTCCGGATAAGTAAATTCGCGGAAAAGCCGGACCTCGGGACGGCAAAAAGATACCTGGCTTCAGGAAGATTCTTCTGGAACTCCGGCATGTTCGCCTTCACCGTCGGCACCATCCTCGAAGAGATGCGGAAGTACGCCCCGAGGATATCCGGAAAACTGGACGCTTCATACGAAGAGGTTCTTAATAACTTCAGGGACATGCCGGACATTTCCATAGACTACGCCGTCATGGAAAAATCGAAAAGATCGGTAGTACTTCCGCTGGACGTCAAATGGTCGGACGTGGGCTCCTGGGACATTCTTTATGAAATTCTTCCAAAAGACAAAAATCAGAATGTTAAAATAGGCGAAATCGCTGAACTGGACACCAGGAACAGCCTCATTTTAGGCCAGAACCGGCTTATCGCCACCATCGGCATGGAAGATATGCTGATTGTGGACACGCCGGACGCCCTGCTCGTCTCAAAAAGAGGAGAATCCCAAAAAGTGAAAAATCTCGTAGGGCATTTAAGGGAAACAAAGAAAAAAATAGCGGAAGAGAACATCACTACCTACCGCCCCTGGGGAAGTTACACGATTCTCGAAGAGGGCGACCGCTACAAGATCAAGCGGATTGTCGTAGCCCCGGGAGAGAAGCTGAGTCTCCAGCTTCACAGGAAGCGGAGCGAACACTGGGTGGTCGTCAAGGGCGAAGCGGCTGTTACCCTGGAAAAAAGAAGCATTATACTCAAGGAGAACGAGTCCATTTTCGTGCCCCTGGGAAAAAAGCACAGGCTGGAAAACAGGAAGAAGAGCTCTCTTGAAATCATAGAAGTCCAGGCCGGTAAATACCTGGAAGAGGACGACATCGTCAGGTTCGACGACATCTACGAGAGATATTAACACGGTTACCGGTTTCCGGTTACCGGCAAACAGTCATCTGGTTCAGTTTCCGATCAGTTTAAGATTCCTCTCTAGCTGGGCGTACGCTTCCGCATCCGGAAGCCCCAGTCTCCGGGCCGTCTGCCAGGCCTGCCGGGCCCCGTCATAATTTTTTAGCAGGTACTCGACATTGCCCAGATCGTTGTATAATTCTCCATAGTGCCTTATTTTAATGCCCTCCCGGAACGCCGAAACAGCTTTGTCATATTTTCCCATACGGACGTGGCTCATCCCGAGATTGTAGGCCATCTGCCCGTCTACAGGGGAATACCTGTGAGCTTTTTCGTAATGAAAAACCGCCTTTTCATATCCGCCCAGAGCATAACTGTCGTCTCCTCTTTTCCTGTGGTAACTGCTTATAAGTTCCGGCAGCAGGAAAAAAATAAAAAGCCCCGACAGCAGGGCCGGGATAAAAAACCGGAATACGTTTCTCTTTTGTTTATCTTCCGCTCCCGGGACGGGTTCATCAGTCCGGCCGGCAAGGGTAAGATAAAAAATGAAGACAGAAAATACAGAGACCAGCTCCAGGGGAAAATTCGTAAGTGAATTTATCAGAATGCCTGTCATTCCTGTTACAAGCATGACTTTTTCAATGGGATCATCATTTCCCGAGAAAACACGGCGGTAAAAAAGAAATAACAAAACGAGAAATGCTCCTGACCCGACGAGGCCTGTCTCGGTAAGTATCTGGAGAAAATCGTTATGCACCTGCGACTCTGAAGTGGACTTCAACCGCAGATTCCATCTTTCCCTGATTTTAGCCTGGTACAGGGCAAAATTCGTCTTTACGGCTCCTGCACCGCATCCGAAAACAGGATAATCTTTGAATATTTCACAGGCGGTCTGCCATTTAAAAAGGCGCTCCCGGACAGAACCCTCCCGCCAGTTTATTCTAATCCCGCCCCGGATAAATAAAATACCCGCTGATAAAAGCAGGACCCCTGTCAAAAAAAGCAGTCTCCTGCGGGATCGAAATTTGAATCTGAAAGAAAATATCAGCCACAGCGATATCACAGCCGCGCCGGCCAGAATGCTTCCCCGGGTGCGGGTAAAAAAGAGGAGCAGAAGCAGGAGAAGAACCAGAACCGGGTGAAAAATACCCCTTTTCTTTTCCAGCCGGCATAGCAAAACCGGCAAAACCGCGACAAGATAAGCGCCCAGAAAATTCGGATTCCCCAGGAACGAAAAGGGCCGGCCGCCGAAATTAACCTGCCAGGAGATAAAATCCAGTCCAAAATACTGCATATATCCGTATATCATGATAAGCACAAGGCCCGCGATAATGGCCCCGGATATCTTTTCGCTGTATTTTTTGAACGGAATACTCAAGATGAAGAAAGGAGACCATAAAAATAAATCACGGCTCAAAGCATAGAGAGAGACGGAAATATTCGGGCTGAAAAAAAGAGATACGGCCTTAGCAATAAAAAAA
>Ga0208373_1003107_pt1 | contig 16862 bp, 7 predicted proteins | sample RifOxyC2_FD_184036 | JGI IMG/M metagenome (GOLD analysis project Ga0208373, IMG submission 184036) | Soil microbial communities from Rifle, Colorado - Rifle Oxygen_injection C2 (SPAdes) | ecosystem: Environmental > Terrestrial > Deep subsurface > Rock core/Sediment | place: Rifle, Colorado...
GGAGAAGAAGTGGCGACTGACAATTGATTACCGGCATAGAACCGGTCCGTGGTGGTAGCCGAGCCGTAAATCGTTGTGAGAGAATTTATTGACAAAGCATTATTATAGCCGTAAAGATTTGACACTTGCAGATCCTTGCCGTTTGACACTGCAATATTGCCGGCAAAAGTGGAAGTGGCGGTGCCGGAAACAGTCAAAATGCCACCGACCGCCAAAGTGTCAGTCGTGGTCACATTATTAAAGCTACCGTAACCGCCGACATAAATTGAACCAGTAGTGGTGACACTATTGACACTCATACCAGCATTGCTATCTAATGCCAAAAGCTGACTTGCAGTCGCCGTCGTCGTCGCGCTTAAACCATCAACCGCATCGGCGTTAAAGGCATAAGGCGAGGAGGTCAAGCGTTTCCTTGGCGCAAAGGTTTCTTCAAAACTGCCATCACCGCCGGCGTCAAAATATACTTGCAAATAAATAGTGTCACTGGTAAACAAGCTAGCCGCCATGGCCGTGGATGTGCCCAAAGCAACCGAGAACACACCGTCAGCAATGGTAATAGCGCCAGCCGTAGTCGTCGCCGTCCAAGTTTCGGTCCAGATGACATTGCCACCGCTGGCCGCATCATACAACTCAAACATAAAACCATAACTGCCATCAGCCACGGCCGTACCGCCACTATCGGCTATTTTGCCCTGATAATTAATCTGGCTGTTAATGCCAGTGGCTGCTTGCGCTCCGGACATTGATCCCAGTCCAAACATCCAAGCAAAAACACCCACCACAAACACCATCAGCAACGCAATCAATATGCTTGTGATTTTCTTACTGTTTAATTTTTCTAAGCTATGACTTGGCATTATATTATAATTTTTTTTGATAATCTTATGTTTTATCTGGTGGTAAGCTGATTTTGCGTCTTAAATTCGCCGGCGGCTTGGACTCTACGAACATCAAATCTACTCTGAACTATCAAGCTAATCCAAGCCGCCATTATAATTAAAAGCACGACAAGTATAAAAACTGCGAACATTATCTTCCTGACAGAGCTGGTTCTGTGGCTGTGATTAAATTTTTCAATTGTTAGGAAGTTCATTTTATCTTCTTTAAAAATTTAAAATTTTATTAAACAGGGTGAATCTTATTAAATAAGATTTAAGCCAATTTTTAACAAACAAAAATCTGATTATTTCTTGCGCTTGGCGTTTGTCATATTGCCTCGCAAAAATTTAATCAGATCGTTTTCAAATACCCGATAGGTTTTATAGCCAACTTTAGCCGCCGGCAACTGACCGGCGCTAATCCAACGATAAACAGTCTTCAAGCTGACTTTCATCACCTTGGCGACATCTTCAATTGTTAGTATCCTATCTGGCATTAATTAATAAATTTTGTCTAATCTTCGCAATAAACAAAGGTATTTCACTTTTGAGGTGAAACTTTGCTTATCCACAAGCATAATCAATAAATCAATATATGTATTATAATTAATAATGTCCTTAATTGTCAATATAAAGTTATCAACAGAGAGTAATTATAGTTGATAGATTATAAAATATATAGTATTGAGAAGTTAATATATTGTATTATATTGTATTGTATAGTATATATACTTGATTGTTCTTAATTGACAATTTTATCACATCATAACATCCCATATAGTGTCATTGCGAGCGACCGGAGGGAGTTATGAAGACAGTTTGAAGATATTTTGAAAATACAAAAATAATCCGCCTCGGCGGATTATTTTCACTTTTTACTGATGACTAATATTTTAGCCAAATTTATTTTCTGTTGGCGATGGATTTATTGCCTTATCCCCTGTTTTGTTTGGGGTTATAGCCTGATTTTTGCCAGCTTGATCCGGATGCTCTTTATTCGCGTTACTGACATTATCATTTGCGTCATTCGTATCAATTACTGACTCCGCACTTGTAAAAGATAATAATTGGTCATCATCCACCTTAATCTCGCCACTTGTTTCTTCGACAGTCTCCTTTATTTTTTTTGCCATTTCTTCCAAAGGCGACGCCTCTTTAGATATTGGGGCATTTTCACTCCTGATGGTGCTCGGCTGTTCTATGATTGGTTTGACTGGTTCATTTACATCTTGCTCCAGCGACATATCACGAGCCACCAGCTCATCAACATCTTCTTTACCCTTTTCCATAATAACGGTCTTGTGTCGCTTGTAGCCATCTTTGTCAGCGGTCAGATAATACGCCTCACCTTCAGCCAAAAATCCATACCGGCCATATCGGTCTGTCACTTGGGCTTCCAACATTCGATTATACTCGGGCGCATAAATCCTGGCCACTGACTTGGCCAGCGGACTCTTGGTGTTCTTATCAAAGACAACGCCCCAATTTTTCGGTCTTTTTGTTTTAGCTAGGCGAGAGAATAACATAAATAATAATACATGTAATAAAACGAACAAACCCATTAAAAGCGACGGGGAAACAACAAATGAAATCAACGCAAAAATCGGACCGACAATGCCAATCTTTTCCCTGATCTGTCGCCAAAAAAACTTTTTCAATATCTCTCGGTCAGAATCAGTCACCTCGTCTTGGTCAATTGGAATGTTGGCGGTGATAATTCCGGATTGGCCTTGCTTGATTTCAATGGTCTCGCCATAATACAAATCAAAATATTTCTGGTCATGGCTGACTTTCTTCAATAAGTCGCTGGGAAAAACAAATTTGGACTTGACCACTTCCAAATAATAATTACCTTCTTCAACCAGAAAATGATAACGCCCTTCTTTGTCGGTCACTCTTGATTTGACCAATTTTTTAGTATCGCGGTCATACAATCTGACAACTGCCAGATCAATCGGCTTTTTGGTAATGGAATTATACACTATACCCCAGCCCTTTTTGCGTTTGCGAAACAGCCAAGCTAATGGCTCGGTAAATAATAATTGCAGATAATAAATAAAATTCCACCACGGAATGGCAATCGCGGCATTGACGAGTGATATGGCTACAATTGCCGGGGCAACAATCTGATTGGTCTGTTCAATTATCGGATTATCCAGCACCAGCTTGATTACACTAATCACTTCTCCCAGCCCCAGATCCCGCTCCAATCTAATTTGAGTGTTAATAATATTATTGGCGGTTGATATTGTCTGCTCATAAGTCAAAAAGCCGTCTTTGACAACCTTCAAAGTGTATTCGCCGTTTGGAATCATAAAACCATAAACACCGTTGTCGCCGGTGACCTGGGGATTAGTCGTGCCATAACCCGCCAGTAGATACTGATTATCCAACAACGACACTTGAGCGCTGGCAATCGGCCGATTGCCAGCCTGGTCGCTATGAATCAGACCCTCAGATGGAATATTGATCTGCCAATATTGATCAGAGATAGTATTGTCCTGATAAATCGTAGCCAGACGCAGAGTGTAAGTCGCGCCAACTATTGGCACCACAAAATCAGACTGATAAACTGTCTGGGGGTTATTTAAAGATAAGAAATAATTTTTATCAACAATTCGAGCGATGATCATTTTCACTTGCTTGGGCAATAAGCTTCTGACTGTATTGACGCGCAAAGTATATCCGGGCAACAAAGACAAATTACTATTGTCAGGAACAAGCTGGAGCAATCCGTTATTGACAAAAAAATTAAAATCAGGATGCTGGTCGGTCGGCACGCAATCAGGACACAGCTCCGCCTCAATTTCACCGACGGGAATGGCAGAAACACAGCCACAACTCGCAGTCTGATTGCCATTGTAATTGACAAAACTACTGTAGCCATAAATATTATTATTGGCGACGCCAGTGTCAGAGAAACTCTGACCCGCCCCATTATAAACTGTCTGACCGGAATTTCTGGAGGTGACGCAATTGGAACTTCGTTGCCACTGAACACTATCTAATTCAAATTGACCCGGCACATTTGACGGATTAGTCCAATTGATATTTACCCAGCTGTCGCCAGTTGAGACGCTGACACTAGAAATACAAACCTCGCCGCCGCCGGGGATTGGAACAGCTGACACACAAACACCGGTAGAATATTCGCCATAAGTATTTTTGGTAAATATTTTATAATTATAAGCCGTATTATTGGTGAGTCCCGCATCCAGATAATTATTTGAGTTGCCTTCAAACAACAGAGCGCCGTCATTAATTCCGGCTGAAGAGCAATCAGCGCCGGTTCTGATCGCCCGCACCGAAGAAAAAGTAAAATCATGACTGACGTCAGCTGACGGATTAGTCCAAGCCAAATTGATTTGCTCGTCACCGGGGGTGGCAATGAGCCCCGATGGACTTGGAACTGTTCTAATCACACTGTCACTAGCGCCACTGGAACAGACACTATAGCCATTACAGACAAACACCGAATACCAATAAGTCGTATCTCGAGTTATGACCGGATCAACGACTAGTAGTGTCTGGGCCCCATCATAAACACCTGTCCCGCTGGTTGGGCTAGGCGGCGGTCCACTAGTACTCCGTCTGACTACGACTCGGGCGATATCACCGCTGGTGTAGCTGATATTGATTTCTGCGCCCTGATTTTTAGGCACGACATTAATAATCGGGTTGGTGACATCGCAAGAAGCAATAAAGGTGCCACCATGATTGGTTCGACTATATAATCCAACTTCTGATTTAAGATAATATTTATACTGCTGACCTAAAATCAGACCAGATATAACAACCGAGTGATTAACAGCCGGAGAACCGGTTAAAATATTTTCATTATCCAGTGAAACACCATAGCCTAATTCAGTACTACTAAAAGCATCACTGACAACCGTATTACCCTGCGTGATAGTGTGAAATTCAGTCTTCCAGTTAATAGTAACTTCATCACAATTAAGGCTGACACTGCCATAAGTGGGTGATATCTCAAAAGTGGTGATTGGCTGCTGGTTATTATTATTGTCATTGCCATTATTGATAATAATAACACCAGTATCCGGAATCGTGGCATTGACATTGACACCGCCGGTTTCATTCTGAACCGCCGCAAAAACCACCGTGCCAATAATCAAAGTTGAGATTAAAAATATTGTAATTAAGGTTGCTTTCATAATATTGATGTAAATATACAAAAAAAATATCAACAGTGTAAGTAGATATTAAGATACAAGAAACAAGATACAGGGATACAAATAAATTTCAAATTACAATCTTTAATTTTGTTTTTTGTTTCTTGTTTATTTCTTGTTTTCTTGTATCTTGTTTCTTTATTCTTTTAAATATCATCATTAAAACAATAAATATAATAATAACTGAAATAATTCGCCACGGAATGACATAAAAAGTCACCGGGTCAGAGACTGCGCGCTGACGGCTATCGCCATATTCCAAATCAAGCTGGGCGCTATAACGGCCAAACGAAAATTGTGTAATTTCATTTAAAAAATCAGACCAAATATTACTATCATCAGAAACACCTAACCTTCTCTGCCAGACATTGTCAAATTGTCGATTGCTTTGAGGCAAAATATTTCTCTTATCAGGATTAAACGGCAAAACAGCAGTTACTCGGCCGAAAATATTTTTGATGACAATTGATCCAGCCGGCTTAAGGTGAACCGTGCCAAGGTTGGACAACCGGCTTGTATATGCAACCGGTAAATGACTATAAAAATCTGTATCAACTGACAAGCCAAAATCAATAATACTAATATCTTCTTCGGCCTCGCCCTTGACCCGCAAGAAAATTAGCGTGCCAACCCGGCTTGAGATGCCAATTTGCGAGTCAGCAACTTTGGGGCCAAGAGATGTCTCCCACATTGCCGCCAGATAATAGCCCCCAACCTCGGCCGTCTGAGGAATATCAACCGTCAGCGGAACCTTGGCAATATCACCCGGTCTCAAATCAATGGACTCGGTCGGTAGCTTCAGCCACGACAAGGATTGATAAGCAACCGACGGTGAGACAATTTCTACCTCGCCCCGCTCGCCTTTGGACTCAAATATTTCAATATAGCCGTCCAAATAAAGAGGCTGATCAGTTTCATTAAATAAAGTCAAAAAATACCTGCCTGATTGGCCGGGGTCTAATTCTATTTCAATAATCGGTGGTGAAATAGTGGTGGCAGAAGCCAAAATAGGAATAAATATAACTACTAAAAAAAAGATTATTATTTTAGTTCTCATAATTTTGGAAAAGTTATCAAACTAAGCAACTTTAAACTAATAACTAAGCAACTAACTCAAAAATTAGATGTCGCCGTATAAGTAATAGACGCCGTATAAGTGCCGGCAGGTTCATTACCACTGATATTAGCGATATAAGTGGCAGTGAAAACCGCCGAACTGCTCATCGCGCCGGCTGAACTGATTATTTCATCACCGCTATTATGCGCATAAGAGCCGGCAGTGCTGTATGGCGCTTGGGACAAAGCTGTGGCATCGCCACTGCTGTAAATAACATTAAAGCCAAACTGGCTTTCTCCTGGCGTTGACGCAGTCGCGGTCGAGCCCAAAGCTGATATATTATGACCGCTACCGTCGCTTAGAGTGCCACCGGCGAATGTGACACTGACACCACTACTAGAATTACTCTCAACCGTCAAAGTATGCGAAGCCGATTTAACTGTTGCTGTATCAAGCTCACCCAGCTCCAAGGAGCTACTACTAACGCTCAAAGTCAAAATCGGCGTGGCATTATCTTTCATTGCTTCCCGAAAACCGGCTCGAGCGCTATTGTTGTCTGATAAGCTTCGGCCGATAACGCCCCCGCCAAGGGTATAATCCAATTGATAATTGTCCGAGCTTAAGTCCTCGCCACCGCCAACTGAAAAAACATCAGCCCAAATCTGATAGTTGGTGGAGCTCATCGACGCTAACAGACAATCCGCCACCACAAACGAAAAAACTATTAAAATTATGATAATAATTTTGTGTTTCATATATTGATATTTTACTACAAAAATGAGAAAAAATAAAGAGAAAAGTAAATTTCTAATTCACCTAATTCACCTAATTTCTAATAAAATGTCTCAGGATAAAGGTTAAAATTTAATTAATTTTAAAAAATGGACAACCCTTAAAAAAATTAACAAATGCAAAAAATAATAATTTTAAATTTTAATTTTTATTAGGTGAATTAGAAATTATCTATTTTGATTATTTATTCGCATATTTTTAAATTACAAAAACTCCCCGCTGGACACGAGGAGTTTTCTATCTATATTATATTGCTACTTTTTTTAATTTTTTATTTTTTATCTTGCTTAAACCCGGTACCGGCTGGAATGAGACGACCAATGATGATATTTTCTTTCAGGCCTGAAAGGTCATCCATCTTACCAGTGATTGAAGCGTCAATTAACACTTTAGCCGTTTCTTGAAAAGACGCCGCCGCCAGCCAACTTCTGGTAGAAAGCGACACCTTGGTAATACCCATTAGTAACCTCTCATATTCAATTTCTTTCTTTTTATCTTTCTTAAGCTCAGAATTAGCAGTGGCAACATCCAAATATTCTACTACTTCACCCGGCAAAAAGTCACTCTCACCGGCGTCTTTGACATAAACTTTGGAAAACATCTGACGAACCACAATTTCAACGTGCTTATCATTTAACTTCTGACCTTGCGAAGAGTAAATATGCTGAATCTCTCGCATAATATATTTCTGAGTAAATTCCTGACCCTTGAGCTGATAAATTTGATGCAGATCAAGACTGCCTTCGGTCAGCTGGTCGCCCGGCTCCACTTGATCGCCGTCTCTGACTAAAAGTGTCTTGGCTATTGGGACGATATATTCCTTAACCGCCAATTCCTCGCCAATCAAAATCACGCCGTTTCGTTCAATTTTCACTTTGCCGTTAATTGAGCTAGTGACTTCTTTGCCAGCATCAACAAATAACAGCTGACCGACGATGACTTCATCGCCGTCATTCACGCGAAATTCAACATCAGCTTTCTTACTATCAAAGATGAGTTTCTTCTCGGCTTTATCTTGATATGATATTTCAAGCACTCTTTCCTTGGAAGAGGTCTTTATCATTTTCTTGCCGTCAGCGCTTCTGACTTCTCGCTGGCCTTCTTTGATCATAAGCACGCCATAAACATCAGACACAATTGCCTTAATCTTTGGCGACCGAGCTTCAAATATCTCTTCCACTCGTGGCAAACCTTGGGTAATATCACCTTCAGACGCTACACCACCAGTATGAAAGGTTCTCATGGTCAACTGGGTACCTGGTTCGCCGACACTTTGAGCGGCGACAATACCGACTGCCACACCAAGCTTGACCGGCTTGTTATAGCCCAAGTCATAACCATAGCACTTCTGGCAAACACCCCTAATATTTTTACAAGTAAGAAGGGATCTGATTGTTATCTCATCTAAATCCAATTTCTTTATTTTTTCAATATCTTCTTTGGTGACCAGCTCGCCTTTGGCAATCAATACCTTGCCTGATTTTGGATGCACAATATCCGCCGCCAAATGTCGACCAACAACCCTCTCCGCCAAAACCTCTCCCATCGCCTCACTTTCGGCTTTAGTGAGTACTAGTCCATCTTTGTCGCCACAATCTTTATTACTGATGACAATATCTTGCCCGACATCAACTAAACGCCGAGTCAAATATCCGGCTGATGATGTCCGAAGCGCCGTATCGGTCAGACCTTTTCTGGCGCCATGAGTAGAAATAAAGAATTCCAAAACATCAAAACCGTCTTTAAAATTACCTTTGACCGGTAGTTCAATTACTTCATACGCCGGGTTAACCACTGGGCCCTTCATACCAATCATCTGATTCAACTGTCCCCAAGATCCACGCGCGCCAGAATCAATCATCCCCAGAATTGAATTGCCTTCTTTCAAGGAATCCTTAACCTTGACTAGAATTTGATTGTTAACTCCCAGCCACATCTCAATAATCTTATCGTGACGCTCATCATCAGTAAGTAGTCCCATTTGGTACTGCTGTTCAATTTCATCAAGCTTGACATCACCACTGGCGATTATCTCCTCGCGACCTTCCAGCTCATCTAAATCGTCCATACCCAAAGATTGAGCTGACATCGTCAAATAACGGAAGCCATTTTCTTTCAGACCATCTAAAACCTTGACTGTCGCCTCCGGACCATATTCAGAAAGCACATCGCCCAAAATTTTGCCCAACTCTTTTTTGCTAATACGATAACTAACAAATTCAAAGCCGTCCGGTAGGGCCGAGTTAAATAATATTTTACCAAGTGTGGTTTCTAATAGCTCTGGTTTTTTGCTTTTTTTACTTCCCGGCTGATCATAATATACTTTAATTTTATCTTGGTAAGAGATGATTCCCTTTTGACGAGCCAAAAGCGCTTCATTCACCGAAGAGAAAAACTTTATTTTTGAATTTTCATTAACAGTGGTCATATAATACGCTCCCCAGACAATATCCTGATTAGGAGTGACAATCGGCTGACCATGAGCTGGTTTGAGCAGATTATGAACTGATAACATAATTTCTTCCGCTTCTTTATTGGCGCCTTCAGTCAATGGCACATGAACTGCCATCTGATCGCCGTCAAAGTCAGCATTAAAAGCGCTACAAACCAAAGGATGGATTTGAATCGCTTTACCTTCAATTAAAATCGGCCGAAAGGCTTGGATGCCCAAGCGATGAAGCGTTGGCGCTCGATTGAGTAGCACATGAGCCCCCTTGACCACTTCTTCAAGCAGATCCCAAATATCATCATGACCGGCTTCAATATAACGATTGGCGCTTCTGACATTATGAACAATGCCTCGACCAATAAGTTTGGAAATTATAAATGGCTTAAATAATTCTAAAGCCATCACTTTCGGAATACCGCATTGATCAAGACCCAGCTTTGGCCCGACCACAATCACGCTCCGACCTGAATAATCAATCCGTTTGCCGAGCAAATTCTGTCTAAACCGACCCTGTTTACCTTTGAGCATATCAGCGATGGACTTAAGCATCCGTTTCTGACCGGTGGACGCAACCACGGTCTTGCCGTGTCTGGCATTATTATCAATCAAAGCATCAACAGCTTCTTGTAACATTCGCTTTTCATTTCTAGTGATGACTTCCGGCGCATTGAGATCTAAAAGTTGTTTGAGACGATTATTACGATTGATCACCCGCCGATATAAGTCATTTAAATCAGAAGTCGCAAACCGACCGCCATCAAGTGGCACCATTGGCCGTAAATCAGGCGGAATAACCGGTACAACAGTCGAGACCATCCACTCGGGACGAAGATTATTCTTTTTCAAATAATTGAAAAACTTAATCCTCCGAATTAATTTATCCTTTTTAATGCTGCTGGCATCTTCAGCTTCGGCTTTAAGTAATTTGACGCTGGCGTCCAAATCAATCTTGGACAATAAATTTCGTATCGCTTCAGCGCCAATCCCAGCCTCAAAAATATGTCCATATTTAAGTGACAAATCATGAAACTCATGCTCTGATATAATTTTTAAAACTTTCAATTCTTTCAACTCTAATTCCGCGTCAGATAAAGTCGTATCCAGCTCTTCCATCTTATCTTCTTGCTGATGCGCCAGCTTGATCAAGGTCTCGTCTGAATCCTTAATTTCAGGATTATTCTCCTTATGCTTGACAATTTTAACTTTAAATTCATTTTCAATTTGTTTTTTATACTGCTTGTATTCTGACCGTAGCTGTTCCAAAGTTTCTTTCCGCAGTTTTTCATTGACATCAGTGATGATAAAGCTGGCAAAATATATCACCTTCTCAAGCGACTGGACCGACAAATCAAGCGCTAAACCAATCCGAGATGGAACACCACGCAAAAACCAAATATGAGAAGTCGGAGCCGCCAAAGTGATATGACCCATTCGTTCACGACGAACCACGGCTCTGGTCACTTCGACACCGCATTTATCACAAACAATACCTTTGTATCTAATCTTTTTATATTTGCCACAATAGCACTCCCAATCCTTCACTGGTCCAAAAATCTTCTCACAGAAAAGACCGTCCTTCTCCGGCTTTTGGGTCCGATAGTTAATTGTTTCCGGTTTCAATATCTCACCATGACTCCAACCCAAAATATTATCCGGAGATGCAAGAAGCAACCTGATGGAGTCAAATGTGGTATTGCTTGGTTCTCGGTATTCTGACATATTATAAAAAGTTAAAAAACTGAAAAATTAAGAAATAAGAAATTAGATTTTATTTTTGGTAGGATTCACGAGGTGATTTGTCGCCCCGATCGTTCATTAGATCAATATCTTGCAACTTGCCATCTTTAATTAACTCAACATTAAGACTTAGTCCCTTAAGCTCACGGACCAAAACATTGAAACTTTCCGGCGTATTTAGATTTACGATTGACTCACCCTTAATGATTGACTCATAAGTCTTGGAACGACCAACAACATCATCAGATTTGATAGTCAATATCTCTTGCAAAGTATGAGCCGCGCCATAAGCCTCAAGCGCCCAAACTTCCATCTCACCAAATCTCTGTCCACCAAATTGAGCTTTACCACCAAGCGGCTGCTGGGTGATCAATGAGTATGGACCAATTGACCGCTGATGAATCTTGTCTTCGACCAAATGATTAAGCTTCAACATATAAATATAGCCGACCGTCGTCTTCTTATCAAATTTCTCACCGGTCCGACCGTCATAAAGCTGGATTCGACCACTAGGGTCATAGCCAGCTTTAGCTAGCTCACCTCGAATCGTCTCTTCTTTGACACCATTAAACACCGGCGTAACGACATGATAGCCAAGCTTTTTGGCTGCCAGTCCTAGATGAGTTTCCAAAATCTGACCCAAGTTCATCCGGGAGACAACTCCAAGTGGAGAAAGAATGATGTCAACCGGCGTACCATCCTCAAGGTGAGGCAAATCTTCTACTGGCACTACCTTTGAAATCACACCCTTATTACCATGACGACCAGCCATTTTATCTCCAACCTGCACTTTTCTAAGACTCGCCACAGTCACCTGAACCACCTTGATCATGCCAGACGGTAGCTTATCGCCATTATCGCGTGAAAATAATTTGACATCAATCACCTTGCCTAATGAGCCATGCTCCAAATACAAAGATGAATCTCGCACGTCTCTAGACTTCTCGCCAAAAATGGCTCGCAGTAATTTCTCTTCAGCTGAAAGCTCGGTTTCACCTTTGGGCGTAATCTTACCAACCAAAATATCACCGGAGCTGACATTGGCGCCCATTCTGATAATGCCTTCTTCGTCCAAATCTTTGAGTTTTTCTTCGGAGACATTTGGAATATCAGAAGTGACAACTTCCGGCCCCAGCTTAGTCTCTCTAACCTCACAAACATAATTTTCAATATGAATTGAGGAATACCGGTCAGCTTGAATCAATCTTTCGGAAATAATAATCGCATCTTCGTAATTGTATCCTTGCCAAGGCATAAATGCGACCAAAATATTCTGTCCCAAAGCCAGCTCACCATTATCAGTGCCGGGACCGTCAGCTAAGACGTCGCCCTTTTTCACTTTTTGTCCTTTGGTGATGATCACTTTCTGATTGATACAAGTAGAAGCATTAGACCTCACAAACTTATTAAGCTCATAAACATCAATCTTGTTGTTCTTATTTAAAACTTCAATCTTATCACCACTAACATCAATCACTTCACCAGCTTCACGAGCAATCGCCAAATGACCGGAGTCATAAGCGGCTTTGGCTTCAATGCCGGTGCCAACCAGTGGCGCTTCCGGCTTGATGCAAGAGACGGACTGCCGTTGCATATTGGTGCCCATCAGTGCCCGCACCGCATCATCATGTTCCAAAAATGGAATGAGTGATGTCGCGACCGATACAATCTGATTAGACGCCACATCCATATAATCTATCTTTTCAACTGAAGTAATGATTGGATTGAGCTTGACTCGGGCTTCAACCTTCTCTTTGATAAAATATCCATTCTCATCAATTTTTGTAGTTGATGGAGTGGTGGTGGCTTTGCTTTCCTCAAAGGCGTCAAGATAGACAATCTCATCAGTCACTCTGGCTTTGCCGGCTTCGTCTTTCACTACCTTGCGATATGGAGTCTCAATAAAGCCATAATCATTGATCCGAGCATAAGTCGCCAAATGGCCAACCAGTCCGATGTTTGGACCTTCAGGTGTAGCAATCGGACAAATCCGACCATAATGAGTCTGGTGAACATCACGGACTTCAAAACCGGCTCGCTCACGAGACAAACCCCCAGGTCCCATCGCTGACAACCGTCGTTTGTGCTCCAATTCTGCCAGTGGGTTGACTTGATCCATAAACTGAGACAGCTGGGACGACATAAAAAACTCTTTGACCGAGCTCATCAGTGGTCTGGCATTGATTAGTTTGTTGGGGTTGAGCGCGGTGATATCTAGAGTACTCATCCGATCTTTAATAATCCTTTCCATCCGAGTCAAGCCAATTCGAAATTTATTCTGAACCAATTCACCGACCGCTCTAATCCGACGATTGCCCAGATGATCAATATCATCAGCCGCTTCTTGGCTATTATTGAGACGGATAATCTCGCTTAGAATACTAATTAAATCTTCTTTTAATAATACTCTGGTCTCCGGCGTGATTGGCAAGTCTTTGCCAAACCGACGATTAAGCTTATACCGACCGACTGGACCAAAGTCATAACGCGAAAAATTAAAAAACATATTATCAATCAGCTGTTTGGCATTTTCTGAAGTAGCCAAATCACCGGGTCTAATCCTCTTATATACTTCAATCAAACCTTCAGCTTCATTTCTGGAAATATCTTTCTTGAGTGTCCGCTCAATATGATTGACGCTTGGATTGTTATCAATATCTTTAAATAATGCATAAATTTCTTCATCAGATGAGTAGCCAAAAGCTCGCAACAGCGCTGTGATAGCGACTTTGCGTTTGCGATCAATTTTGACCCAGATGACGCTATTGGCATCAGTCTCAAACTCTAGCCAAGATCCGCGATTAGGGATTATCTTGGCGCCATAGTAATTGTGGCCACTAATAAACTGACTGGTAAAAAAAGCGCCAGCTGATCTAATCAACTGAGATACCACCACCCGCTCAATCCCATTGATAATGAAAGTTCCTCGGTCGGTCATCAGTGGAAAATCACCAAGATAAATCTCTTGCTCAATCGTCTGACCGGTCTTATTGTTGATGAGCTTGGCATTGACTCGCAGTGGTGCCTCATATGAAACGTTTTTCTTGCGACTCATTACTTCATCAAATTTCGGCTCGTCCAAAAAATTCTCACCGAAAACCACTTCTAAATCTCGACCGATAAAATCGGTAATTGGTGAAACTTCATCAAACAACTCCTTAATGCCATGATCCCAAAACCATTGATATGATTTTTTCTGCAACTCAATCAAATCAGGCAAGTCCAAAATCTCATTTGTTTCGCTAAAACTAGTCCGAATTTTTGTATTTTGTTTTTGCGACATAAAAAATTCTCATTTCAGGTATTAAAAGAAATGAGTTTATTAGTAATTTAATTTTGTCTTCGTTGTTGACCCACTATCTAATAAGGTTATCCACCCAATGATTTGTTATAGGGGTTTTTTGCGTGACTTAGAAAAAAAATGGAAATAAATCCAGATGTTCTTATATTAACAGAATAAGTGGATAAAAGTCAAGACTAAATGGCAAATAAAAAATAAAAAGTCAAATAATAAGACATATTTGACTAAATTTAGATAAATTTATATTAAAATAACACTCTTAATTGAAAAAATTTTTGTTAATTTTTTATGATTTGTGGCTTATAATAAATAACTTATCCACACATTTATAACTTATCTAGTTCTTCTTGAGCCACTTTTCTTTCGTCCCAAGGGATTTTATGGCCATTGGCAACACAGATTGCTTGCTCGCAACCTTTACCGGTCAATAGCACTAAATCTTCGGCTTGTGCCAGACTTAAGGCCTTTTGGATTGCCTTCCGACGATCTAAAATTATAAATAAATTTTCTTCTGGTTTTTTGCCGGCATCTTGGGCGCCTTTGGCAACTTGACTAATTATTTCCATCGGATCTTCATCATACGGATCTTCATCGGTAACAATGACTATGTCGGCATTGCCAGCTGCTAATTTTCCTAAAATCGGTCGACGCGATTTGTCGCGACCACCACCACATGAACCAAGCACATGAATAATCTTTCCCGGTGAGATATTGTGGCCCTTAATCGTCTGATAAAGCTGGGCAATACTCTCTGGCTCGGGCGCATAGTCAACTAAAACCTTAAAGTCTTTTTGGGTCTCAATAAATTCCATCCGACCGGGGACGCTATCAACTTTCTCTAGTGCTAATTTACAAACTTCTAAATCTATGCCTTGGGACTTGGCCACGGCAATTGCCGCCAAGGCATTATAGATATTGAATTGACCAAAAAGTTTTAAATTAAAATCTGTGCCATCAACTTTAAAAGACACGCCATTACTGTTTAACTGAATATTTTGAGCAACTAAATTTTGAAGATTGGAAATTATAGCTTGAAATTTGTTTGCCTGCCCGCCACGGTTTGCAAGCGAGGTGAAGCAATTCGAGCGGGTTTCTTGTTTTCTTGTATCTTGTATCTTGAAAATAATTTTCTCATTTACTTTATAATTCAAAAAATCATCGGTATGCTCATCATCGCCATTGACGACAAAGACTTTTTTCACTCCATTATCATCCCGGACTTGATCCGGAATCCAATTCATTATTTTCTTGGGTGGATCTTTGGCGATCTTTCTAAAAAGCTTCAACTTAGCTTCTTTATAATTGGCAAAACTACCATGCGATTCAATGTGCTCGGGAGTCAGATTGGTAAAGACGCCAATGTCATAATGAACACCAAGGTGGCGGTATTGCTTGATGCCTTCTGAAGAAGTCTCAATCACGGCATACTGACAGCCAGCCGTCGTCATATCTCGCAGTAATCTCTGCAAAGCAAACCGGCCGAGCATAGTCATCTTTTTGTCATTAAGCCATTCTTTCTGCCCAATTTTGAAAATGGCAGTTGAAGTCGCGCCGACTTTGTGTCCTGCTTCTTCTAAAATCTTGGCAATCAATATCACGGTCGTGGATTTGCCATTGGTGCCGGTGACACCGACGACAATCATCTTTTCCGACGGCATACCATAAACAACCTTGCTAATAATCGCTAAGGATTGGTGATAACGCTGGAGTATTCCAATTGGTAGTAATTTTCTAATTGTTTGTTTCATGTGTTAGGAATTTATTTAGCGCCAGCTAAATATCTCAAAGCTTCCTTCACCTTATCCCCCGGATCAGTGCTAGTACACTTTCTCAAAGCTTCTTGAGACTGGCTTGCAGTATAGCCCAAGCCGACCAGTGCTTCAAGCGCATCACCAAAGCCTTCGCCCCACTCACCCAAGTCGGTTTCCAAGCTACCTAGCTTGTCTTTGAGACCTGCCACAATCTTCTGCGAGGTTTTGGGACCGATGCCAGACACTGTACTCAACACTTCAGCATTACCGCTTTGGACAGCAGAACGCAAATCCTCAACTTTGGCTTTTTGTAAAATGCTTAGTGCGCTGCGTGGTCCCACTCCGGAGATGGTAAGTAAAGTTTCAAAAAAGCTCAACTCCTCTTGAGTTTTAAAGCCATATAAATCCAAAGCCGTCTCTGCCACTTGCGTATAAATAAATAGCTCTAGATCTTGGCCAATTTGTGTCTCATTAATTAAGCTGTCTAAAACATAAACTTTGTAGCCCACGCCACCGACAACCAAAACCAACCAATTATCCTTTTTCGGGATTACGATCTTGTGCTTAATTTGGCCATTTAAGTATGAGATCATTTTTTCTTTCTTATTAGACTTTTCTCTACTATATCATATTGAACTGGAATTTCAATTTTGAAAATTTCCTTGGTACCGCCGTGGGCGGATTTTACTTTATCGCCTTTTTCATTA
>Ga0208373_1003109_pt1 | contig 16845 bp, 18 predicted proteins | sample RifOxyC2_FD_184036 | JGI IMG/M metagenome (GOLD analysis project Ga0208373, IMG submission 184036) | Soil microbial communities from Rifle, Colorado - Rifle Oxygen_injection C2 (SPAdes) | ecosystem: Environmental > Terrestrial > Deep subsurface > Rock core/Sediment | place: Rifle, Colorado...
CGGCGATCCTCATTTGCGCCGTATCATCAAAGAGAATGCGATCACGTTTAATATCGATGATCCGGAGGCTGAGTACTCTGCGCGTATCAACGATACTAAGAGTTATATGCATCCGCTTGGTATGGGCTATGAGATTGCCGCGGTCGAAGATTTGTTATCTCCGGGCGCAAAGCAGTACCTCGTTGATCGCGAGTCATTTGACTACGATGGTCCGCGGCTCGCAGTACCTTTTGCTGGGTATTTGCAGGATCGCGGCGTGGATCTGCGATCGATAGAAAACGGCGCAACTTATCTGCGCGCCAAGCCCACCAAGGGCGCCTATGGATGCTATGGCCATGTGCGCGGATCTCTGGCGAGTGGAAGGAAATTTCGTAGGCCACTGATGCAGGAGTTGGATGAGCGCGGAGGGACTTACATTGTCCAACCCGAAATGCCGACTCCAATCGTGACCAACTCTCATCTTACCGATGGAACCGAATACACCTTCATCGATCGCAATTTCCTTGGGTTTGATACGCTTGGCGGTCTGCCGATCTTTCTCGGTGGATTCCGCGCGCTTATGTCTACTGCTTCGCCGGAAGTCCAAAGGGGGCGCGTGCACGGGAATAAAGATACCGTGTGGGCGGAGATCGTCGGCTGATGCGGTTGTTCGTTGATGCAACTTTCGGGTTGTGCTACAATACGCCGTGTGTCCTCGCAAGAGGGCGCACGGCTATATTTTTTATAGCAACTTATGTCAGACAATATTGTCACGCTCGCCAAAAAATTTATTTCAATCAAATCAACGTCTGATAATCCCCAAGGCCTGGCTGAAATTTTAGGTTTGGCTTTGTCAAATTTCAAGGGATACACGATTGAAACTTTTGAAAATAATGGTATCAAGAGCGCTTTAATTTATGTGGCCGGGAGGAGGCCGAAAAAATTTAAAGTGATTTTAAACGGACACTTGGACGTGATTCCCGGTAAAGAAGCGCAATACACTCCTCGGGTAATAGGAAAAAAACTTTATGGGGTCGGCGCGATGGATATGAAAGCCAATGTCGCTTGTCTGATTGAAGTGTTCAAAGATGTGGCGCGTACGGTCAATTATCCACTCGGTTTACAATTAGTCACTGATGAGGAAATTGGTGGATTTGATGGGACGAAATATCAGGTAAGGCGGGGCGTTCGATCGGATTTTGTTATTGCCGGCGAACCTACCAATTTCAATATTGTTCATAAATCCAAAGGCGTATTGTGGTTGAAGATTGCGTGTCGTGGCCGTTCTGCCCATGGCGCTTATCCGTGGAGGGGGGATAATGCTATTTGGCGCATGAATAATTTTTTGCATTTAATGAAAAAGAAATATCCGCCCCTGACAAAAGAAAAATGGGCGACGACGATAAATTTGAGTAGGATTGAAACCGGTAATCGGACATTCAATAAAATTCCGGATGATTGTTTGGTTGAGTTCGATATTCGTTTTGTGCCGCAAGATGCCGATAAAATATTGCGAGATATCAAAAAAATATTACCGTCGGGATTTAGGTTGGAAGTGGTTGCGAACGAGCCTGCCGCTTATATCGACGCGCGTGATCCGTATGTGAAACAGTTGGTCGGGGCAATCAGTAGTGTGATCAAAAAAGACGTTTGCCTGCGCGGCGCTCATGGCTCTTCTGATGTTCGGCATTATTCGAGCGTGCAATGTGGTGGAATTGAGTTTGGCCCGATCGGTGGTAATATTGGTGCTGATAATGAATGGGTAAGTATCCCCAGTTTGGATAAGTATACTCAAATACTAAAACAATTTTTGCTTTCATTGAATTAATTTTTGATTTATGTCAATTTTACACGCTATTATTTTGGGGATCATCGAAGGTCTCACGGAATTTTTGCCGATCTCATCGACCGGCCACATGATCTTGGCCAGCAGTGTTTTGAAAATTCCGACGACTGAATTTTTGAAAACTTTTGAAATTTCCATTCAGCTCGGAGCGATTCTAGCGGTCGTGGTTTTGTACGGCAAGACTGTGTTGGTGAATTGGGTAATTATGAAAAAAATACTGGCGGCGTTTATTCCGACCGCGATCGTGGGCGCGATTTTTTATAAAATAATTAAACAATATTTACTCAGTAGTGAGCCGGTGGTGTTGTGGGCGCTCCTCATTGGTGGTGTGGCACTGATTGTTTTTGAATTACTGCATCACGAAAAAGAAGCCGCAGTAGGGGAGGTGCAAGCGATTTCATATCGTCAGGCGGTCGCGATCGGGCTGTTTCAATCTTTGGCAGTGGTGCCCGGGGTGTCGCGCGCGGCGGCGACGATTGTGGGTGGGCTCGTCGTGGGGCTTAAACGTCGAACTATTGTGGAATTTTCTTTTATGCTCGCAGTGCCGACGATGCTTGCGGCGACGGCATTGGATTTATTGAAATCCAAATCTGTGATCGTGGCCGCTGATTGGTTGCCGCTCGTGATCGGGTTTGTAGTGGCGTTCGTGGTGGCGCTTGCCGTGATCAAATGGCTCATCGGATTTGTAAAAAATCATTCGTTTGTTGGATTTGGGGTTTATCGCATTATCATTGCGCTGTTGTTTTGGTGGTTGGTAATATAAAAACGAGTAATAAAAAAATGACCCCGTCCATATGGACGGGGTTTTGTGTCGGCGCGCGTGGCGCTAAAATTCGATCGGCTTGTTACCAACGAACCTCAGGAATTTTTCCGCAGACATAAAATATGTCCGCTTGCCAGCATCCTCGCCTTTACCACTACCATTGTAATCAACGTGCGGATAAAGACCGAAATTATGGTCTTGTGGCAGGGTTTTGGCAAATTCGTAGCGGTCGTTGGCCAATTTGCCTTTGTCGTTCATGATGTCCAGTACCCACGTGAGGAAATTTGGTTCGTGTTTCAGCTTGTGCTTGAAGTGCAACTTTCCTCGAACGGAGGCGGTGAGTAGATCAACCGGTTCGACGTCTGAAAGCCGGGCCTGGCCGCACGGGAAGTGTGGTTGGCCGACGATCATGCGCGCTCCTTTGAGAATCATTCCGGATAGCGTGTAGTACCAGACATTTTCCAGTCCTCCGGGCAGGCGTTTGTGCAGTGGCCATAGTGGATCGAGTACGGCCACTCCGCCGTTGGGGGTCACTGTCTGGATGACCGGCGGATTATCGTTGTCGATTTGTTCCCAGAGAGTGTTTTGGAACTCAACGACGTCGAGTATGTGTGCTCCATCACCACATGCGAGTAAAAGAATGATGTTCTCCTTTCGTCGAATTCGGTGCGCGGTGGCGTCTTCGAAGACGCCGTTTTTTCTTAGCGTCCGAGATAACGCAAGCTGTTCTGCACTGATCGGCATGTTCCCTCCAAAATACTGGTTGAATGATGTGGTGCCACCGTGGCACCGGACAATAAAATGAGCGATCTCCGAAATATTCGGATACACCAATCTATCACAAAATCCGGCAAACGTCAATAGTTTTCAAATTCGGCATATTTGCGGCCCGGGGATAAATTCGTTATAATTGCAATATATGTATAGTGTCCCGGAAATTCAAAATATCCATGCGCGCCTACAAGAGTTGTATCCCCACGGTACGATTTTGCTCTGTGGCAGTCATCTCACCGGCGAAGCGCGCGCCGATAGCGACTTGGATTTTACCTTACTTGCCGATAATTTTTATTATTTCAATTATTATCGTGGGCATAAAAATCTGATTGTGGAAATAAAAAAACAGCATCCCAATGTACACCTGACGATTTGGCCGCGTTGGTACGCCGCGCTTGGTTGGCATTATGTGTATGGGCGAGATATTTATGGAAATATTTTTCACAGTCCTTTAAACAAAAAATTTTGGACGCGCACCCGTCTGAAATTAGCCTTTTTTGCTTGGTTGAAAGGCATGTCCACAAATGACGTTAAAAGTTTTGTACAATTAGCTAAGCGTTTGGCTATCATGCAGATCATTAATAGTACTAGTACGCCTATCGTTGATTTGGATTTCTCCAAAAGATTTGTGATGGAAAATGCGGATAAGTTGGCGATGCCGGGCAAGAAAGCGCTTTTGGCTGCCGTTCAATTGACGGCCGTGCCTGACGCGGTCTTGCAAGCGGAGCTGTCGCGGATTTTACGTCAGACTACTGCTGATTTTGCGCGACACCTTGATTTTTCTCTAGTGAATTATTTGTCCTACAATCTCAAATTTTTATCCCGCGGTTCCGGTAGGTTTTTGTGGAAAAATCCCGATCGGTATATAATAACGGAAATGATGCATGGCATAGAAACAAAAGAAGATCTGGTCGCCTTGTATCAACGGATCGAGAAGATTGTTTTTCCGATCATTGTGTTGTAGGTTGTGCACAGTTGACAAGATTTAGATTATATCATACTATATTGGTATTAAATTCAGATGCCTGCTGTGATGCCGGCTATAAAAATAATTATGGTGGAAATAATTTTCGATATTGAAACTCAAAATTCTTTTGCCGAAGTCGATAATGACTTCAAAAAATTAAAAGTATCAGTAGTGTCGCTCTATAATACCGCGACCGGGGAATACCAGAGTTTTACCGAGAGTGAATTGGGCAAGCTGTGGCCGATACTGGAACATGCCGATCGGATCATCGGATATAATATTGAACATTTTGATTTGCCGGTGTTGGGGAATTATTATCTGGGCAATTTGCTTGGTTTGCCATATTTGGATATTATGAAAGTGGTGAAAGAGAGTCTGGGTATTCGGTTGAAACTCGCGGATTTGGCCGAGGCCACGCTCGATGACGTGACGAAGAGCGCCGATGGCCTGCAAGCGATCAAGTGGTGGCGCGAGGGCAAAATTGACGAGATCAAAAAATATTGCGAGCAAGATGTGCATGTGACGAAAGAGATTTATGATTTTGGTCGTGAGCATAAACAGTTGTTTTATAAAAATTTCAAAGGTGAAGTGGTGCCATTTGCGGTGAATTTCGATTTTGTTCCGCCCACCGCCGCCGCGCCTGCGCAAAAAATTAATTTAACTTTACCGTTTTAATATGCTGTCTTTCCGGAGGGAAACCGAGTATGCGGTGCAACTATTGCGCACTCTCGCCAAATCCAAGACCGAAAAAAGTTTGAAAGAAATTTCTGATGAGATTGGCGTATCGTTTTTGTTCTTACAAAAAATCGCGCGTAAATTGCGCCAAGCCAAACTGGTGACGGCGGAAAAAGGTTCGAACGGCGGCTATCGTTTGTCGGTCGCGGCGTCAAAATTAAGCCTGCGCAAAATTATTGCCATCACCGAAACGGAATGCGAGCTACTGCCCTGTTGCGCTGAAAAATTTTCTTGTCCGAAAAATAAAGGGTGCTTGCTCAAAGGCAAAGTGTCCAAAGTAAATATGGCGCTCAATAAAATGTTGGATAAAATAAAATTAAATGAGCTATAATTTTTTGTAATTTTTTCCCACCACACTGTCATTCCGAACGAATGTGAGGAATCTCTGTCCAATTGTTCAAAATATTTTGTCATTTCGACCTCGAGGGAGTAATCTCTGTTCAGCTTACCGTTGTCATTTCGACCGCAGGAGAAATCTCTGTCCGGTCGCTCAAAATGACGAGACAGAGATTCCTCCTGTGTCGTCGGAATGACAACGTCTGTGTGGTAGGGATTCCTCCGGAGTTTACACTGAACGCAAGTGGATGTGTCGTCGGAATGACAATACTAGTGTTATGAATGACAATCAAAAATATCTAGTGCATCAATTTTTTATGTTATCAAAACCCAAAACAATCAAAACAATTTATTTAGATCACGCGGCGACTACCTATATGGATCCGCGCGTTTTGACGGCGATGAAGCCGTATTTTACCGAAAAATTCGGCAATCCATCGTCTCTGTATGCGCTCGGTCGCGAGAGTAATGGCGCGATCAACGATGCTCGTCGTAGTGTGGCGCAAATTCTACACGCCTTGCCTGATAATATCATTTTTACCGCCGGCGGCACCGAGTCGGACAATCTGGCGCTTTTTGGCATTGCGCGCGCGCACGAAAAACAGGGCAAACATATTATTTCCACCCCGATCGAACATCATGCGATTTTGCATGCGCTCGATGAATTGCGTAAGCAAGGTTGGGAAATCACCCTCGTGCCGGTGGATAAAATCGGCCGAGTGAATCCGGCAGATGTCATCAAGGCGATTCGACCGGATACGGTTTTGATTTCTGTCATGTATGCCAACAATGAAATCGGTACGATTGAACCGATCGCCGAAATTGGCCGCGAACTTTTGAAATATCGCCAAGCAAAAAATACCGCCTACCCATATTTCCATAGTGACGCGTGTCAGGCCGCCGGTTATTTGGATTTGGACGTCGAAAAATTACATGTGGATCTGATGACGATCAATGGTGGTAAAATTTATGGTCCCAAAGGAGTGGGGGTATTGTATGTGCGTCGCGGCGTAAAAATTCAGCCAATCATCGTGGGTGGTAGTCAAGAGCGTCGTCTGCGGGCCGGCACCGAAAATGTGCCAGGTATTGTGGGCTTGGCCAAAGCGCTGGAATTCGCGCAATCAGCATCGGAAAAAGAAAGTAAACGCGTGCGCGCCTTGTCCGAATATTTATGGAAACAAATCGAAGCCAAAATCCCCAAAGTGAAATTGAATGGTCCGGAAATAGGCGAGGGGAGATTGCCGAACAATTTGAATATTACTTTTTTGGATGTGGAGGGTGAGGCGATGCTACTCTATCTCGATGAATACGGGGTGATGTGTTCCACCGGATCGGCCTGCACGTCCGAGTCGCTCGAGCCGTCGCATGTTTTGCGCGCGCTCGGCTTGCCTTATGAATACGCGCATGGTAGTATCCGCTTTACTTTTGGTCATTGCAATACCAAAGCCGAGATCGTTTATCTCATGAAATATTTACCGGCCATCGTCGCGCAGTTGCGTGAAATGAGCCCGACCAATATTGGTGTAAAAAAACAAGCGCAGTACAAGTAAATAATATGCCCAATAAATCTATCAAAAAATCTAATCTCAAAGATCCGGTGGATATTCGCAGTACCGGCGGCGAGGGCTGGCTGTATTCCGACATTGTCAAGGATCATTTTTTCAATCCGCGCAATTTCATGCATTACGGCGAGGAAGAAAAATTCAAATTTAACGGTATGGGGCGTGTGGGCAGTCCGGCTTGCGGCGATGAAATGGTGTTGTGGATTTGGGTGGACAAAAAAACCGATAAAATCAAGGATTGCCGGTGGCGTACTTTTGGCTGTGGGAGTGCCATTGCGAGCACTAGCGTGCTGTCAGAGATGATTGTGGAGTCAGGTGGTATGAATGTTGATACTGCGCTCAAAATACGTCCCCAGGACATTCTAGAGCGTTTGGGTGGCCTTCCAGACCGCAAAATTCACTGTTCGGTGCTGGGAGACAAGGCTTTGCAAGCGGCGGTAAATGACTATTTTCGCAGTACCGGCCAACATGGTCGCGTTGTCACCGCCGGCGCGAAAATTATTGACAAAGATCTGAATATCACTGATCATGATATCGAGGAGGCCGTACTCGAGGGTGCACAAACTTTGGAGGATTTGCAGAAAAAATTAAAGGTGGGCGTGTTCGATAAAAGCGCGATTCCGGAGATTGAAGATCTGTTGCGATTTTATCAGGAGAAATATTATGGGGTATAATTGAGTGACTATGAAATCATAGCGAATTTCTCCAATTGTCATTTCGACCGAAGGCTGTCATTCCGACGACACAGGAGGAATCTCTGTTCAACTGGTCAAAACGACGGGATAAAGATTTCTCATATTCATTCGAAATGACAGCCAAAAAGTTTTGTCAATGTATAGTGTAATTCCGAATAATTTTTTTATGAAAAAACCTGTAATTGATAGAGAGAAATGTATTGGTTGCGGCACTTGTCCGGCGCTTTGTCCGAATGTTTTCAAAATGGACGATGAAGGCAAGGCGATAGTGCATAATCCGACCGGCGACACCGAGGAGAATATCCAGATGGCGGCGGATAGTTGTCCGGTGACGGCGATCACATTGGAGTAGTGGAGTATTGAGACTGGACTGTCAGCCCGGTCTTTTTTGTTTGCTTTTTATTTGTTTTTTTGTTAATATATACCCATGGAAAATATTGGAAAAATATACATTAATTTGCGCGCGTTTGAGATTTTGTTATAAATATATTTTTGAAATTATCGTATGGAAGCTGATACTCGCTATATTATTGACAACAATTTAAAAAATAAAGGCTGGATACTAGATCCTTCCGACCCAAATTGCAATGTCCATCTTGAAAGCCCGAGAGATGAGCAGTTGAAAAGGAAGTTGAAAGGCAAGCACCCTGATTATATTCTTTATGAATCCGGTACCAAGAAACCCATTTGCATAATTGAGGCAAAAAAAGGCGGTGTTGACTTGCAAAAGGCTCTTGAGCAGGGTGAGGAATACGCCCGGGAATTGAATGCCTCGTTAATTTTTGCGATGAATGGCGCATACTGTGAGACGAGGTTTCTCCACAATAAGAAACCCCTTGTTCTTAATGGCGAAGAAGTAAAGGAATTATTGAAAGAAAAGGAAATGGTGGCTTTTTTAAAAGAAAATTCTAACGAAGTTTATACCTTGCCAAAAAATGTCGTTGTCTCGAGACACGAATTAATAAAAGTATTCAAAGATTTGAATAATACTCTAAGGGCTGAAGGTTTGAGAGCCGGAATTGAAAGATTGAGTGAATTTGCCAATATTCTCTTTTTGAAATTATTAAGTGAAAATGGAAAGCAAAATTATTGGGATTCAATAAAAAACCAAAAGCATTCTGATATTTTGGGATTTATAAACGGTTATGTAATTGACCAAATTAAGGAGGAGTACGGCGGTGACGTTTTTACAAAATTAGTTATCGAGAATCCGAATACAATTAGAGAAATTATCGATCGCCTCGACCCGCTCGTTTTGAGTACTATTGACACCGACATCAAAGGCGACGCCTTTGAGTATTTCTTACAAAAAACAACATCAACCGATAATGATTTGGGCGAGTATTTCACACCGAGACATATTGTCAAGACGATGGTACAGTTGGTTAATCCGATTTTTAAAGAAAAAATTTACGATCCATTTTGTGGTACCGGAGGATTTTTAACTGAGGCATTCAAATATATAAAAGAAAACACAATCATTGAAAATGTAAAAGATGAGCGATTATTAAAAGAGCATACAATTTTTGGCGGAGAGTTAACAACAACTGCCCGTATAGCAAAAATGAATATGATTTTGCAGGGTGATGGGCATTCCGGTGTTCAGAAAATTAATAGCCTTGCTCACCCCAGAGACAGAGAATTTGATATTGTGATTTCAAACATACCTTTTTCGCAAAAGCACCCGCCAACTGATTTATACTATAATGGTATAGCAAAAAATAGCGGTGACGCTGTTTGTGTGTTGCATTGCCTGCGTGCGTTAAAAGATGGGGGAAGAATGGCGCTTGTGGTTCCGGAAGGTTTTTTGGTTAAAAATTCATTGAAAGATGTTAGGAAATTTCTTTTAGAAAATGCAAAATTGCAGGCGGTCATTTCTTTGCCCAAAGGTGTATTTTTGCCTTATACTCTTGTAAAAACGGACATACTTTATTTTACTGATATAAGAACAGGCAAACTCCAAAAACATTTTTTTTATTTTGATGTAAAAAATGATGGATACAGTTTGGATAATAACAGAAAGAAAATTGTGGGCAAGAGTGATCTGCAGACAGTCAATTCAATAAATTTCAAAAAAGACGAAGAAAGAGATGTGTTGTCAGTTGGCTTTAGTCTGATTGATATTGAGCGAGTAAAACAGGAAAATTACAATTTTGTTGGGAGTTTGTATTTAAAAAAGAAAGAGCAAATTAAAGACGGTTTTGTTTTGCTAAAAGATGTCTGCGATGTAAGTACTGGCAAAAAGGATGTTAATGAGGGTAACCCTGAAGGTAAATACCCCTTTTTTACTTGTGCCAGAGATCACACATATAGTGATAGTTACTCCTTTGACACAGAGGCAATATTGATTGCTGGGAATGGGCAAGTGGGTGATACAAAATATTACAAAGGCAAATTTGAAGCTTATCAGAGAACTTATATCTTATCAGATTTTTCAGACAAGGTTTTGCCGGAGTATTTGTTTTTTATTTTGAAAAATAAACTGCAGGACTATTTATTAGACAAAACACTTGGAACCACTATGCCGTACATTCGTATGGGTTTTCTTTCGGATTTTCCCATACCGTTGTTATCTGTTGAAAAACAAAAGGAAATCGTTGAAGAATTAACACATAAAGAGAAAGAAATTGAGGTAAATGAGAAAAGGGTTGAAGTTGTTTTAAAAGAAATTAAACAAAAGTTAAATTCTTTATTTTAGTAAAAAAATAATTTTATAGCTTTCGGTGTATTTATTAGAATGTTGTTATGATTAATATTGGAAAAATCTACATTGTCGCCACCCCGATCGGCAATTTTGGCGATATTACTTTGCGCGCGCTCGAGATTCTCAAAAGTGTGGATTTTGTGTTGTGCGAAGATACGCGCGAGGGTGGCAAACTGCTGGCGCATTATGATATCAAGAAATCTTTGGTCAGTTATCATCAGCATAGCGATGTGCGCAAGATGAAAGAAATTGTTGATATGTTGGCCGTCGGTAAACAGCTCGCGCTCATTACGGACGCCGGCACTCCCGGGATTTCCGATCCGGGCGGTTTGCTGGTCGCGCAGATTATCAAAAAATTACCCGCGGTGGAGATTGTTGCTATTCCGGGGCCGACGGCCGCCATCGCGGCGTTGTCGATTGCCGGTTTTGCGGTGGATAAATTTGTGTTCATGGGTTTTCCGCCCAACAAAAATAAACGTCAAAAATATTTCAAGGAAGTGGCCGAACAAAAATTTACCATCGCGTTTTATGAGTCCGGCCATCGCATCAAAAAATGTTTGGACGAATTGAAATCTGTATTGGATGCAAAACGCCAGATGGTAGTGTGTCGCGAACTCACCAAAATGTTTGAAACGGTTTATCGCGGCACCATTTCGGAAATTTTGGAACAAAAAGTTGATGAAAGAGGGGAGTTCGTTGTTGTAATCAATAATTTATGAAACCAAAATACTATCTCACCACCACCCTGCCATACGTGAATGCCAAGCCACATATTGGGTTTGCGCTCGAAATTATTCAGGCCGACGTGCTCGCGCGCTATCACATGCTCTGCGGAGACGAGGTGATTTTTAATACCGGCACGGATGAGCACGGCGTGAAAATTTATCGTAAGGCGCTCGAAGAAGGTAAAGAACCGCAAGCGTATTGTGATGAATACGCCGCGAAGTTTGACGCGCTCAAACAGTCGCTCAATTTGAGTTATAACAAATTCATCCGCACCACTGACGAGGGGCACATGAAGGCGGCGCAGGAATTTTGGAAATTGTGTGAAAAAAATGGCGACATTTATAAAAAGAAATATCAGGTGAAATATTGCGTCGGCTGTGAACTCGAAAAAACCGATTCAGAACTCGTGGACGGCAAATGTCCGGTGCATCCCAACATGGAACTCGAACTCATTGACGAAGAAAATTATTTTTTTCGTTTTTCGAAATATCAACAGCCGCTTTTGGATTTGTATGATGCCAATCCTGAATTTGTCGTACCGAAAAATCGCCAGTTGGAAATTCGTAATTTTGTAGCCAGTGGTTTGCAGGATTTTTCCATTTCTCGTCTCAAAGAAAAAATGCCGTGGGGTATTGCGGTGCCGGGGGATGGCGCGCAAGTGATGTATGTTTGGTTCGATGCTTTAGTAAATTATATTTCTACTTTGGGCTGGCCTGATGACAAAAAAACTTTTGCGGATTTTTGGCCGGGCTATCAGGTGGCCGGCAAAGATAATCTACGCCAGCAGTCGGCGATGTGGCAGGCGATGCTCATGTCGGCTGGATTGCCGACATCCAAACAGATTTTTATCCACGGATTTATTACCTCAGGTGGACAAAAGATGAGCAAATCGCTCGGCAACGTGATCGATCCGCTCGAAGTGGTGGCGAAATATGGCACAGACGCCGTTCGGTATTTTTTGCTCGGCGCGATTCCGGCGCACGACGATGGCGATGCGACCGATGAAAAGATAAAAGAATTTTATGGCGCCAACTTGGCGAATGGGGTGGGTAATTTGAATTCGCGCATTGTGACGATGGTGGAAAATTATTGTAGTAGCGCCGTACCGAAATCGTCCGGACATGCGGATATTGCCACCGAAATTTTATGGCAAGACAATAGTTATGAAAAATATTTAGCAAATTACCAGTTTGATTTAGCGGTCGAAGCCATAAATAAGCTCATCGAACGTTGTGATCAGATTATTTCCGAACAAAAACCTTGGGAAAAATTTAAGGCCGGTGAAGATGTCTCTGGTTTGCTGTATCAATTACTCGAGGCGCTCCGCCACATTGGCGTCGCCCTGCTCCCAATTATGCCCCAAACCGCGGAAAAAATCCTCGGCCAATTTGGCATCAAAGTGGATTGGCAAAATTTCGACTGGGAAAAAGCGAAAAAATGGGGTACAATAGAAGTAGGAACCAAAATTATCAAAACCGAGGCGCTTTTCCCTCGGATTCAATAGCTCATTACAACCAAACGCGGGCGATTGTGCTCGCTTTTGCCGACCACATCTTCGGAAAGGAGGTGTACTATGTGGTCATCGGCGCGTTCCTATGTCAAGAAAATGTTTGTTGGGCATGCTATTAACAATGTTGCGGAGCAGATTCGTCTCAAAGAGACGGCTCAAGAGCAATCGTTCTCTCCCGTGCGACAAATGGAGATATATAATCTCAAATGCGAACTTATCGATTTGCGCGCGCGGATGGGGGAATTTGCTCACTAACCCTGGCTTACGGAGCGAACATGTATCACCATTTTTCGGGGCGTGACGCTATCTCACCACTTCACTTTTGTGTTGCGCCCCCTTATTTTATGATTATTTTTTAATTTTAATTTATGTCAATTTTTGACATCGTCCTTTTGCTCATCATTGCGTGTTTTGGGATCGCCGGCCTTTGGTTTGGGATAGTGCGTACCATTGTCTCGCTCGTCGGTTCAGTGGCCGCCGTGTATTTAGCGACCCGTTATTATGCCGTCGTGGCCGACTGGCTTATCAGTACTACTGGTTGGAATCCGAATTTTTCGCGCGTGGTGATTTTTATTGTTGCCTTTATAATTATTAATCGTTTAGTAGTGTTGTTGTTTTGGCTCATAAACAAAGTTTTGCACGTCTTTACCAGTTTGCCCATAATTCGTGGTCTCGACCGTCTGGCTGGTATGGCGTTCGGGCTTTTGGAGGGCGGGTTGGTGTTGAGTGTGTTTTTCTATTTCATCGTCCGTTATCCGATCGGGCAAATGTTTATGGATTGGATTGCCACGTCGCGGGTGATGCCGTATCTCGGCAAGCTCTCCGCGATTGTGATGCCGCTTTTGCCGGACGCGCTCCGGATTATTCGTAGTACTATCGAAGGATTATTTTAATATGTTGATTATCCAAATCATCCTTACTGTTTTTTTCTTGTTTGCCATCATCAAAGTATTTAGTCGTTATCGATCGCAAGAGTTGAAATTATCCGATCTGGTTTTGTGGACGATTTTTTGGTTGTTAGCGGCGGTCGTGGTGCTATGGCCGGATTCCACTATGCAGTTGGCCCGTTTGATGGGGGTGGGCAGGGGAGTAGATGCGGTGATGTATTTGGCAATCGCGCTGTTATTTTTCTTGTTTTTTCGCACTACGGTGAGTGTTGAAAAAATAAATCGCGACATTACCAAGTTGACGCGCAAAATCGCCTTGAATGAAGTCGGAAAAAATTCGGTTGACAAAAAATGATATGCGGATTTTTCACATTATTCCATCGGCCTTCGATTATTTCGACGATATTTCCGATCGGGCGTTCAAACTCGTCGATGAATTGACGGATTTGGGAGTGGATGTTGATGCGATGACGGTGCAGTACGGTACGGTAAAAAAATCCACTGAGCGGCATGTCAAAAGTGTCGCGCCTTCGCGTGAATATTTGGGCAATGTATCAGTCGCGGCGGCTTTGGAAAAAGCGATCGGATACGACGTGATTCACGTTCATTGTCCGATGCTCGGCGCTTTGGGAAAAATTTTGCAGATCAAGCGGCAATTTCTACAAAAACCATTAGTAGTGACAATTTACCGCTCGGTGCCGAGTAAAGATCTGTTTTCGATTTTGATACAATTATATAATGGCTATTATCTCCCGCGGATCAAAAAAGCGGCCGATGCTATTACCGGCCCGAATATATCGGCGGAGGAGTTGGTAGATTTGTATGAGGAATTATTGGCTACTTGACAGACTTGGTTTCATCCACTTGACGCCATCCGTCATTGTTGATAAAATTACTAGGTAAATTCGCTTCCAAGCAAATTTTTTAATCACTAAATTAATTTATTTATGTCAGACGAAAAGAAATCGTTTTTTGAAAGTTTGGATGCCAAAAGCGCACTCATGGTGGGTATGGTGGGTGGGCTTTTAGCTCTCGGCACGATTGGTTTCGTAATTTTGGGAATCATGGCGATGAAGGGTGGAGTAAATTGTTCGGCTAAAAGCGCTGGTACACTTGCTGTCGCTGATCAAAATCAGCCAGCGACACAACAAGATATCGCGCCGGTGCCGACCAACGCTCCGAAATCCGATAAACCGGTCGCCGAAGTATTTGTGATGTCCTATTGTCCGTATGGTATCCAAATGGAGGAGGCGGTGCTGCCTGTAATGGATTTACTCAAAAATAAAGCGGATATCAAAATAAAATTTGTGTCTTACGCCATGCATGGCCAGAAAGAATTGGAAGAAAATACCCGACAGTATTGTGTTCAGGGAGAACAATCCGCCAAGTACCTCACTTACCTCAATTGTTTTGTTGGTTCGCAAAATGCCGACTCTTGTTTGGCAACTGCCAATGTAGATAAAGCGAAATTGCAAAAATGTGTCGATGCTACCAATAAGAAATTTGGCACAATGGATAAATTTAACGATCAAAGCACCTGGCTTTCCGGACAGTATCCGCTTTATCCGGTACACGAAGATTTGAACCAAAAATATGGCGTTCAGGGTTCTCCTACAGTAGTGTTAAATGGTGTGCAGATAAATGTGGGACGCACGCCGGAAGCGGTCAAACAGGCTATTTGCGCCGCATTTAACAAAGCGCCGAGCGAGTGTTCCACTTCTTTGGGTACTACTGGCGCGGCTACTCCCGCAGGTGGATGTGGAAACTAAACAAATTCAATCGTAATATTAAAATATGGGGAATTTTAAAAAAGGATTGGTGCTTGGGGGTATGCTTGGTGCCGCTATGATGTGGCTCAACGCTACACCTAAAGGAAAAGAGATGCGCGCTAAAATGATGGCGCACACTGATTCGTTGTATGGCGAAATCAAGGCAAGTTTGGGTCAGCTTGAAGGTCCAACCAAAGAAATGTATGATGCTTTGGTGGAGAGAGCCGTCACGGAATACTCTTCCAAGAAAGAAATGGCGCAAGATATGAAGGTGATGATGGTGCGTGAGTTGAAAAAACGCTGGTCCAAGTTGGAAAAAGATCTCCGTAAAAAGTAATCACAATCAAAAACCAAAAAACTATGCGAACTAATCAAACGATCAAGTTAGTGTTGCTAGGTTTCTTGGTTTTTTTTGTTGCCGGTTGTGGTACTGTACAGCCTGCTGGCGCACCGGTGCCTGTTGACTACAACCAATTAGTGTTGGAAGATACAGGGAAAATGCCGATCACTCATGACAATCTTGATGCGAATGTAGTGTGGAAGCCATATTCCAAAAGAGCTTACGGTCTGTCTTTTAGTTATCCTGCGAATTGGACTATGCGCGCTGTGCCCCAAGGCAATAAATCAGTCTTGGTGAGTGTGTCGAATGTTGGCTGTCAGGTGCAATGTCCGCCTCAATTTGTGGGGTTGGAGATTAAATCGGGTATTGAGAGAAGTACTAGCACAGATTTTGGTTCGTGGCTCGGCCATTCGATTGCGTCCGGTGAGATTCCGGGTATGCCGGCCGGTACCAAGGCGAAATTATCCAAATTAGGTAAACGTACGGCGTGGTTCACCGACAAAAGTATGTTGTCTGGAGCCAATGATGGCTATACGTATTTTCTCGAACAAGATGAGTCTCACTATGTATATGTTAGTGTGGGGCTGAATAATTTGTTGCCAAAAGCGAAAGATTATGCCAAAAGAGTGGCTGACACTGTGAGAGTGGCGCGATTACCGATGGACGAGAGTGCGTCCGGAGATACCGGTGACGACGGTGATGGCACTGTGGAGGAGGGGGTTAGTATCGATAGTGATACTGCAATAGCGCAAATGGGTGAAAAAAGATATTTGAACAATTATTATCGTTTTAGTTTGATTTTTCCAGGTAATTGCAAGTTGCTCAATATTACAGAAGATATTGATCCGCCGGTGCAAATGGAATTATCGTTATGCACACCTAATGGCGAGACCCAAAAAATGGGCGTTCGGATTTTTAAGAATACCACTGCCGACACAGTGGCGAGTTCGCTGTTTGGCGGGCGGAGCATTAATTACAAGACCAGTTCCAACAAAATTCTGTTGTCGGACGGTGTAGTGGGGATTAATGTCAATATTTCGGGATCGAATAATAGCTTGCCGGAAAGATGGATTGTGTTGGAACGGACGAATATAGTTTATGTTTTGTATGTTCTCGATAATACTGCGCCATACAAGGCCTGGTTTGATTTTGTGATTCGGAGATTTAAATTGTTGTACTAAAGTTCTGCGTGGAGATAATAAAAAATCCCGATTTTATTCGGGATTTTTTTGGATATCTTCTATTTTCATTT
>Ga0208373_1003112_pt1 | contig 16834 bp, 12 predicted proteins | sample RifOxyC2_FD_184036 | JGI IMG/M metagenome (GOLD analysis project Ga0208373, IMG submission 184036) | Soil microbial communities from Rifle, Colorado - Rifle Oxygen_injection C2 (SPAdes) | ecosystem: Environmental > Terrestrial > Deep subsurface > Rock core/Sediment | place: Rifle, Colorado...
TGCCACCGAAGAACGGGAAGCCGAGCCGTATGATGAAAGAAGGGTCATGGCCAATATCGTCAAGCAGGGCGCGAATACAATTAAAGCCCACCTCAAGCATCTGAAAGACCATAGGCAGGATGAATACCTGCAACAGGCGATAGATTTCCTCAATGAGAAACATATCGAGGTGCCGTTAGAACAAACCGGACACAAAGTAGCGCCAGTACCCTGCGGCTGTCCGGGTTCAGCCATGCGCTCGTTTGCGCCCAAGAAAGATGTTGCTCCAAAATCAGCGCCGTCAACCCGGGCCGAGTCGCAGTTGACCCAGTGGCCGGTCCAGCTGATGCTGGTTCCGCCCGGCGCGCCGTTCTTAAAGAATAGCGATTTAGTCATTGCGGCGGACTGCGTTTCCTATGCCTGTGCTAATTTCCACCAGGATTTCCTGAAAGGCAAATCACTGCTGATTGCCTGCCCCAAGCTGGATGACACGGAGATTTACCTTGACAAACTAACCCAGATGTTTAAGGTATCTGATATTAAGTCAATTACCTTGGTGCATATGGAGGTGCCGTGCTGTTTTGGCCTGGTGCATCTGGTCAAACAGGCGCTGACTGCTTCAGGCCGGGATATTCCTGTTAAAGAAGTTACTATCAGCATCCAGGGCGAGATTAAGAATTAGGTGAAAAGGAGTAATTATGACTGAAAAGACCGGCCCGGAAGTATTGGACCTAAAAGGTTTAGCGGACTATCAAAGCGGTTCCGTTGTCAGCAAGACCCTGATTAACAAGAAGACCGGCACAGTAACGCTTTTCGCCTTTGACCAAGGCCAGGGCTTGAGCGAGCACGTGGCGCCCTTTGACGCCATGGTAAATGTCATAGACGGCGAGGCGGAAATCAGCATCGCGGGCAAGCCGTTCCATCTCAAATCCGGCCAGACCATCATTATGCCGGCCAATCAGCCGCACGCCTTAAAGGCGGTTAAGAAATTTAAGATGGTGTTGATAATGGTAAAGTCGTAACAACAGCTGTTCTGTGTGCTATTTCCGCGGGATGCGGGACAGGTCGGCAATGCCTGATGAATACAGCAGGTTTATCTTTTTGAGGAGCGTTAAGCGGTTGTTCTTTAGCGCGGCATCGTCCACGTTGACAAAGACCTTCTCAAAGAAGGTATGCGCCGGCTTGGCAAAGACCTTGTGATAAAGCCGTGATGCATCTTTGTATTGCTCGGCGTCTATCAGTTTCTGGATGGTGTCCTTGTTTTCCTTGTAGGCATTCCAGAGTTCCGCTTCCTCTTTTTCCTTGAGCAGTGTCTCGTTAACATCGTTGTCTGACTTGACATTTTTGGTGATGTTAAATGTCCGTTCCACCACCTCAACCAATTCGTTCCAAACTGGCTCTTGGGACAAATCATCAATGGTTCTAATACGTAAATTAACCTTGAATATATTATCGATGCCAATGCTTAAAACAGCGTTGATAATATCAATGCGAAATCCCTCGTCAAGATAGTCACTGATTAAACGACTGCCTATAAACGAAGATATTTGTCCGGATAGGTCATTAGGCGCTATCTCAGGCAGATAAGACTTAAGAAGATCAATAGAACGCATGACGGTTTTATTAAGAGATATTGCGTAAATATTCTGACTCCTGATAATATCAATAATTGCCACGGCCTGCCTTCTTAATCCATAAGGGTCGGAAGAACCAGTGGGCTTTAATCCGCTACCAAAACAAGCCGTAATATTATCAAACTTCTCAGCCAGGGACAGGCAGATCCCGGTCTTGCTGGCCGGCAGTTTATCGCTGGCAAATCTGGGCTGGTAGTGTTCTTTAATGGCCAGGGCTACCTCCGGTTCGCTGGACGCGGTCGCTTCGCGTTCTTTATCCTTAAGATATTCATAGCCCATAATGCCCTGCAGGTCCGGGAATTCACCGACCATTCCGGTCAGCAAATCCGCTTTGCATAATTCGGCCGCGCGTCCGATAGTCTCCTTGGTTTTATTGTCGCACCAGCCCTCAGAGATAAACAGGGCCAGTTCTTTGAGCCGGGTTGACTTCTCCTTCATCGTGCCGAGTTTACCCAGAAACGCTATGCTCTCCAGCCGCTTGGCATATTCCTCCAGCGGGGTTTTCTTATCCTGTTCCCAGAAGAACAGGGCATCCGACAGCCGGGCCTTGATGACCCGTTCGTTGCCTTCCTTGATTTCCTTGTTAGCCGTGATATTTGAAACCGTGATAAAACGGTTGAGCAGTTTACCGGTCTTGTCCTTGAACGGGAAGTAGCGCTGGTGCGATTTCATGGCCGACTCTATCACCGGCGCCGGCAGTTTCAGGTATGATTCGTCAAACTCGCATTCTACCGCCACCGGATATTCCACCAGGTTGGTCACTTCTTCCAGCAACTCCGGTTCATTACAGGCCGCGTTGTATTTATCCAGCGCCTTCTGAATATCTTTGGCTATTAAAGCCCGGCGTTCGGCCGAGTCAACGATAACCTTGGATTTCCTCAGGGCTGATTGGTATTTGGTAAAATCAGCTGATTTGATAACGATTGCCTTGGGCGACAGGAACGGATGCCCAAAGGTCTTGTTTCCGCAGGCCACGCCGGCCAGGTTAACCTTGAGAGGTTTAGCGCCGAAGATAGCCATGATATATCTTAACGGTCGGGCAAAGGTCATGGCCTTATCTTCCCACCACATTGATTTGGGAAACGGCAGTGACTTGACCAGTCCGGGCACGGCATCGGCCAGGATTTTCTCGGACCTCTCGCCCTTTACCAGCACTGAGGCATAACAGGCTTTTCCCTTGGCAGTGTCCTTGGTTTTAACATCTGATTCCTTAAGCCCGTATTTCTTGATGAATCCAAAATACGCCTGGGTCGGTTTGCCATCCGGGCTGAAGGCCACCGAACAGGGCGGTCCGGACAGCTCCTTGTTGATATCGGCCTGCTTGTCCGGCAGTCCGGTTACTGAGAACACCATCCGCCGGGGCGTGGAATAGGTTTTAATATCCTGATAGGTCAGGTGATGCTCGTCCAGGTATCCTTTGAGGAAGGCCGCGCCCTGTGATAAGGCCGGCTGGATATACCCGGCCGGGATTTCCTCGGTGCCCAGTTCCAGGAGAAAGTCAGGCATAAATAATTCCTGCCACAAAGACACTAAGGCACAAAGAAGAAATTCTGGTTATACTTCGTGTTTTTGTGTCTTCATGGCTAATATGGTGTATATTAATATTAAAACCGTCCTATAAGACAAGATAAAATAAAGTAAAAATAATATTGACCCCGCGCATAAATGATGTTAATAATCGCACCCTTGATATAAAAACGGTCAGATTATGTTTAAAGGCATTGGCACGTCAAATGGTTATTATGTGCGGGCCTGCCTGCCGCAGGCAGGGTTGACACGGATACATTAAAAATCATTAAAGGAGTGTAAGTAATGGCAGAGCTAAAGAGCGTATCAATCGTGGGTAACGGATCCTGCGTGCCGGACAAGGTGCTGGACAACGCGTATTTCGAGAAGATAGTCGACACCTCGGATGAATGGATTACCACCCGGACCGGCATCAAGGAGCGCCGGGCAGTTGAACCCGATATGGTTACTTCTGATTTAGCGACCAAAGCCGCTCTGCGGGCTCTGGAATCCGCCAAGATTAAGGCGGAAGATTTGGATTTGATAATCGTCGGTACGGTCACCCCGGACCATCCTTTTCCGTCTACGGGCTGTTATGTCCAGAAGAATATCGGCGCGGTAAACGCCTCGGCCTTTGATATCTCAGCGGCTTGCAGCGGATTTATGTACAGTTTAACCGTCGGCTGCCGGATGGTCTCGACCGGCAGTTATAAAAACGCCCTGGTCATCGGCGCCGATATCCTGACCAAGATTACCGATTATACGGACCGAGCCAGCTGCGTGCTTTTCGGTGACGGAGCCGGCGCGGTTATTCTCCAGCCCAATAATCTGGGCCATGAAGTGATTTATACTTATACCGGCGCGGATGGAACCGGGGCCGATGTCATGGTCCAGCCGGCCGGCGGCAGCCGGAATCCGGCATCGCACAAGACCGTTGACGAACGGATGCATTATATGAGATTACGCGGCCGGGAAATATATAAATTTGCGGTCATTAAAATGGCCGACCTGGTGGCAGACGCGGCCAAGCAATGCAATATTAAAGTTGAGGATATCGCCTTGGTCATTCCGCATCAGGTTAATCAGCGCATCCTGGAAGCCGCGGCTGAGCGGCTCAATATGCCCATGGACAAAATCTTCGTCAATATCCACAAATACGGCAATACCGCCGCTGCATCAGCGCCGATTGCCTTTGACGAGGCCAGCCGGTCCGGCAAGCTGAAAAAGGGCGATTATGCGGTGCTGGTGGCCTTTGGCGGCGGACTGACCTGGGGCGTTACAGTTCTGAAGTGGTAAATCCGCAGTAGTTGATAAGTTAATAGGTTTATAAGTTGATAAGGGAATTTCCTTATAAACTTATCAGCTTATTTACCTATCAACTCGCTTATGCGTCTACTTCGCGGCTTTGGCTTTTGCCTTGGCTGCCTTCTTGGGCTTGTTTTTAGCCGGCATTTTCCCGAGGTTTTTCAGGATGGCTGTTAAGGCGTTGCTGACCTGGGCGCCCTGGCTAATCCAATATTTCAGCCGTTCATCCTTGATGGTAATTTTCTTATCCGGATTGGCCTTGGGCTCGTAATTCCCCAGATTTTCTATATAGGCGCCGTCTATCTTTTTCCTCTTGTCACTGACGACGATACGGAAATGAGGTTCATTCTTCCGGCCCTGGCGCACCATTCTGATTCTTACTGACATTTTAATTCCTTTCTTAGTGCCAGTTGAAGCAAAGCGACTTATCCTTCGGACAGTGAGTCCTCAGGACGAATCTGCTGGCACTTAGACCCCGCAGAATTGCGGGGTATTCCTTATTCCACTAACAACAACAATTTGTTAGCCTCGTCCATTTTAGCAATTCCGCCTTTTATTTCAAAGAAAAGGTCATCAATTCTTAACTTTCCCTTTTTGAGGGTGCTGATTATCGGCGCGTGGAACGGCAAGATTTCCAACTCGCCGTATTCGCCCGGCAGAAATACCGATTCGGCCATGCCCTCGAAAAGTATTTCCTTCCGGTTTTGCAGTGTTACCTGTAACATATAATAGTATCTGGTTTCCTGTACGGTCATTGCGAGCCCGAAGGGCGCGGCAATCTCAATTCTATGGGATTGCTTCGTCATTACCCTCCTCGCAATGACAAGACGAGGATTTATCTATAACAAGCCCTTTATTAGTTGTCAAATTGTTTAATTAGATTTATTATACCCCCACACCAATATATTGGTGTGGGGGTATATGAATAAAATCACTTCATTCTGCGATAAGGTCATCGAGGCGTGCTGGCTGGCCGCCCTGGTCATTGCGCCGCTGTTTATCAATTTCCATTCCTCGATTTCCTTTGAGCCGGATAAGAGCACGGTGGTGCGGGCCATTGCCCTGGTCATGCTGGCCGCATTTATTATCAAGCGGGTGGCGCTGTCTGAAATCAAGCCGCTTCTTAAACAGCCCCTGTTTATCATTACCCTCCTGCTGGGCCTGAGTTACCTCGGCTCAACCTTCCTGTCCGTGCTGCCGGCCGGCAGTTGGTGGGGCAGTTATGCCCGGGGCCAGGGCACCTATTCGCTCATGGGCTATTTTGTTATCTTCGCAGTCACCGCCCTGACCTTGCGGGACCGGGCCCAATTAGAGCGCATCTTTGTTACCATAATTCTGACCTCTATTCCCGTGGTCACCTACGGCTTTGTCCAGAAACTGAAATTAGATGTCCTGCCCTGGGGCGCGGATTTCTCCACCCGTATTGCCTCGACCATGGGTAATCCCATCTTCCTGGGCTCGTATCTGATAATGGTTATCCCGCTGACGATTTATTTGCTGATACGCGCAATAAAGGAATCATCTCCGGCTAAATCGGCATTCTATATCGTCATATTGCTGGCCCAAATCTTCTGTCTGCTCCTGACCGAAAGCCGTGGCCCGCTCTTGGGCTTAATTACTGCGGGGTTTTTCTTTGTGGTATTATCGGGTTTGGTCTTTGGCAAGCGATACCTGTCATTAGGGAGTTACATAGCGGCGGTTCTGGTGCTGGGATTCTTCCTGGCTCTGGCTTTGCCCAATACGCCGTTTCAGGGCTTGAAATCCAAAATGGGGCGCTTAAGCCAGATGCTCGAAGCCCGCGAAGGCGCGGCTCAGGTCCGGCTCTTAATCTGGCAGGGCGTGGTCAAAATGGTCCAGTCCGATTCCTACCGGGCCGTGGTTGGCTACGGGCCGGAGACCATGTCCGTGCCATACTATAAATACTGCCCGGCCGAGCTGGTCACCAGCGAAAACAAGATTACCTTCCCGGACCGGTCGCACAACGAACTCTTTGATACGGTTATCACCAACGGCTTGATTGGCGCCCTGCTGTATCTGTTGTTGTTCTCGGCCATTATATTTTACGCCTTTAAGGCGCTCGGGCTGGTTAGTAACAATAATAACTTCAGCGGTGTCATTCCTGCGAAAGCAGGAATCCAGACGCCGCCTCCACAAAAGCAGGGAACTGAAATACTGGATTCCCGCCTGCGCGGGAATGACAATGTAAAAGAAAAGGCGCTGGGTAAAAATAGAACACGCCGGATTACTACAGGGCCGATAATTCTTATTGGTTTCTTATTGCTCTTTGGCCTGGCCGGTCTGGTTATCCCCATGCTCTTGAACAAAACCATCTTTATCGCGGTCGGCGTGCCGTTGGGGATTGTAACCGGCGCGGTGGGGTATCTTTTCGTATGCGTTATGTCCTTCGGCGGTTGTCATTCTGAGCGAAGCGAAGAATCTCCATCGCCTCAGGATAAACTCCGCGAATGTGCTTCATGCTTCACGCTCCACGACACGTCCTCCACTCTTCTCCTCATCACCCTATTCTCCGCGCTTATCGGCCACTTTGTCGAGACCCAATTCGGGATTGACCTGACCGCCTCGCGCACCTATTTCTATATCTATCTGGCCATATTTATTGTGATATTTACCCAGCACATAAAACCACAAGTGAAGAGTTCTGATATAACAGATAAAGAAAATACTGTTTCTAAACAGTCGTCTCAGCCGTTTTCTACTATGTGCTGGGCGCTTATCGTCATCCTAATTCTCAGCACCGTGGTCTTTGACTTCATCGTCACCCAGATAACCGAGGAGTACAGCGACCAGGCCATGTGTGTGCTGGTCATGCTGGTTATCTCCTGGGCATCAGCAGCGGTTTTATCCTATCTGTTAACCCGGGCATTTATATTGGTTTCACTCATCTCGGCCGGGGTCACGGCCGTATTCTTTATCGTTTTGATTTCATTCCTGCCGCCCTTGCATATCCCGACCCTAACCGTCACGATTTTCTATGTCTGGCTGTTTATCAATATCTTTGGGCTGGCCTGGGCGCTGACCGCCGTTTCTCCTGATGTCATTCCCGCGTCCGCCAAAGGCGGATCCGCCTCTGGAGGAAAAGCGGGAATCCAGAAAGGCGGCAATAAAAATCATGAGCTATCCGGCGCCGTTTCTTCGGCCTGGGTATTTTCGTCTATCCTGATAGTAGCCAGCGTTCCGTTCATTATTGTCCTGACCGATATTAATCCCATCAAGGGTGATATCATTTATAAGATTGGCACCGGCCAGGAAGGCGCCAAGAACTGGGAGGGCGCGCTGAATCTTTACGAACAGGCATTGGGGCTGTCCATGGACAAGGGCAATTATTACGGCGCCAGCGCCCGGATGTGCCTGGAAAAATACTATGCCGAGCCAAACCCCCAGAAGAAAAAGGCCTGGTATGACCGGTGCCTGGATTATCTGAACAAATCCATTGAATACGATGCCTTGAATCCGACCCGCAACGCCAATCTGGGCCGGTTCTACCGGGTGCAAGGACGGGAATCCAAAGACCCAAGCAGGCGGGCAGAGCAGTTTAATTTGGCTATCAAGTATTACGAGAATGCATGCGAGCTCTCGCCCCAGCATCCGGCGCTCAGAAACGAATTAGGCGAGGTCTATCACGAGATGGGCAAACTGGACGAGGCCATTAAGCAATACGAGCATTCGCTGACGATTTCGTCTGACTTCTCAGAGACCTACTCGCATCTGGGCGACGCCTATCTGGAGCGTAAAGACACGGCCAATGCCGTCAAGAATTATTACCAGGCGGTCAAGATACAGGAGCGGGTCATGCCTGATTTGCGGGAACAGAACCAGGAGGTGATGTTTGAGCGGACCAATGCGCTGGTGATAAAGAATTATCCGAATGATTACCGGGCCTATTATAACCTGGGCCGTTACTATGCCAATAAGGGCAAACGGGCCCAGGCAATAGAAGTGCTGGAAAAGGCGTTGCCTTTGGCTGATGAAGCCGTCAAACCGGCTATTAGGGAGATGCTGGATAAATTAAATTCACGGTAAATCAAGAGAACACGAATAGGACGAATACGGCGAATAACACGAATAAAGGACTATTCGTGACATTCGTTCCATTCGTGTGATTCGTGTTTATATTTATTATGAAAGACAAATCAGATAAAGATTCGGACAATAATTTGAGTCACGACAAGGTCACCGGTGAGGTGCGCCAGATTCCGCTGGAGTGCATCATTCCCAACCGCTACCAGCCCCGCAAGACCATTGAGAAGGAATCTTTGCAGGAGCTGATTGATTCCATCAGCACGCATGGTGTGTTACAGCCCATCGTGGTCAGACAAGACCCTAAATCTAAAGATAAGTATGAGATAATCATGGGTGAGCGTCGGTTCAGGTCCTGCCAGGCGCTTAAGAAAGCCACTATTCCGGCGGTAGTCAAGCCGGCAACCGACATGCAGATGATGGAATGGGCGTTAATCGAAAACACCCACCGCAAAGACCTTAATCCGATTGAACGGGCCAAGGCATATCAGCAATTGGTCAAGGTATTCCATCTGACTCAAGAAGATGTGGCTAAAAGGGTCGGGGCGGACCGGGCCGTAGTCAGCAATTTCATCCGCCTGCTCGGACTCCCTCAGGAAATCCAGGATGATGTCAGGGACCAGAATATTACCGTCGGGCACGCCATAGCTATCTTAGCCATTCCTGACTCCACCCGGCGGCTGATGGTCTGGCAGCGAGTCAGGAACGAAGATATTTCTGTCCGCAACACCCGTATCATTGTGGATGCCTATCTGCACCCCAGAGGAATCAGTACCGGTACCGGCAGGTTCGTCCAGCCAGTTAAGGAATGTAGCGCACGCAATGACCAGGAAATCAGGGAATTACAGCAACGGCTATGGAAAAAATTCGGCGCAGAGGTGCATGTTACCGTCTTTAAGATGAATGATAAGCTTATGTCCGGCGGCGTTCATTTTTCATTTTATAGCGAGGAGGAATACCAGCGTATCCTTAAAATACTTGATAAGTAAATTATGTTTGACGTCAAACATTTATGACCAAGCATATCCATACAGGGTGGTAAGGGTGGTATTATAGGGAGGTGTGGGGGAGTAGTAGTAGATATACCCTACACCTCTACTGGTTACTGCCTACACCTCCAGTGGTTATTACCGACACCTCCATTGGTTAGTGCCCAGACCTCTACTGGTTATTGCCTACACATCCACTGGTTATAGCCCAGACCTCTACTGGTTATTGCCTACACCTCCACTGGTTGGTGCCCAGACCTCTACTGGTTAGTGCCTAGACCTCTACTGGTTATGGCCTAGACCTCCCACTGGTTATAGCCTAGACCTCCACTGGTTGGTGCCTAGACCTCTACTAGTTATAGCCTATACATATGGGTGCCAATAGGTTCAGATTGTTTGACGTCAAACAATTTAGACGGTATTTTTGGCGTAACTGCGGATAATTAAATGGGTTAGGGTGAAAAAGCGTCAATTGGGGAGGGGTAGGGGCTATTTAACTATTTTCTTGAATTCCTCGTCCTCCCAGAGCCATTGGAAATCATCATCTTTTTGAGCCTCTTCTTTTAGTTTAGCATCTAAACTGATGGATTTTCTTAAATCTTCAATGGTCTTCTGCTTATCTTTATTGAATGAATATATACAGGCCCGATTATACCATGCCGGAGCACATTTGGAATCAAGTTCTATGACTTTACTTACGGCTTTAAATGCCTCTTCGTATTTACCTGTTTTAATCAAGACAGCACTTTTGTTAACCCAAGGTTGGATATCCTTGGGGTTAATTTCTATTGCTTTATTGCAATCCTTTAGAGCGCCATCATAGTCGCCTTTTTCATATTTGGCGTATCCGCGGTAAATATAAGATTCTAGATAAGTATCACGGTTATAACGTAGAACTTCTAAGGACTTGGTATAATCACTAATGGCGCCATCATAATCGCCTTTATTCATTCTGATGAGCGCGCGGTTGTAGTAGGCATAGTTATCTTCGGGGTTGAGCTCTATAACCCGCGTGTAATCTGCAATGGCCTGTTGTTTGTCGCCTTTTTTGCTAAAGGCCAAGCCCCGGCTAAAATATGCTTCAGAATATTCGGGAGTAAGTTCGATGGCTTTGGTATATGCCTCGATGGCCTGGTCATACGACTTGTTTTCGGCCAGGGCTTCCCCCTTTTTGCACCATTCTAATGATTTCACGGCCGGGAGTTCCTCAATTTCCTCGTCAGGCATGTCGAGAAGTTGCAGGGTGTTTTTGGCTTTGCTGCGCACATAGTAGTCATTATCATAGAGTAGTTTTTTTATTTCAGGGATGGCTTCTTGAGCATCAAGCAGGCTTAATGTTCCAAGTGCGTCATTGCGAACGAAGGCGTCATCATCCTTTAATACTTTAATAATTTCCGGGACAGCTTCCGTGGCTTTAAGTTTGTATAATGCATGAAGGGATTTTTTACGAACCCAACTGTTGCCATCCTGCAATAACTTAATAATCTCCGGGATTGCTTCTTTAACGCCGAGTTCCCCTAACGCGTCAAGGGCTGCCCGGCGAACATCCGGGTTTACATCCTTTAATAAATTAGTAATCTCTGGGATAGACCCTTTAGCGCTGAGTTCCACCAATGCTTCAACTGCTTCCGTCCGAACCATTGGGGCATAGTCTTGTAATAACTTGGTAATATCCGGAATGGCTTCTTTAGCGCCGAGCATACCTAATGCTTCAATAGCCTGTCTGCGAACCTGCGGTTCACTATCCTGTAGCAACTTAGTAATTTCCATGATTGATTTCTTGGCGCCGAGCTTTTTCAAGGTCAAAATAGTATGCCTTAGAAAAGCACCCTGATAATTATCATGTAATAATATCTTGATAATTTTAGGGATTAATTTTTTGTCACCGAGGTCTCCTATGGCGCCGATAGCCGGTAAGCGAATTTGTAGATCTTCATCCTGTAACAACTTAATAAATTCCGGGATTAACTCTTTGGCATCCAGTTTACCCAATGCATAAATAGCCGCTCCACGAATTTCCGATTCTTTATCCTGCAACAACTTAATAAAATCCGGGATTAACTCCTTAGCGCCAAATGTGCCCAAGGCATGAACAGCCGATGAGCGAACATAGACGTTGTTATCCTGCAATAACTTGGTGATTTTAGGGGTTAATTCCTTGGCGCCGAGGTCCTCCAATGACTCAATAGCTGCTTGGCGAATATCAGGGTTTACATCCTGCAATAATTTGGCAAACTCTAAGATTGCTTCCTTAGAGCCGAATTTACTCAGGGTCGTAATAGCATATCGGAAAACATCCGGATTGGGATTTTGTAATAATGACTTGACAATCTCCGGTATTGACCCCTTGGCGCCGAATTTACCCAGGGTCGTAATCGCTTGCCAGCGAACATTTGGGTCTTTGTCAAGGAGTTGCTGGCGGGCAATACTGACCGGATTAAACATTATTCCTGTGGTAATAATCACTGCACAGGATATTCCGGCCGCAATTAACAGCGTTTTGTCAGTCAGTTTCAGTGTTCGGATGATGTAGGCGAGCATGGTGATAATCACATCCACAGCGGCCACGCAACTAATAATAAAGAAAAATGTTTTGAGAGGTGGTCCATCGGATATAAATCTGTATAAAAATACTCCTGATAGCGCAACAGACAGTAACGCAATCAGGGTCGAAAAGATTAGTAATAATATCCTTAATACTTTGGGAGGTTTGATATTGAATAAGACCACTGAAGAAATCAGTATGATTAACAGTGCTATGATAACCGCTATAGCAAAACTAATGTCAATCCGGGAATCCTGAAATTTGAGCACATAAATAATAAAGTAAATAGGAAAAAGCATGGCGATAATGGCCGAAGGGATGACGATTATGTTTCTCCTATTCATAGCTTATTCCCCGGTCGCTTTGCGGCCTACTTATGCTTGGCTGTGAGAGTCTTTAGAGTCGCCAGCAGGTCAAAGACCGCGAAGGGGTCTACTAAATTCAGCGTGCCGATTTGGACGGCCTTAGCGCCGACAGACAGGAATTCCATGACATCCTGGGCATTCATTATCCCACCGATGCCGATGACCTCGGCCTTGGTTTTGCTGGCCACATCATAGACCATCTTCAGGGCAATGGGTTTGATGGCCGGGCCTGATAGGCCGCCGGTGATTCCACCTAACGCCGGTTTGCCGTTACGATAGTCCACAGCCAGGGCTGAGACGGTATTAATCAGCGAGAGTACCTCTGCCCCGGCCTTTAGGGCCGAATTGGCAATCTCCACGATGTCCGTGACATTGGGCGAGAGTTTGACAATCACCGGCAACTTTGCCACCTTCAATACCTTTTGCACGGTCTTTCTGACTTCTGCAGGCGATTGGGCAATGCACCTGCCCCCTTTTTCCACATTCGGGCAGGAGATGTTGAGCTCGATGCCGTCAAAGACCCGGTATTTGTGTTGCTGGAATAACCTGATGGCCTGGATAATCTCATCGGTGTTTGCGCCACCGATACTGATAATCCGGACCGTCTTTATCCGTTCCATCTCCGGCAGGTATTCTTCACAGAACCTGGCCATGCCCGGGTTTTCCAGGCCGACTGAGTTGATGATGCCGGATGCGGTCTCGACGATGCGGGGCGGATTGTTGCCTAATCGCTCCTTGATGGTAATGGTTTTGGTGATGAATCCGCCCAGTTGGCTGATGCGCGAATCAGCATTAAGTGTCTGGGATGATTTTCCGTAGCCATAGGTGCCGGAGGCCAGGAGAATGGGGTTCTTGAATTTGAATGGGCCTACGGTAGTAGATAAATTCATATGTTTTAAGGATAGCCACTAAGTCACGAAGGCACAAAGAACATCATGTTAGCGAATTCTTAGTGTCTTGGTGTCTTTGTGGCGAATAATTATAATTGTATTATCTACCGTACTTGATTCTCTCAGCCAGGATTTCCGGCAGTTTGGCCTTGAGTATCTTGTCCGCTGCCTTTTTGATATCGTATTCAACCCGTTTTACCCAGACCACGGCTTCGTCCGTATCATAGACCGCATAAGAGGCTTCGGGGTTCTCATCCCGGGGCTGGCCGACGCTGCCGATATTGACGATGACCTTGTTATTTCCTTTTATCGGGGTATAGGGCTCGGTGGAAAACGAGATACTGCCCCGGTCAATCGTGAAGGCGATGGGGATATGGGAATGACCGATAAAACAGACCGGGGTGGTTAGCGAGGTTAGGGCCAGCTGGACGTCGTAATTGTTCTCCATATACTCAAACATCTCGGGGTTGTAGGGCGTGGCGTGGACTACGGTAAGATTATTAACCCGCTGGATTAGTTTCATATTCCGCAGGAATTCCTTATGCTCCGGGGTCAGTTGCTGAGTGGTCCATTCGATGGCTCTATAGGCGTATGTGTTGAAGAAATCAATGTTGAGCAGTCCGGCCGCGGCATAGTCGTGATTGCCGGCCACCAGGATGGGTTTCAGGGCCAGAACCTTGTCAATGCATTCGTTGGGATTGGCGCCGTAGCCGACGATATCGCCGATACAGATGTATTTATCCGGCTTTTCATTGGCCGCTTTTTCCAGCACGGCTTCAAGCGCCTCGAGATTGCCGTGGATATCGCCGAAGGCTACATAACGCATAGAAGTTGGGTTGTCAGGAAATCCTGACAGTTACAAGAAGTTACAGAAAGTTACTTGAAGTTACATGAGGTTGCAGTAACATCTTGTAACCTCCTGTAACCCGGTGTAACATTATGTAACCTTTATAGGCTCCTATTTAATCTCTCTTTTCGAGAATAGCAGTATGGTTATATATAATACAAAAGCAACATAAATCAGCGTATAAAAAGAGGTTACCAAAAGGTAGTGGATAGAAACGGGTGACTGGGTGGTCACCAGCGAGCTGGTGTTAAGCAAACTGAAATGGGGCAGGAGCGATGAGATAATCCGGGCCAGCCCGGCAACGATTACGGATGAGCCCTGGCTGAACGAATGGTAAAGATAGTCGGAGATATTGCCTAATATCAGGACGGCAAAACAGCCGATGCCGGAAATGGCCAGCGAGAAGTAGGTTGACAGAATCACGGCAAACGAGGTCAGGATTGAGACCTGGAGGAAACAGCCGTAAATACCTTTGGCCAGGAGCCAGATTTCGGTCCGGAAGAAACTGTAGGTGTCAGTGAACACCGAGGCCGAACCGGCCAGATATTTTCCGGCCTTGATATTGGCTTCAATCTTGGGCAGGCCTTCTTTCCACCAGTAGGTCAGGATGAAGACCATGCTCAGGAACAGGAAGGCAATCAGGATGGTAAAGAGGATTCCGGCGAATTTGCCGAGGATGAATTCGCCGCGCCGGACCGGCTTGGACAGGAGCATAATGGCCGTCAGGTTTTCTATTTCGTTAGTGATGACCAGCGAGGCGGTCAGGATGGCGATGAGGATGCCGCCGAAGGTGATGGTGGCCAGGCCGACCTCGCGCATCATCGAGAGTTCCTCGCCGAAGGCAAACAGGCAGAAGAGCGGCGAAATCAGCAGCAGGACGGCCGAGACCGCCAGGACGATATAGAAGAGCGATTGGCGGACGGCTTCCTGATAGGTGATTCGACCGATGTTGTATATGTTGGACATTGTGGAATATTATCCAAAAAGACGGTTAAAAGTCAAATAAAATAATTGGCAACTAGCCATTAATTAATCCTAACAAATGCGATTCAATGCAGAGCGGCAGGCCCTGCAAATCATAGCCGCCTTCCAGGACGCTGACGATTCGGCCCTGGCAACATTTATCCGCCACGTCCCGGACCATTTTAGTCATTTCAGCATAATCGGCTATTTCCATGCCCAGTCCGCCCAGCGGGTCATTCTTGTAGCTGTCAAATCCGGCCGAGATGAAAATGAAATCTGGCTTGAACGGGCTGACTGTATCGGTCATCAGGCGGGCGAATTTATCCAGGTATTCTTTGTTTGAGGTATAACCGGAGACCGGGATATTAACCGTGAATCCCGCGCCTTTGCCTGAGCCGGTTTCCGCCTCCGAGCCGCTGCCCGGATAATACGGGTAGCGGTGCAGTGAGCAGAACAGGACGGTGTCGTCAGCCCAGAATGCTTCCTGGGTGCCGTTGCCGTGGTGCAGGTCCCAGTCAATGATGGCAATCTTTTTTATGCCGTGTTTTTTCCCTTCGGCGGTGAGCCGCTCAGGGCCGAACCGCTGGGCGTAGCGGACCCCAATGGCCACGTTATTGAAAAGGCAGAATCCCATGCCGTATTCAGGCCGGGCGTGATGCCCGGGCGGGCGGACCAGGCACAAGGCGTTAGCGTTCTTAGTCGCCATGACTTTATCAACCGCGGTCATAATCCCGCCGGCGGCATAGAGCGCCACCTGGTATGATTTCTTGGATACCGGCGTATCGGGGTCAAGATAGCCGCCGCCTTGTTCAGCCATTTGACGGACTGATTCAATGTGCTCTTTACTGTGGATATAGGCGATTTCGTCAACCAATGCCTGGCGCGGTTCAATTAAGGTTACTTTGTCCAGCCAGTTTTTTCTCTTGAGATAGGCCATTGTGGCGGCCAGCCGCTGGCTGGTTTCAGGGTGCGGACCGGTGTCGTGTTCCAGATAAATGTCAGAATAAACTAAATAAGTAGTCATAACCGTTACCTACATTCTAATGAGGCAGAATCGCAATCTGTAAGTTTTTTAATCTTGGCGTTTTTGGAGCAGACCGGGCAGTTCTTGTTGCGCTGTATGGCGATGGCCCGGAAGCTCATTTCCAGCCCATCAAAGACCAGCAATTTGTTAGTTAGGAGTTGGCCAGCGCCGATAATCAATTTGATTGCCTCGGTGGCTTGTATCAGGCCGATGATTCCGGCCACGGTATTGAGGATGCCGGCCTCCTGGCAGGTGGGTACGCTGTTGGCCGGAGGCGGTTCCGGAAAGATACAGCGGTAACAGGCGCTTTTGCCGGGTAAGATAGTCATGGCCTGCCCGCCGTAGCGCAGGACCCCGGCGTGAATCAGCGGAATGTCGTGCATGACACAGGCATCATTGAGCAGGAACTTGGTGGCAAAATTATCACTGCCATCAATGACCACGTCGTAGCCCTTGATTAGGCCGATGACATTCTTCGCCTTGAGCCGTTCGGAGGAAAGATTTAGTTTGAGATCCGGATTGAGTTGGCTCAGGCGTTTTTCTGCCGAGGTTATCTTGAGTTCGTCAATTGTTTCAGGGCTGTGCAATATCTGGCGGGGCAGATTGGAGATTTCCACGGCATCGTTGTCGGTCAGCCCGAGTGTGCCAATTCCGGCCGCGGCCAGGTAAGTGGCGGCCGGCGAACCCAGCCCTCCGGCTCCGACCACAAACACCTTTGCCCGGTTGATTTTCTTCTGCCCCTCGGCTCC
>Ga0208373_1003115_pt1 | contig 16823 bp, 9 predicted proteins | sample RifOxyC2_FD_184036 | JGI IMG/M metagenome (GOLD analysis project Ga0208373, IMG submission 184036) | Soil microbial communities from Rifle, Colorado - Rifle Oxygen_injection C2 (SPAdes) | ecosystem: Environmental > Terrestrial > Deep subsurface > Rock core/Sediment | place: Rifle, Colorado...
CTCGTCTGCCGAGACGCATTTTATACCAACCGCTTTTTTTGTTTCGTCAACTATTATAACTTTATCTAAGAAAAGAAAAGGATATCTGTGTGGTATTGTTGCTTTGATTTCGTTTATCTCTACTATTCTGCCTTCGGGTATCTGCCAGGAAGATTTATCTATATGTTCTTTTTGACCTGTTGCTTCTGCATAAATCTTTTTTGCAAATTCAGTATTATTTTTGTGTCCGCATTTTATTGCAGTAATTTCCATTTTAAGCGAAGAACCGAGCAACGAGGTGTCTCCTATTAAATCCAATATTTTATGACGGACAAATTCATCTTCAAATCTTAATTGGGTATGTATCTTTTTGGCTCCTACAACTATTGCATTTTCCAGTGTGCCGCCTTTTGCAAGACCTTTACTTTTTAATGCTTCTATTTCATGATCAAAACAATAAGTTCTTGCAGGTGCAATTTCTTTCTCAAATATCTCCGGAGTTATATCAATGCTTAAGAACTGACTTTTTAATAAAGGATGATTGTAAACAATCGTACAGTTTATATGAAACTTGTCTGAAGGTGTAGCCATTATAAGAACATCCCCGTTTTTATATACAACAGGAACTGTAATTTTCAATACTGGTTTCTTTTCCGAAGATAATTCAGATATTCCGGCTTTTTTTATGAGATTAACAAAATGTTGCGCACTGCCGTCTCCGATTGGCGGTTCATTTGAGTTTATTTCAATATATAAATTGTCAATCCCATATACCGCTAACGTTGCAAGTAAATGCTCTATTGTATGTATTGACGTGTTCTCATCCAGACCTACCGTTGTTCCGCGTATTGTAGAGATTACATTTGAAATGTTTGCATTTATCCGTGGATTATCGGGCAAATCTGTCCTTATAAAAACAATCCCCGTGTTATCCTGTGCCGGTTTTAGTTTTATTGTGACATTATTGCCTTTGTGAAGTCCGATACCCGAATGTGATACTTCATTTAGAATTGTTTTTTGCTTTTCCATAGATGCTCCTTAAAAACCGATTACAAGATTAAACGTCAGATTACACAGATTAAAATATACATTCAAAAGTAAATTTTCAGAGTTATTTATTGGATTTGAGTTTTTTTAATTCTTCAAAAAGTTCGGGAAGTTTCTGAATTAAAGCATAAAGTTTCATTGCTTGTTTGTGCGGTCTTGCCGGATAACCCGAGACTGTTTCCTTTGGTGGCACATCTCCTATTACGCCTGCCTGCGCCGCCACTATTGCTCCGTCACCTATTGTTACATGCCCGATAAGTCCTGCTTGACCTGCAATTGTAACACCGTTGCCTATTTTTGTGCTTCCGGATATACCCACCTGCGCTACAATTATTGAGTTTTCACCGATTTGTACATTATGTGCTATCTGAACAAGATTATCTATTTTTGTTCCTTTACCTATTAAAGTTTTTCCCGTTGTAGCCCTGTCTATTGTTACATTTGCACCTATTTCAACATTATCGCCTATTTCAACGATGCCAATCTGCGGAATTTTCTTGAGTGTATTGTTTTCGGGAACATATCCAAACCCGTCTGAACCGATTACGGTACCCGAATGAATTATTACGTTATTACCAACTATAATATCTTCCCTGATTGTTACATTCGGATATATTAAACAATGTTCACCTATCTTTACGTTTCTGCCTATATAACAATTTGGATATATTATGGTATTACTACCTATTTCAGCATTTTCGGATATTACCGAAAAATCACCTATACTGATATTTTTATTTATTACCGCAGAAGCAGATACGGCAGAATTTTTTGAAATTCCTGAAGGATGTTTTTCCTTTTCGATTGCAATACTATTTAATAATTTTGTATATGAAAGATATGGATTTTTAGAAACTATAGCGGGTATTTTTACTATCAATTTCTGATCTTCAGAGATTATTATTGCTGATGCTTTAGTTGACTCAATATACTGAATATATTTTGGATTAGAAACGAACGTGATATCGCCATTCTTCGAGTCTGTAATTCCGGCAACATTCGTTATTATTGTATTTTTATCTCCTACAACCACGCCATCAATTATTTCTGCGATTTCGCCTAAAGTCTTTTTCATCTAAGTTTTTGTAATACTTTTTCGGTTATATCTTCCGCATCCTCACCGTATATCATATTGGATGAATCTATTATAACAGCCAAACCTTCTTCATTAGCAACTTCTTTTATAGCATCATAAAGTTTTCCTAACATATTTTTTCTTGCTTTTTTATTAATTTCTCTTTCTTCAATCTTAGTTTCTTTAATATATTTTTCAAGATCTTCTTTTTGTTTTTTTAGATTCTTCTTTTTTAAATCTATGTCATCTACTGTAAATGTAGGTGAAGAAATTTGAATGTTTTCCGGCACTATTTGATTGGCAGTGTCTGTGCCCGATTCATAGGTAGAGTTTGTATCGGTTTGGGTTGATGTTACAATAGTTTCCGAGGAAGTTTCTACCGATTCTAAAGATGATGGGCTTGTTGTCTGAAATGCCATTTCATTGATTTCTGCCTGTCTTACCGATTCTTGATATTTTATCAATTCTTCTTCCATTCTGTCTATTTCATTTTCTATTGTTTCAATTTGTTCTTGAAAAGTTTTTATATTATCTTTCTTTATTTTTAAGTTAGTGGAAAGCTCTTCTTTAATCGCTTTCGCTTCGGGATATTCATCTAATATACGAACCATATCAATAGAACCTATTCTTTGCACGGAAATAGATGCGGAATAAAGACAAGTTAAAAATAAAAAGTTAAAAGTTAAAATAAAACCTAACAATAATATTTTTTTTATCATAAAATCCTTCTACCACGCTATCCCGCTTTGCGGGACTGTGTGCTCGGTCGTTTCAGTAGAGCCGACCTCCGCGCACTAAAACACTTGTCCCATTGTAAAATAAAACTGAGACAACTGTTCTCCTGGTTTATGATTTAATCCATAACCCCAATCAATTCTTATTGGAAGGACGGGCATAGGTCTTAATCTTATGCCAAAACCTACACCGGATTTTAATTGCCTTATATCGGAACCAATCGCCAGAGAAATATCTTTTGATCTATTCCAAGCACCGCCTAAATCAGCAAATAATGCCGCTGACAATATAGAACGATTGTTTTCTTGAATAATCGGGAATTTATATTCTACATTGGATATAAATATTATTTCTTTTGCAGAACCCAATTCTGCATAATCATAACCGCGAACCGTATCTGCACCGCCTAAATCAAATTTTTCGCCGGGAGGTATAACTTTTGAAGGCGGAAATTGCTTGACAATTGACATTCGTGCATTTAAACCAAGAACAAATTTCCAGATTGTAGGTATAAATTTTGATGAAGATAATGTAGGTTTATAGAAATGCGTATTCCCGCCGAAGGGACCGCCTGCAACTTTTACGGCTAAAGAATGCCTGGAACCGCGGCTTGTATCAAAAACATTATCCCGCGTATCGCGTGAAATTGCCGATGTTAAAGAAGATATTACATCTTCGGAAGGCGGAATAATAGTCGTCGAAATATCTATATCAAATACTTTTACTTCTTCATATGCATATGTGAAATTAAGAGATATTATTTCCGAAAGCGGTTTGCCTATCCTTAAAGCTCCGCCTCTCCTTCTTTCACGGTATGCGGTGGAATCAGTACCGTCACTTTTGTAAGCAGTCCTGTTAAAAATATCGGCTCCAAACAGAAGCCTTTTTCCGAATAGATACGGTTCGGTAAATCCTATTTCATAATTCTGCTTGCGCGAACCGAATTCATATGTTAGACTCAATCTTTGTCCTTTTCCGAACAGATTCGTCTCTGTAACCTGAACTGTACCGACTACTTTATCTACCGAAGAATAACCCGCGCCCAACGATACCAAACCTGTTTTATCTTCTTCAACCTCTATTGCTAAATCTGCCTTATCAGGTTCCTGTGTTTCCTCTATATCAACTTTTATATCTCTAAAAAATCCGAGATTATAAAGCCGTTCCTGGCTTCTTCTGATTCTTCCAACTGCAAAAACATCGCCTTCTTTTACAAGAAGTTCGCGTCTTACTACATAGTCCTTTGTTTTGGTATTGCCGTCAACATAAATCTTGTTAATATATACTATAGCATTTTCAATTAGGCTTATTTCAACATCCACTATTCCTGTTTCTTCATTTTTAATTGTATTGGAATCAAATTTAGCTCTAATATAACCCCTATCTGCATATAATGATTTTACATTTGATTCGTTTTCATCATATTTTGATTGACTAAAAACTTCACTTTCTTTAAATCTAAAAATTCTTCTTAATTCAGATTCTGTGAATATTGTGTTCCCGCTGAAACTTACTTTGCCGTTCACATATTTTCTACCTTCGTCTATTATCACTCTTATATACATCTTTGTTCTTGTTTTATCGTATGTGATTCCCGGTTCAAGTATCTTTATGTTAAGATAACCATGGTCTTTGTAAAACGATTCTACTTTTTTCATATCATCTTTAAATGTCTCATCTTTATATACTTTTTTCTTTTTAGTTGCAAACAGTTTTTTTATCTTTTTCACTTTAAAACCTGTTACGCCTTCTATTGATACATCTCCGATAAGAATTTTATTACCTTCAGAAATAGTAAAAGTGACAAAGGCAAAACCAGCGCTTTCATCGGTAGTAGAAAAATCCTCAACTCGTACATCCGCATATCCTTTGTCTTTATAAAGCGTAATGATTTTATCAATATCGTCCTTGATTTTTCTTATATCATAGCCTTCTTTTTCTTTGCTGGAAATTTCTTCTTTAAGCTTTCTGCTAGAAAACTCTTTGTTTCCCTTGAAATCTATTTTCTTTACGATAAGTTTTTCCTGAACGATAAAAGTAATTTTTACACCGTCCTGAAAATCAGTAACATCAGCGGCAACATCGGAAAATAAGCCGAGTTTATAAACCAAAGCGATATCCGAATCAACGATTTTTTGGTCAAATTTATCGCCGGTATCTACTTGTAATACGTTTTTAATTACCTTTTGTTTAACATTTTTTAAACCTTGTATTTCTATAGCACGTATTTTCTTTGCTTCAAACGAATTTTCAGCAAATAAAGAAATAAAAGATATAAAAACAATACCAGATATACATATAAGTTTTAATTTATTCATAGTTTTATAATTATAATAATTTAGACGTAAAAGTCAAGGTTTTTCTGCAGATGATTGTTATTTTGAAGTTTCTTTTTGCGGTTCCGTGCCAAATCTCCAATATTTCTCAAAAAAGAATTTTCTATCCTTTTCACCGTCCAATCCCTGTACTGTTTTAAATATCAAGCCGCTTCTAAATCTATATGATAATTCTATATCATGTTTCAAAGAAAGCTTATTTTCATAATCAAATTTGACACCATATTCTGCCGAAAAACCCCGCGCAAAAGACTTGCCAAATTGAAGTTTTGTCCCCCTATATAAATCTATCAAAGAAGGTTGTTCGCCATCTGATGCGGAAGTTGCATGGGTTTCCCTTTTTATTGCAAATCTATCAATAAAACCGGTTCTTCTTAAAAATGACTTTACAAACGGTGTTGTTAATAATGTATCAACCGCCCTTGTAATTTCTTCGGCAGAAAATGGATGCTTCTGTCTGGTATCCGCCAACCCCATTGCAGCTTGAGCCGCTGATTTTTCGTCGGTCTGCAGACTGGTTTTAGAAGAAAATTTCGGTTTCACATTTTCAAGCGGACCTCTTTCTATCGTTAATATAATAGTATCGGGTATATATTCCGTTATCATCTGATGTGTAACCGGGTCCTCAGTTCTTTTTTCAATTTCTGTTTCTGCTTCGGCTATACCTGATAAATACAAATTACTTTCTTCTGCTTCAAGAAGTGCCTCTTTTATCGCAAAATTCCTTCCCAAATAATCAATTTCACCATTTAATGCTTCAACCTTCCCTGAAACTAACGGTGATACCCCCTTATTGTGAAGAAGTAATTCCCCTTTTACTTCAACATTTGCAAAATCATTTTCATACCAACAATTCTTGCCGGCAATTATTTTAAAATTCCAGTTCGCATTTTTAAGAAAATCCCAATTTCCTTCCTCTTCGCTTTCAATGCCAGGATATGTAACTCTTGAATCGGATAATTTTATAAAACCATCAATGTTCCATGATTCAGGAGTACCTTCAAACTTTGTATCACAGTCAATTTTTGCTCTTGAAGGATTAGCAAAAGATGTTTCCGGTACACCGGGAATTAACTTTCCGATTCCGCCGGTTTTTATCTGCAAATCGTTTATTGTTACGGGAACATTTTTATTAGGTGTTCTAAGATGTAAATTAAAGTAGTCTAAACTAAAAATTTCTTTTATTGAAAAATAACCGCTTAATACTAACGGCTCTTTATCAATTAAAGCACTTACTTCGCCCAATTCAATCTTGTTACCTGAAAATTTAATATTACATCTAAAATCGTTAATTTTTTTAAAAATATCTTTCATTACTATTTCTTCTGCGGAAGCTTTTAATTCACCGGATATATCAGGTTTATTTAAATTCCCTTTAATATCCACATACATAGAAAATGTTCCTTTTGCTTTTTTAACTTTTTTTGATAATACAGTTAGTATTTCCATGTCCCCGTCTTTAATTTTTAGTGATATATCTATAGGCCGTTCGTGAAGCTTTTTCTTCATTTCTTCATTTAAGGGTAATGGTATCGTGCCTTCACCCTCAATTGAATATATGTTTTTTCTTGAAATTTTCAATTGCTTTAACTCCAAGATGTTCTCATTATACTGGAAAAAGATTGATGCTATATCAAAATCTATATTCTCAACTTTACCTTCCGAAGAATTCAACATACATGTCAGTATAGGATTCTCTTTAGTACCCGATACCCTTACATTAAAATTAGTATTTCCTGTTGCCGTTACTTTTAGATTCAATATATTGAGCAAATTACCGAGTGAAATATCGGCACCATCCGATATTAATTCAAAATTATTATCTTTTAATATACCGTTTATATCAAGTAATTTGTTCCCGCCTGTAAAAATTGCAAAATTACTGATTTTTATTTCTGACGGCACCGAAAAATCTATATTTCCCGTAATTTGTGCCGATTTTCCCATTTCAGGTATAAAACTTAGAACATTATCTGAATATTCAAAATAATATTTCGCATTTTTTAACTGATATTGGTTTATCCACAAATTTGAAATGGAAACATCAGCTTTTACCGAATTATCATATACACCTTCTATATCAACCCCGCCAAAAAGCACAACACCCGGCAATTTAACATTTCTTAACTCCGTTTTAATTTTGAAAATTGTTTCTTTATGAAAGCTTATATTTGATTCGGGAAGAATCTTAATCTGCATTTCACCCAATTTAATATTGCCTTTTGAAAAGGATATTTGCTTATCTTTTAATTTAACTTTACCTTCCACAAAATCCAGTATTTGATTTTTCAAATGCATATTTGTACCGTTGAAATTGACTAATATCTGCGGATCTTTAAAAGAATCTGTAATATTAAAATCTATATTGTCTAATTTTCCGGATAAAGGAAAAGTGCTTCCGTATAATGTGTATATTGACGCCATTCTTAAATTTTTTGCAGTAATATTCAGCCCGGTAAATTCTTTTTTTTCTAAATCAGCAGTCCCAGAAATTATGACATTAGCTTTATCAATAAAAAACTTCGTATCTTCCATCTTCAGTTGTTTTTGTTTTATTGATATTTTACCTGTCCCTTCTGAATCCATGCTGTTAATACTTCCGTTATATTTATAATTTACCAAAATATGCGGTTCATTTATATGTCCTTTAATTGAGATATTTCCCGTCAATTTTCCTTTGATTTTTTCACTAAACTCCCCTGTATTTAAATAAAATTTTATATTGGAAACTACATATTTATTTTCTAATAAATAATTAAAACTACCTTTTATTTTATCACCCCATGTTATTTCTTTAAAATCTATTTTTTGACCGTCAAATACTCCCGTAGCCAAAAATTTTTCCGCCATTTTATCAACCATTAAATTAGGTGACGTAATTTTATAACTTACTTCATCGCCTAATTTTTTACCATTTATGGTAAAATCGCCGTTAATAATTCTATTTTGTATATCCAATTCATCAAGCTTTAGTGAAAATCTGAAATAATTCTTTTCAATTTCTCCGGACATTTTTAAAGAGGTCTTGGATGCTTTCTGTTGCAAGGCAAATTCGGTAATAATGAATTTTGTTGATTTTGTCTCAAAAGAAGTTACTATTAATTCATAAGGAATATCTTTCAAGATATTTCCGCGAGTCATAATGATAGTACCATACGGCTTTGGATTTTTTAAACTGCCATCCCAATTTATTTTTCCTGAAATAGTACCGGACAAAATTTCCGGTTTAATACCTATAAACGGTAAAATAAAATCACTGTTGCACTTGGTCAAGTTCAAATTACCGGAAGTTTCCTTTTTATCAGATAATATCTTAATATTTCCCGACATACCGTCTATGTTTAAATCCTTTATATGAATGCTTTTATTAGAATAGATTAATTCGCCTGATAATGGCGCCGAATTATCGTTAACCATTATTTGTTGTGATGAAAATTTTGCATTTAAAACAGGTTGACTTGAAAAAATATTTATTAAATTTCCTTTACAATCTATAAAACCATAAAACCTTTTATCTATTAGTGAGGTATCAATATTTTTAGCGCTAAATTCCATTTTATTGTATTTTCCGGAAACCGTTATATTCATTGTATCATGTCTAATTTTGCAGTTTGATATTTCCGTTTTATTAGCATCAACTTCAACAAATGTATTCTTACCCCTTAACCTTAATTTACCCCTATTGTTTTCCCAATTGAAATCCCCATAAATATTATCAATAGAACCGTTTTTTAGTAAAAATTTATTTATATTCACCCTGCCTGAAACTATCGGCTTACTGATATCTCCGCTTATATTTGCATTTAAAGAAAGCATACCTGACGTATACTTTGATTCAATTGACATATTATTACTATATAACTTAAAATACAAATTATTATTTTGGATTTTACCATCAACAAACGTTGTGCCGCCTAAAACAGTTGCAGTTGAAGTTATCAACCATTTTTTATCCTCGTATATTAAATTGGTTTTAATATTTTTTATATCAATCCCGCTATATGTTTTCATATATAGTTGATTTAAATGCAGATTTAACCTGCTATCAGGCAATTCAAAATAACCGTTAAAACTCAAAGGACCTTCAACAGTATATTGGGTCGTTGTATAACCTAAAAGTTTGGTAAGGTTTTGCAGGTTATTAATAGTACCGAAAGTATGAAATCTAAATTGTTTCTCCCGAGGAATCATATTTGATTTAATCTTTATTTTGGCTTCCCCAGATGAAATATCGCTATTTAAATACAATATATCTTTATTTCCTTTGATATTTAGCGTGCCATTCAGAGGTTCAAGTTTCTTAAAAATTATATTCTTTAATTCACCTTTTAATTTTACATCAGAAAAATCCCTATTGACCGTACCGGCTAATTTCACACCGCCTGTAAATTTATTCTTGTCTCCTGCTAAAAAATCTAACTTAAATGCAAAAATCTCGTTATTCGGCACAACTTCAATATATATGTTATTTATATCAAAGTTTTCAAAATTAATAATTCCCCTGTTTACAGATATATTCACCAAAGGCAATCCTACTTTTGATTTAGATGATGATTTTGTTTTTTTAAATACTTCCTCTATTTTTGGATAATCTATCTGTGTGTCATTCAATACTATTTTTTCTATTGAACCTATACCCCTATTTATTTTTTTTAAATTAATATCTATAACGGTTTCAGTGCAGGAAAAACCATAAAAAGATACATTTTTTAATATTAATTTATTAAAAGGTATCCAGACTACTTTCTCTATTTTAGCTTTTCTACCGGTTAACTTGGTGAGTTCTGCTTGAACAAGATATTTAATTGAAGAAGTGAATATTTCAAGTCGTATAAAAAAATAAAATACCGCCGTAATAAATATTAATGCTGATATTATCAAAATTATTTTTTTCATTCATTAATTACATCAGCGTATAGAGAATATAAAATCAGCGTATAGGGATTAGCATTTGATTTGATGTTGTACCCTTCCGCCACTAAGTCGTTGGCGGATCCGCCGATGGTTCAGTGGCGGAAACCTCTAACCTCTATCCGCCATCCCCTGACTCTATATTTTAGTTTCTGAAAATATTGAGTTAAATATTAGTTTTTTTGATTCAAACGAATAATCTACGTTTATTTTTGTTCCTTTAGGTATCTTTCTAACCAGTATTTCCTCTGCAAGTCCGTCTTCCAAGTATTTTGAAATTACTCTGTTCAACGGTCGTGCACCATACTGTGTATCAAATCCTTTATCTAATAAAAAATTCTTTGCTGAATCTGTCAATTCAATTGCAAATCCTTGCTGCTTGGTTTTTTTCAACACTTTATCCAGCATTATATCTAATATATTACGCATATGTTCTTTTTCCAGAGGATGAAAAACTATTATGTCGTCTAAACGATTTAAAAATTCCGGATTAAGTGTTTTTTTCAGCTCTTCAATAACGGTTTCTTTCATAGATAAAAAATCCTTCTGAACATTTCCTTCGGATTGTGTCATAAAACCGACTGATTTACCTTTTGTTATCTGGCGAGCGCCGATATTAGAAGTCATTAATATTATTGTATTCTTGAAATCAACTTTATGGCCAAGATTGTCAGTCAAAATACCGGTATCCATTATTTGCAGTAGTATATTCAATGCATCGGGATGCGCCTTTTCTATTTCATCCAATAAGACAACGGAATACGGTTTCCGCCTCACCTGCTCAGTAAGCTGACCACCTTCATCATAGCCGACATAACCAGGTGGAGCTCCTATTAGATTTGATACTGAAAACTTTTCCATATATTCCGACATATCAAAACGTACTAGGGCATCTTCATGTCCAAACATAAAATCCGCCAATGTCCTTGCAAGTTCTGTTTTTCCTACCCCGGTTGGTCCTAAAAATATAAAAGTTCCAATCGGTTTTCTCGGGTCTTTTAATCCCGTTCTTGCGCGTCTTATTGCGTGCGATATTGAAATAATTGCCTCGTCCTGCCCAATAATACGCTTATGTAACACTTCCTCCATTTTCATTAAACGTTCCGATTCCTTCTCGGTTAATTTCATAAGCGGAATATTGGTCCATTTGGAAACAATATTAGCAACATCGTCGTTGGTAATTACAGGTTTCACATGACTTAAACTTTGCCGCCATTTTTTTCTTTCTTCCACTAACATCTTTCTGAGTTCGTCTTCTTTATCCCTTAATTTCGCCGCTTTTTCAAATTCCTGAGAATTAACCGCTTTATCTTTTTCAATAACAACGCTTTCTATTTCTATTTCTTTATTTTTTAATTCCTGTGGCAATGAAGTAAGATTGAGATGCGCCCTGCTTCCTGCCTCATCAAGCAAATCAATTGCTTTATCCGGTAAATATCTTTCTGTTATATATCTGTTGGATAATTCAACCGCAGCAAATATTGCATCGTCGGCATATTTTACTTTATGATGTATTTCGTATTTCTCCTTCAAGCCGTGCAGTATTCTTATTGTTTCATCAACAGACGGCGGATTCACGGTTATCGGCTGAAACCTTCGTTCAAGTGCTGCATCATGTTCAATATATTTTCTATATTCAACAAATGTCGTAGCTCCTATACACTGTAACTCACCTCTTGCCAACGGTGGTTTCAACATATTTGAAGCATCTATTGCTCCTTCAGCGGCACCAGCACCTATTACTGTATGAAGTTCATCAATAAAAAGAATTATATTATTTTTTGATTGCCTGATTTCATCAATTATATTTTTTAATCTTTGCTCAAATTCTCCTCTGTATTTCGTGCCTGCTACTACACCCGATAAATCAAGGGTCACTATCCGTTTATTCAGAAGCATTTCCTGAGCATCCTGGTTTATTATTCTCTGGGCAAGCCCTTCAACTATCGCTGTTTTTCCTACGCCGGGATCACCTACCAATACCGGATTGTTTTTTGTTCGTCTTGACAATACCTGTATCAATCGGTCTATTTCGTCGTCCCTGCCGATTACAGGATCCAGTTTGCCTTCCTTTGCCATTTCGGTTAAATCCCTTCCAAATTCGTCAAGCGTAGGAGTCTTTGATTTATGTTTGTGTTGCGGCAACGGAGGTTGTGATGTTTCCCCCATAAGATTAATAATCTCTTCCTTGACAATATCGTACGAAAGACCGAAATTCTCTAAAATAACCGTTGTTTTCAGCTCGTTATTTTTTAGAAGTCCTAAAAGAATATGTTCCGTTCCTACATAACTGTGCGCCATTTTCTGCGCTTCTTCAATAGAATATTCCAGGACTTTTCTGGCTTTTGGCGTAAGAGGCAATTCACCATACTGCAACAAATTATCACCTATAGGCAAAGTTTTTTCAATCTCTATCCTTATTCGTGAAGTATGTATCCCAAGGTTTGATATTATTGTGGCAGCCATTCCGTCATCAAGATCCATTAATCCCAGCAATATATGCTCGGGAGTAATGAAATCGTGATTTAGTCGTTTTGCTTCTTCTTGTGCAAGTCTTATAACTCTTTGTGCTCTTTCAGTAAATCTGTTATACATATTTGCCTCCGACAAACCTCCGGCAAACCTCCGGCAGTAGTTACACTATCTGACCATCAACTAATTTTATTGTTTTTGAAAATTTCTTTGCAATCTCTTCATTATGCGTTGCAACTATCAGGGTAAACTTATAATTCAACTGCAACTTCAACATTAGGTTAATAATACTTTCTCCGGTATGCCTATCCAAATTTCCGGTTGGTTCATCTGCTATAAGTATCTTAGGAGAATTGATAAGCGCCCTTGCAATAGCAATTCTTTGCTGTTCTCCACCGGAAAGTTCCGATGATAGATGTTCCGCCCTTTTTGCAAGTTCAATTTCAGAAATTAAATCATGTGATTTTTTCCTTATATTCGATTCACTTTCACCTAAAATCATAGCCGGCATCATAATATTTTCAATAGCGGTAAATTCCGGAAGTAGATTGTAAAATTGGAAAATAAAACCTAACGATTCATTTCTGAACTTTGCCAATGTTTTTTCGTTGTCAGTATTTGTGATGCCTTCTACATAAATAGTACCCGTTGTTGGTTTGTCCATAAGTCCGATAATATGCAATAAGGTTGACTTACCCGCACCGGAAGGTCCCACAACAGATATCGTTTCACCTTCTTTTATATCAAGTGTAATTCCCTTAAGAACCGATATATTTGTCTTTCCGACTTTATAAACCTTAGTTACATTTTTCGTTTTTATTGCAAATCCCATTAGAGATTTTAACTCACCGTTTTTGTGAAACGGCGGCATTAAATCATCTCTTACTATTTTGTCAGTGGTTTTCTCTAACGGAATAAAATTATTATTCATACATAAGGGCTTCTGTAGGTTCTATTTTGCTGCTTTTCCATGCCGGGTATATCGCTGCTAAAACCGTTATTGCAATACTCACGACTACAACCATTAATATATCTGGAAGTATTATCTTAACAGGTAGTTTATCAATGTAATATATATCCGCAGGCAATGTAATAAATTTATATTTTCTTAAAATAAAAGATATTAAAATCCCAAAACCACAACCAATAACCGTACCGATGATGCCGATTATTAAGCCTAAATTTAAAAATATTTTCATAATTGATTTGGGTTGCGCACCAATCGCTTTAAGAATTCCTATTGAATGTATCTTTTCAACAGTAGTCACAATAAGCAGAGAAATAATATTAAAAGTAGCAACGACAATAATCAAGGTTAAAATTAAAAACATAACAAATTTTTCAAGCTTCAGTGCTGAAAAAAGGTTTTTGTTCATCTCGCTCCAAGATTTTACTGTGTATCCAAAACCAAGTTTCTCTTTAAGAACTTGAACAATTTCATCTGCATTAAATAAATTCTTTACCTTAATTTCTAAACCCTGGATGCCCTCTTCCCCGAATAACCGCTGTCCATCTGCAAAATTCATATAAACAAGATTTGAATCATATTCATACATACCGGAATCAAAAACATCCGCAACTCTAAATTTTTCCATTCTTGGAATCATACCAAAATCTGTGCTTTGTCCGAAAGGAGAAACAAGAATAATCTCGTCTCCTGGAAAAACCAGAAGATTTTTTGAAAGTTCCGAGCCAATAAATATATACTTGCTCTTTAACACTCCTATATCCTTATTTTTTAATATTCTCTCAATATCTATAATATTTTTCTCGTCATTGGGAACTATTCCCTTGACAACTACGCCGGTTGCATTTTTATCCTTTCTTAAAATCATTTGTCCGTAAACAAACTTGGAAAAATGAGATATATCTTTATTTACTAGTACTTCTTTAGGAATTTCTTTTTCTGAAAATATTGTTATATGTGGACTTAATGATAAAATCTTTTCCTTGATATCTGTCTGAAAACCGTTCATAACAGAAAGTGTTATAATCAAAGCCATTACGCCAACCGCTATTCCTGAAATAGATATAATAGTCAAAAGCGCGCTAAAAAACTTTTTTCTTGTAGACCAAAAATATCTTAAAGCAATAAATCTTTCAAAACCCATATTTTCTCACTATCACTGCAACAGATTTCAGCTTCTATGAATCTCCCTGCGGCAAGCCACAGGGTTTTCTGCGAAAAAGTATAAATCAATGGAGCATCAACTTAACGGCTTTAACAGAGGAAATAAAATAACGTCCTTAATAGATTCTTGCTGCGTCAGGAGAATTATCAGACGGTCTATACCGATACCCAATCCGCCTGCGGGAGGCATCCCATGTTCAAGCGCCTTAATATAGTCATCATCAAAAAATTCCGCCTCATCGTCGCCTTTTTCGCGTTCTTTCACCTGTTCTTCAAACCGCATTCTTTGGTCAACCGGATCATTCAATTCAGAAAATGCATTAGCAAGTTCTTCACAAGCTATATACAACTCAAATCTTTCCGTGATATCGGGATTATCCGGTTTTGATTTTGCCAAAGGAGATAAATATTTCGGCCAGTCAATTATAAAAGTCGGTTCAATTAGTTTTGGTTTAATTAGTTTGTCAAATAAATGGTCAAATATTTTTCTTGCCGGGATTTTTTCGTAATTTTCTATCTCGAACTTGCGTGCTAATACTTTGAGTTTCTCTTCGCTAAAAATATCTAAAAAATCAATACCGACTTCTGTGAAAGCCTTTTCAATTGATAGCTGTTTCCATTCCCCGAATAAATCAATTTCCTTATCTTTATAGATAATCTTAGCAGCATTAATTGATTTTGCCGTTTCATGGATAATATTCTTACTCAGAAACATCATATCATTATAATCGGCATATGCCTGATAAACTTCTAAAATTGTAAATTCGGGATTATGCCTTATTGAAATTCCTTCGTTTCTGAAAGTCCTGCCTAATTCATAAACCCTGTCCAAGCCTCCGACTATCAATCTTTTCAAATAAAGTTCCGGTGCAATCCTTAAATACAAATCAATATCAAGTGCGTTATGATGAGTAATAAACGGTTTTGCCGCAGCACCACCCGGTATTGACTGCATCATAGGCGTTTCAACCTCAATAAAACCTGTTTGATTCAGATAACTTCTAATCGCAGATATGGCTGATGCCCTCTTCTTAAATACCTCTACAACCTCGGGATTGGAAATTAAATCCAGGTATCTTTGACGGTATCGTGTTTCAATATCTTTTAAACCATGCCATTTTTCAGGGAGGGCTCTTAATGATTTTGATAAAAGCTGAAATTTTTCCACTTTTATCGTAGTTTCACCTGTTTTGGTCTTAAAAATTTCGCCTTCAACACCTATGAAGTCACCAATATCAAAAAGTTCAAAAATTTTAAAATTATCGTCTCCTACAATGTCTTTTTTGATGTAAATCTGTATTTTTGCCGTACTATCCTTTATCGTCAAAAACGCCGCCTTTCCCATGTTCCTTATAGTCATAATTCTGCCGGCAACACACACTTTTCCTACCGGGATTTCCTTCAATATTTTTTCCGCAGTTATAGTAATATCAAATTTTGTAGGGTACGGATTAATACCTTTCTCTTTAAGATTTCTAATTTTTTCTAATCGTTGCGTAAAAATATCTTCTTCAGCCATTTTTTATCACCTCAGCCACCTTCTCTCTTAATATAACAAAATCAAAAGGTTTTTCTAAATATACAAGAACATTTTTATCAAGCTCACTCATATTCTGAATTTCGCTATTTCCGGTAAGAATAATCGTCGGTATATTCGCCGTTTTCTCCTCCAGTTGAAGTTGCCTATTGACGCTATAGCCATCCAGTTTAGGTAATATAATATCCAATAATATTATATCGGGTCTTTTTACTCTTGCTAACTTTATCGCTTGTTCACCATCTGCAGCTACTAAAACCGAATAACCTTCTCTCTCAAATATATATTTAAGCAAATCAGAAATTGACGGTTCATCTTCAACTACAAGAATCGTTTTTTTCGTCATAAAAACATACTACATTTTACATATAAATTATATTAAATTCACACTCTTTTGTCAATCATTACTTATCACGAGTTGATAACCATGTAGCACTATCGCACTAACTATGTCGTTTCTATTTTATTGGTTTGAATGACGGAAGGTTTTTGGAAAGGAAAGCATTAATAAACTGATCAATATCACCGTCCATAACTTTTGTAACATTACCTATTTCATAGCCGGTCCTATGGTCTTTTACCAGCTGATAAGGCATAAAA
>Ga0208373_1003117_pt1 | contig 16819 bp, 25 predicted proteins | sample RifOxyC2_FD_184036 | JGI IMG/M metagenome (GOLD analysis project Ga0208373, IMG submission 184036) | Soil microbial communities from Rifle, Colorado - Rifle Oxygen_injection C2 (SPAdes) | ecosystem: Environmental > Terrestrial > Deep subsurface > Rock core/Sediment | place: Rifle, Colorado...
GAGGCGGAAGGTGTTGATGATCGCCTCCGGCCCGCGGACCACGATACCGGCGAAAATGATAAGCGAGATACCGTTGCCGATACCCTTTTCGGTAATCTGCTCCCCCAGCCACATGATGAACGCGGTCCCCGCCGTCAGGGTGATCACCGTCATCAGCCTGAATGCCCAGCCTGTCGTGATGACGATCGAGGTTCCCGTGGGTCCCGCCATGTTTTCCAGCCCGATGGCAATACCGAATCCCTGAATGAGGCTAAGGACAACGGTTCCGTAACGGGTGTACTGGGTTATCTTTCTCCGGCCCGCTTCCCCTTCCTTGGAAAGCTTTTCGAGATAAGGAACGGCCACGGTCAGGAGTTGGAGAATGATCGAGGCGCTGATATAAGGCATGATCCCCAGGGCAAACACCGAAAGATTGCTCAGCGCGCCTCCGGCAAACATATCAAACAGACCCAGCAGCGACCCTTTGGCCTGTTCAAAAAAAGCCGCCAGCGCCGCCGTGTCGATCCCGGGTGTGGGTACATGAGCACCGATACGGTAAACTACCAGCAAAAGAAACGTGAAGAGAATCCGTTTCTGGAGTTCCGGTATCTTGGAGACATTTTTCAGGCCTTCTAACAAATCAAGCGACCTCCGAAATTGTTCCGCCTGCGGCTTCGATCTTCTGCCGCGCCCCGCGGCTGATCATATCCACCTTCAGGGAAAGCGGATAGCTGATCGCCCCGTTGCCCAGCACCTTGATTCCGTCCGCCTTCCGCTTCACGAGACCGACGGCAAGCAACATTTCTCGATCAACGACCGATCCCTCCGGAAACCTCTTCAGCTGGTCGATATTGATAGTCGCGATGATCCGGCGCATAGGATTCTTGAACCCTATCTTTGGTAATCTTCTGGAGAGGGGCATCTGCCCTCCTTCGAAATTGGGACGGACACTGTGCCCCGAACGGGCATTTTGTCCTTTCGCCCCTTTGCCAGCTGTACCGCCGTGTCCGGAACCGTTGCCCCGGCCCACCCGCTTTTTCTTCTTCCGCGAACCTGCCGGCGGTTTCAATGTTCCCAGATTCATTTTCCGCTCTCCTCGACTTCTACCGCAGCCACCAGGTGAATGACCTTCTGGATCATACCGCGAATTTCGGGTGTATCATTCAGCAGGACTGTCTTGTGGACCTTGCCCAATCCCAATCCTCGAAGGACCCTGCGCTGAGCCTCGGGTCTGCCAATATAACTCTTCACCTGTGTGATCTTCAGCTGTTTTCCCACAACCTACCCCTTTTAGCGTTAATTTTCCCGAACGCTCTTACCCCTGCTCGCAGCGATTTCGGCCGGCGCCCTCAATTGCCTCAAACCTTCGATGGTCGCCTTTACCAGGTTGTGAGGATTATGCGAACCGAGACATTTTGTCAGTATATTGTGAACACCAGCCACTTCCAGAACCGCCCTGACCGCCCCTCCGGCAATCAGTCCCGTCCCTTCGGAGGCCGGTTTCAGTAAGACTTTCCCTGCACCAAAATGCCCGATGACGCTGTAGGGGATCGTCCTGTTTTCGACCGAGACCCTGACCATGGCCTTCTTTGCCTGCTCCATGCCTTTTCGGATCGCTTCGGGGACTTCATGGGCCTTTCCCAGTCCGGCGCCGACGGATCCTTTTCCATCGCCGACCACTATCACGGCGCTGAACCGGAATCGGCGTCCACCTTTGACGACCTTGGCCGTCCTGTTTATCGCGATCACCCTGTCGAGAAGTTCCAACTCTTCCATATTTTCGTTTCCCACAATCATTCCGCTCTGCAGTGAATGCCTCAGTGCAGTCTAAAAAATCAGTCCCGCTTCTCTCGCGCCGTCGGCCAACGCCTTCACTCTTCCATGATAAAGGAATCTGCCTCGGTCAAATACCGCCTCCCGGATACCGATCCCCTGGAGTCGCTTCGCCAGAAGCATTCCCACCTCTTTGGCAGCCTCGATCTTTTTCGAACTCTCAGAAGATCTCGCCAACTCCTTACTCAGCGTCGATGCCTCCGCCAGGGTCCTCCCCTCATCATCCGCGATGGCCTGCACATAGATATGCGATGCAGACCGAAATACGCAGAGACGTGGTTTCACCTCGGTCCCGAACACCTTTCCCCTGACCCTCTTCTTCCTTTTCAATCTTATCTTTTCGATCTTCTTCGTTGCCAATGTCCTACCCCTTCACCGAGTGCCCAAAAAGTTTTTACTCGGTACTCGGGACCTTTTTATTAAGCCCCTACGGATTTTCCGACTTTACGCCGGATATGTTCGCCGCTATATTTAATACCTTTACCCTTGTACGGCTCCGGCTTTTTCAGGCTTCGGATCTCCGCGGCTACACGGCCCACCATCTGCTTGTCGATACCGGATACCGCGATATTGACCAGCTTATCCACCTTGATCTGAATCCCGTCCGGTATCGCATACTCGATCGGCGCGGAAAAACCTACGATCAACTTCAGATTCTTGCCGGCGACTTCCGCGCGATATCCAACGCCCGCTATCTCGAGGTTCTTTTCAAACCCGCTGCTGACCCCCCTGACCATGTTGGCGATCAGGGTGCGTACCAGCCCGTGATAGGATCTCTCTCTTCTGCCATCGGACGGTCGTTTGACCTCCACTACCCGCTCTCCCAAAATCACATCGATGCCCTTGGGCACCTCCAAGGAAAGTCTGCCCTTGGGACCTTCAACGCTCACAATATCTTTATCACAGCTGATTTTGACACCGGCCGGAATTTCTACGGGTATTTTTCCAATTCTTGACATGAAGCAATCTCCTGATTCCTGATGCTTACCAGCTTGTCACTTACCACACGTTGCAGAGCAGTTCTCCTCCCAGACTCAATTCCCTGGCTTCCGTATCCGTCATAATCCCCTTGGAAGTGGATAGGATGGAGATACCATAGCCGTTTAACACTTTGGGGATCTTCTCGCTCTTCACATAAACCCTTCTGCCCGGCTTGCTGACCCGCTGAATGCCTGTAATGACGGATCGCTTTGCATCAGGATACTTCATATAGAGCTTCAAAACCTCGTGACCCTGCGGATCCTTTTTGATGTCATAGCCGCTGATGTAACCGGATTTTTTCAAAACCTTGGCCATGTTCAGATTTATCCGCGAGCTCAACACATCCACACTCTTGAAACGTACACGGCTTCCATTTCTGATTCTGGTCAACATATCTGCGATAGGATCGGTCATCCCCATATGATTACTCCTTACAATTTACTCTACCAGCTCGATTTGATCACCCCGGGAATTTCTCCCTTCAAAGCAAGATTCCTTAGGCATATTCTGCACATATCAAACTTTCGATAATAGGCTCTCGGTCTTCCGCATAGCGGACACCGGTTGTATATCCGCACCGAAAATTTCGGCTTTCTGTTGGACTTCACAATCAAAGATGTCTTTGCCACTCTCAACCCTCCAGAGATAGATCCTTTGTCATGCTATTTTCAGTTTCTAAACGGCATACCCATCAGCTTCAGAAGCTGCCTTGCTTCATCATCCGTTTTGGCCGTCGTGACAATGGCAATGTTCATGCCTCTGACCTTTTCGACCTTGTCATACTCGATCTCCGGGAAAATGATCTGTTCCTTCAACCCAAGGGCAAAATTTCCCCTGCCGTCAAAGGACTTTGCGGAAATTCCCCGAAAATCGCGGACGCGCGGGAGAGCGACATTGACCAGCCTGTCGAGAAATTCGAACATCCGCTCCCGTCTCAGGGTCACACAGCAGCCGATGGACATCCCCTGACGAAGCTTGAAGGTCGCGATGGACTTCCGAGCTTTGGTGATCACCGGCTTCTGTCCCACGATCATGGTCATCTCTTCCACCGCTCGATCAAGTATCTTGACATTCTGAACCGCTTCCCCGAGACCCATATTGACCACGATCTTTACGAGCCTGGGAACTTCCATAGGGTTCTTGTAATCAAACGCCTTGATTAATGCGGGAACGACTTCCTTTTTATAGTGCTCTTTTAGTCTTGACATCTTTCCCCAGCCTATGCATCCAATGTTTCCTGACACTTCGTGCAGACACGCGTCTTTCTTCCTTCGTCCATGATCTTGTAGCCAATCCGGACACCGGCGCCACATTTATTGCAGAGATACATCACATTGGATATGTGTATCGATCCTTCCTTCTCAACAATCCCGCCCTTGCCTTTGGCATCCGCTTTTTTGTGTCTCTTGATCAGATTAATCTTCTCGACGACGACCCTGTCTCGGGCGATAATCGTACTCAGGATTTTCCCCGTTTTCCCCTTTTCTTTACCGGCGATGACCTTTATGGTATCCCCTTTTTTCAATCGCTTTCCCAGCATTGCCTATTCCTCAGTCGTTCTTTGTCTTGAATCTTTTATAAGACCTCGGGTGCCAGCGATATGATCTTCATGAACTGCTTCGCCCGAAGTTCGCGAGCTACCGGCCCAAAAATTCTCGTTCCAACCGGTTCCATCTGGTTAGAAATGAGGACTGCCGAATTATCGTCGAATTTAAGGTAAGAACCGTCGGATCTCCTTACCTCTTTCACGGTCCTGACCACAACGGCCTTCATCACATCTCCCTTTTTTACCTTTGAATTGGGGATGGCTTCCTTGACCGCAATGACAATGACGTCGCCAAGGCTTGCATAACGTCTCCTTGATCCCCCCAAGACCTTGATGCAGGCGACCTTCTTGGCGCCCGAATTATCCGCTACATTTAAAACGGTTTGCATCTGAATCATAATCACACCCCATTGCGCTGAAGGTTCGAGACAGGCGACCCAAGAAGCACCTGACTATTTATTATCGCCGTCAATCCAGCGCGTTATGTCCTCTATTTCGCTTTATCCAGAATTTCCAACATCCGCCAGCGTTTTTCCCGACTCAACGGACGTGATTCAATGATAAGAACCTTATCACCGACCTTGCAGCTGTTCTGCTGATCATGGGCTTTATATTTGACGTAACGCATGATGTATTTATGAAATGCGGCGTGCTTCACGAGCCTCTCGGCCCGGACCACAATCGTCTTATCCATTTTACTGCTGACGACCACACCCTTGATAGCGATCTTGTTACCACGCTGTTCCACTGCCTACCTCCTTTTCGACCAGGACCGTATTGATACGTGCGATATCCTTGCGAACGTGGCCCAGTGTGGCAGGAGATTCCAGTTGCCCTGAGGCCTGCCGTAGACGAAGCTTGAAAAACTCCTCTACGAGCTCCCTGTTCTTCTGCTGTAATTCATCGACGCTCAGATCTCTGATCTCTTTAATTTTCATCAGATATCTCCCTTGAAAGAAACTTTGTCCCGATCGGCAGTTTATGAGCGGCCAGGGTGAAGGCTTCTTTGGCCATCTCGCGAGAAACCCCTTCTATCTCGTAGAGCACGACGCCCGGCTTGATCACCGCCACCCATTCTTCAGGAGCACCCTTCCCTTTTCCCATTCGGGTTTCCGCGGGCTTTTTTGTCACGGACTTATGTGGGAAAATTCTGATCCAGATTTTTCCGCCGCGCTTGACATGACGTGTCATGGCCACACGCGCCGCTTCGATCTGTCTTGCGGTAATCCAACCGCACTCCGTTGCCTGAAGGGCGTACTCACCAAAGGCCACGGTACTTCCCCGCGTGGCTTTTCCGCTCATACGGCCCCTCTGCACTTTTCTAAACTTTACCCTTTTAGGCATCAACATCGTTCGAAACCCCTGTTAAACTTGCTCAGTATCACGAGCCCCCTCTGCCCGGTCCCTTCAAAAAATCGATTATGCCGTTTCTTTCTTGCCGGGCAACACTTCACCATGGAAGATCAATACCTTGACTCCAATCAGACCATAGGCCGTGCGGGCTTCTGTGAAACCGCAATCGATATCCGCCCTCAGGGTATGAAGAGGCACCCTTCCCTCACGATACCATTCCGATCTCGCCATCTCGGCGCCACCCAAGCGCCCGCCGCAGTTCACCCGGATGCCTTTGGCGCCGAACTTCATCGCCGCTGTCACACATTTTTTCATCGCCCTGCGGAAAGCGACGCGTCTCTCCAACTGCTGGGCGACATTTTCGGCAACAAGCTGTGCGTCTATCTCCGGTTTGCGAACCTCGAGGATATTGATGATCACCTCGCACGTCGTGATCCCCTCGAGATCCTTCTTGAGCTTTTCTATCTCCGATCCTTTTTTCCCTATAATGATCCCCGGGCGTGCAGCATGGATATTTACCTTGGCCTTATTCGCCGCCCGTTCGATTTCTATCTTGGAAACACCGGCGTGGTAAAGCTTCCCCTTGAGGTATCTTCTGATCTTGATATCCTCATGAAGCAGTTCAGAGTAATTCCTTTCTGAAAACCATTGCGAATACCATGTTTTGATACCACCCAACCGCAACCCGATCGGGTTCACCTTTTGCCCCAAACCGACACCTCCTCAAGAATTACTCTTGCCGGCTTCGTAAAAAGTCCGGATGCTGCGTTGCGCGTCATCCTTCGTCGTTGCAGCGTACGTCTATGTACGCCTCACTCCTCAGGATTCGCGCGCCTTGCCTGCGGAGCTTTTTGCGAAGCCGGCCCGAAAACAAGGCTTTTTCGACTTTTTGCGAGTTCATTACTCTTCGCTCAGTACCACGGTAATATGACTCATCCGTTTTTTTATCGATGCAGCTCTTCCCTGGGCCCTCGCCCTCCAACGTTTCAAGGAGGGGCCATGATCGACAAAGATCTCCTTGACGTAAAGGATATTTTCATCAATGTTCGGATTCTGCTTCGCATTGGCCAGAGCAGAATTCAGGACCTTGCTTACATGACCGGCCGCATATTTTCGCGTAAAAAGGAGGATCTGCTTCGCCTCCTCGATCTTTTTTCCTCTGACCAGATCCACCACCAGCCGTACCTTCTGCGGTGACATCCGGAGATACTTAGCGACTGCCCTTGCTTCCATAACTGACTCCAAATTGCCGTTGGAATAGGTTTCTATTCCGCCTCCGTACGGCGCTTACTTGCGCAGCTTCGTCTTGCGGTCTCCGGCATGGCTGTAAAACGTCCTCGTTGGCGAAAATTCACCTAATTTGTGACCCACCATGTTCTCGGTCACAAAAACCGGAATGAATTTTTTCCCATTGTGCACCGCAAAGGTCTGTCCGATCAATTCGGGAGTGACCGTAGAACGGCGCGACCATGTCTTGATGACCGTCTTGCTCCCCGTGGCATCCTGTCTTCTGACCTTCTCAAGCAGCCTCTCCTCGATATACGCATTTTTTTTGATTGATCGCGCCACTTTTTTAACCTCTTCTTTTCACAATATATTTATCAGTGCTCTTATTGGTTCGCGTCTTATGCCCTTTCGTCGGCACGCCCCACGGGGTGCAGGGATGACGTCCGCCGGATGATTTTCCTTCCCCGCCGCCCATCGGATGATCCACCGGGTTCATCACCACCCCTCTGACCTTGGGTCGGCGTCCCAGCCAGCGTGACCGTCCCGCCTTGCCGATGCTCAGATTTTCATGATCGATATTTCCTACCTGACCGATAGTCGCTTTGCATTCCATGAATACTTTCCTGACCTCGCCGGATGGAAGGCGAACCTGGGCATACCCCTCTTCCTTTGCCATCAGCTGGCCATAAGCGCCTGCCGACCGGATGAGCTGTCCCCCCTTGCCTACCTTGAGTTCCAAATTATGAATCAAGGTTCCTAAAGGGATATTCTTCAAGGGGATGGTATTGCCGGGTTTGATGTCGGCTTTCTCCCCGCTGACCACCGCATCTCCAACGACGATTTTGGAGGGGGCAATGATATATCTTTTTTCTCCATCGCTGTAGTTCAGCAGGGCAATTCGCGATGAACGGTTAGGATCGTATTCGATAGAGGCGACCCGCGCCTGGATATCCTCTTTATCTCGCCTAAAATCGATCAACCGGTAGCGACGCTTGTGCCCGCCGCCAATGTGGCGGCTCGTCATCCTTCCGTAGCAATTACGCCCCCCCGATCTTTTAATGGGACCAAGAAGACTCTTCGCAGGCTCTGCGCCTGTCAGCTCTTTAAAATCCGAACAGGTCTGAAACCTTCTTCCCGGCGACGTCGGTTTGTACTTTCTAATTCCCATTCCCTTTATTCCTCATTCTTCTTCCCGCCCTCATCCTAAAAAGACAGGTCATACGCCATCCATGGCCTCGATACGGTTGCCCGGGGCGAGGGTTATAATCGCCTTCTTCCAGGAGCGCCTTTGGCCGATAATCTTTCCCGTCCGTTTCTTTTTCCCGGGAACATTCATGACCCGAACATTGAGCACTTTGACCTTGAAGAGTTTCTCTACGGCACGACCGATCTCTATCCTGTTGGCGGAAAGATGAACCTCGAAGTTGTACTGGTTTTGAGCATCCCTCGCGATAGTGCTCTTTTCGGTAATCAAGGCCTTTTTTATGATCTGATGCAGTTCCATTATGATATCAGTGCCTCTTCAATTATCTTAATCGCGGGTTCCAGAAGTACAACATGGTCATATTTCAGCAGGTCGTAGACATTGATCCCCTCGGATCTGACCATTTTAACCTCTTTGACATTGCGCGATGACTTCTCCAGAATCGGCTGCGATCCATCGATGACGAAAAGGGCCTTGCTCAATCCAAAGCGTTCGATGACCTCCCGGAATCTTTTCGTCTTGATTTCGTCCATCGGAAAATCCCTCAGGATGATCATCTTCTCTTCCTTGAGCTTCATGCTCAGGGCGGATATCAGCGCCATCCGTCTTACTTTTTTTGGCGGTTTATAGGAATAGCTGTGCGGGGTAGGTCCAAATATGATTCCCCCGCCTCTCCAGATCGGAGACCGGGAATGACCTGCTCGAGCACGGCCCGTTCCCTTCTGCCGCCACGGTTTTTTCCCGCCGCCTCTGACATCGCTCCTGCCTTTGGCGGAAGCGGTTCCCATCCGCCGTGAAGCCATCTGCATCCTGACCACTTCGTATATGGCGTCTCGATTCACCTCTGCTCCAAAAACGGCATCACTCAGATCTATCTCGGAGATACGGTGATTTTCAATATCGTACACACCTGTTACTGGCATTTTCCCACCTTAAAATCGTACTCTCGTTAACTCTTCTTTATCGCCTGTTTGATCAGCAGAAATCCGTTCTTGCTCCCCGGAACAGCGCCTTTGATCAGGATGACATTAAGGTCCGGTCTGACAGCCCATACCTGGAGATTCTGCACGGTCTTTCTTTCGTTCCCCATACGGCCGGGGAGCTTCGTCCCCTTGAAAACCCTTGAGGGATCGGCACTGGCGCCGATGGAACCGGGCGCCCTGTGAAACATCGATCCATGGGTCGCTCTACCGCCCCGGAATCCGTGACGTTTGACAACACCGGCAAATCCCTTGCCTTTGGTGGTCCCAACAATGTCCACATAATCCCCCGGCTCAAAGACTTCCGCATTCAGCTCTTGACCCGGCTGGCAATCTTCAAGATTCAGTTTGAATTCTCTAAGAATACGAAACAGTCCCTTATCAGCCTTCCTGAAATGCCCCTGAAGCGCCTTGGTCACGCTTTTCTGCTTGACACGCCCATAACCAAGCTGCATGGCTTCATAACCGTCCGTTTCTTTGGTCTTCTTTTGAATGACCACTGAAGGCTCCACCTCTACGACGGTCACGGGGACGGAAATCCCATCGTCAGAAAATACCTGGGTCATCCCCAATTTTTTACCGATCAGTCCTTTTGTCATCATCTTTCTCTTTTAGAGTTTGATTTCCACATCCACACCCGCGGAAAGATCGAGTTTCATAAGGGCATCCACAGTTGCTTGGGTCGGCTCAACAATATCGATCAGCCTTTTATGCGTTCGAATCTCGAACTGCTCCCTCGACTTCTTGTCCACGTGCGGCGATCGATTGACACAGTACTTGTTGATTTCGGTCGGCAAGGGGATCGGACCGGCGACTCTGGCGCCGGTCCGCTTTGCGGTCTCTACGATATCTTCCACCGAACGGTCCAGCAACTTATAGTCGTACGCTTTCAGTCGAATCCTTATTTTCTGATCTTTCATGGTTTCCTTTAACCTGTTTTTATCGCAATCTATTCAATAATCTTGCTGACCACGCCGGCGCCAACCGTCCTGCCCCCTTCACGGATGGCGAATCGGAGCTGTTCTTCCATGGCGATCGGAGTGATCAAGGTGACTTCCAACTCCACGTTGTCACCGGGCATGACCATCTCTACGCCTTCCGGCAGGTTGGCCACTCCCGTCACATCCGTGGTACGGAAATAGAACTGCGGACGATAACCATTGAAGAAGGGTGTATGCCTGCCGCCTTCTTCCTTGGTCAGGACATAGACCTGGGCCTTGAATTTGGTATGCGGTGTAATGGAGCCCGGCTTCGCAACCACCTGCCCTCTTTCCACATCTTCGCGTTTCGTGCCGCGGAGGAGAACCCCGACATCGTCACCCGCCCGTCCCTCGTCGAGGGTCTTGCGGAACATTTCGACGCCGGTGCACACCGTCTTGAAGGTCGGCCGAATCCCAATGATCTCGACTTCGTCACCGGTCCGGACGATCCCGCGATCGATACGGCCTGTGACCACCGTACCGCGACCGGAAATGGTAAAGACATCTCCGACCGGCATAAGGAAAGGTTTGTCCAGATCGCGCACCGGCTCCGGAATATAGCTATCGACGGCAGCCATGAGCTCCCAGATCGATTTTGCATCGGGAGAATTCGGGTCATCGGCCTCGAGCGCCTTCAACGCCGATCCTCTGATGATGGGGAGATCATCCCCCGGAAATTCATATGTCGTCAAGAGCTCTCGGAGCTCAAGCTCAACGAGATCCAGAAGTTCAGGATCGTCCACGAGATCAACTTTATTCATATAGACTACAACATAGGGAACCTGGACCTGACGGGCAAGAAGGATGTGCTCTCTCGTCTGAGGCATAGGACCATCGGACGCCGCCACGACGAGGATAGTGCCATCCATGTGCGCGGCCCCTGAAATCATATTCTTGATATAGTCGGCATGCCCCGGACAGTCGACATGGGCATAATGGCGTTTTTCCGTCTGATATTCGACGTGAGAGATGTTGATGGTCACCCCCCGTTCCTTTTCTTCCGGCGCATTATCGATGGAATCAAAGGGCCTGAATTCAGCAAATCCCTTCGTGGCCAAGTGTTTTGTGATCGCAGCAGTCAAGGTTGTCTTCCCATGATCAACGTGACCGATCGTACCGATATTTAGATGCGGCTTCGTCCTCTCAAATTTTTTCTTAGCCATTTCTAACCTCCTTGCTCTTTGAATGGTTCGTTAAAATCGGTAATGGGCAAATGCTTTATTGGCCTCGGCCATCTTGTGAACGGCTTCCCTCTTCTTGACAGCCCCACCGCGATTGTTGGCCGCATCGATCAGTTCAGCCGCCAGTTTTTCGCACATGGTCTTTTCGGAGCGCTCCCGCGCATGGGTTATCAACCAGCGGATACCCAATGCTATCCTCCGTGAAGGGATGACTTCCGTCGGCACCTGGTATGTCGACCCGCCGACCCGCCTTGATTTGACCTCGATGACCGGCTTAACGTTGGTTATGGCCTTTTCAAAAACGTCGACTGGCGGTTCCTTGATACGCTCCTGGATGATATCGAACGCCCCATACAGGATAGATTCCGCAACGCTCTTTTTCCCGCGCTTCAGGAGATTGTTGATGAATCTTGCGACCAGCCTGTTGCTGTATTTCGGATCCGGCAAGATCTCCCTTTTGGTAACTTCTCTTCTCCTCGGCATCACCCTATCCCCGTTTAACTCGGCCTTTTAGCTCCGTATTTTGATCTTCCCTGTTTTCTATCCTGCACACCTACGGCGTCGAGCGTCCCCCTGATGATATGATAACGCACGCCGGGTAGATCCTTGACCCGACCGCCCCGCACCAGGACAACCGAATGCTCCTGAAGGTTGTGTCCCACACCCGGTATATAGGAAGTCACTTCATAACCGCTGGTCAACCGAACTCTGGCCACTTTTCTCAAGGCGGAATTCGGTTTTTTAGGTGTCGAGGTGTAAACCCTGACACACACGCCCCGCCGTTGAGGTGAACTGGCCAGTGCGGGCGTCGCCGCTTTCCTGCCGATTTTGACCCTTCCCTTCCGAACCAATTGATTTATTGTAGGCATTACCCCTCCAGGCCCTTTCTTCGCTTGTTGGTTCTACCTGTGCAACAAAAGTTTGGTTATCTATCAATTTGCCGCATCCATGTCAAGCAGTTTCTCGTTAATATTTTCATCCGGAAGACTCCCCACCGGTTGGTCCTCTAACAAAGCGAGTGCTTCTGCTTCTGTTTTGATGCCCAGTTTCTTATACATCGGGAGCCCTGTTCCTGCAGGGATCAGCCTGCCCATAATCACATTCTCCTTTAGGCCTCTCAGGTAGTCCGTTTTCCCGGCCAGTGACGCCTCGGTCAGGACACGCGTTGTTTCCTGGAAGGAAGCCGCGGAGATGAAACTCTGGGTGGACAGTGACGCCTTCGTGATGCCCATCAGGATGGGTTCACCCTGGGCGGGGGTTCCCCCCTTTGCGACTACCCTGTCGTTCTCCTCCTGGAAGCGGAACCGTTCCACCTGCTCATCGGCAATGAAGGTCGTGTCGCCCGGATCCTTGACCATGACCCTTCTGAGCATCTGTCGGACGATCACTTCCATATGCTTGTCATTGATTTTTACTCCCTGCAGTCGGTAGACATCCTGCACCTCATCCACCAGATAACGCGCCAGCACTTTTTCCCCTTTAATCATGAGAATGTCATGCGGATTGTTCACCCCATCCATCAGAGGTTCACCGGCCATAACCCGGTCACCCTCCTGGACACTGACATGCTTGCCCTTGGGAATCAGGTATTCCTTCTCATCCTCGGCTTCGGGCGTGATGATGACCTTTCGCTTCCCTTTGGAGTCTTTGCCATAAGACACCACACCGTCGATTTCGCTGATCACCGCAAAATCCTTTGGCTTGCGCGCTTCGAACAACTCCGCGACACGGGGAAGGCCCCCGGTGATATCCTTTGTCTTTGTCGTCTCCCGCGGAATTTTGGCAAGAATGTCGCCGGCATTGACCGGATCGCCTTCCGACACGACAATATTGGCGCCGACCGAAAGGAGATGCCTGGCCACCGCGTTGGATCCCGGGACCTTGGCCGTCCTGCCCTTCTTATCCTTGATGGAAACACGCGGACGCATATCGGTCCCCCTGAACTCGACAATGACCTTCCGCGACAGACCCGTCACTTCGTCCACCAGCTCCTGCATGGTTTTCCCCTCGATGATATCTCCGAACTTGACCGTTCCATCGACTTCGGCAAGAATAGGAATGGAGAAGGGGTCCCACTCTGCAATCAAGTCGCCTCTCTTTTGGTCCTTCGGTCCCTGGACACGGCTGTCGGGTTCAACCCTGATATGCGCCCCGTAGGGAATGGGATATTTCCCCCGACTCCGTCCCTGCTCATCGATGACGTGCACCTCGCCGTTGCGGTTCATGACGACAAGCCCTCCGCTCCGGCTTCTTACCGTATTGAGATTCATGAACCGGATGGTCCCGTCGTGTCTCGCTTCCAGAGTAGAATGTTCTTCAAACTTTGCCGTACCGCCGATATGGAAAGTCCTCATCGTCAGCTGGGTCCCCGGTTCGCCGATGGACTGGGCTGCGATGATCCCGACGGCTTCGCCGATGTTCACCAGAATCCCCCGGGAGAGGTCACGACCGTAACACATCGCGCAGACGCCATGTTTGGAACGGCAAGTGAGAACCGACCGGATATTGACTTTTTCTATCCCGGCGTCATCGATTTTTTTCGCAAGCGCTTCATCGATCAGCTGGTTGGCGTCGACCAGGAACTCCCCTGTGAAGGAATCCCGGATCTCTTCCAGGGCGACCCTTCCCAGGACGCGTTCACCTGCCGTTTCGATGATTTCACCGCCCTCCATCAAGGCCGAAACAAAGATCCCGTCGATTGTACCGCAGTCATCTTCGGTAATGATGCAATCCTGGGCCACATCGACAAGCCTGCGGGTGAGATATCCGGAGTTTGCGGTCTTCAATGCCGTGTCGGCAAGGCCTTTCCGCGCCCCGTGGGTGGAGATGAAGTACTCCAATACCGTCAGACCTTCCCGGAAGTTTGCCCGGATCGGGGTCTCGATGATCTCGCCGGAAGGTTTAGCCATCAACCCTCGCATTCCGGCCAGCTGTCTGATCTGAACCGCGCTGCCCCGCGCGCCGGAATCCGCCATCATATAGATGGGATTGAAGCTTTCACCTTTCCTTCTGCTCCCGTCGGGCCCGACCTTTTCTTCCATACCGATCCCGCCCAGCATCTCGGTTGCGATCTTTTCAGTCGCCTGAGCCCAGATGTCGATCACCTTGTTATACCGCTCACCGTAAGTGATCAGTCCCTCCATGTACTGTTTCTGGATACCGAGCACATCCTTATCGGCCTTGGCAACGATATCTTTTTTGCTTTCCGGTATGACCATATTGTGAATCGCGATCGAAACGCCTGCCTGAGTGGCATACTTGAATCCGATGTCCTTCAGGCGATCGGCCAAAAGGACAGTGGTTTTATCTCCGCATGAGCGGTAGCAGTCGTTGATCAGGTTGGCCAGTTCCTTCTTGTTCATGACCTTGTTGATCGCAGCAAAGGTTATGGGCTCCGGAATGACTTCGAAAAGAACGATCCGCCCCACGGTTGTTTCTACCAGTTCCCCGCCGATGCGGACCCGGATCTTCGCATGCAGATCCACCGATTGTGAATCCAGCGCGGATCGGACCTCAGCGGAATCGGAAAAGGTCATCCCTTCGCCCTTGACACCGTTTTGCGACCTGGTCAGATAATAGATCCCCAGGACGATATCCTGGCTGGGAATGATAATCGGCATTCCGTTGGCGGGCGACAGGATATTGTTGGTCGACATCATCAGAACCCTGGCTTCGGTTTGCGCCTCGATGGACAGAGGCACATGCACAGCCATCTGATCGCCGTCGAAATCGGCATTGAATGCCGTACAGACCAGCGGATGCAGCTGGATAGCCTTTCCTTCGATCAGGATCGGTTCAAACGCCTGCAGGCCCAACCGGTGCAGCGTCGGCGCCCGGTTCAGCATCACAGGGTATTCACGGACGACCTCGTCGAGAGCATCCCATACCTCGGCCGTCTCTTTTTCCACCATTTTCTTTGCGCTTTTGACCGTCGTCACATACCCCTTTTCCTGGAGTCGCCTGTAGATGAAGGGCTTGAAGAGTTCCAGGGCCATCTTCTTGGGAAGGCCGCACTGATGGAGGCGCAGATCGGGACCGACCGTAATGACGGAACGCCCCGAATAATCGACCCGCTTGCCGAGGAGGTTCTGCCGGAAACGGCCCTGCTTCCCCTTTAGCATATCGGAAAGGGAGCGAAGCGGGCGCTTGTTGGTGCCTGTGATGGCTCTCCCGCGACGGCCGTTATCGAAGAGAACATCCACCGCCTCCTGGAGCATTCGTTTCTCATTACGAATGATGATTTCCGGTGCATTCAGCTCCTGTAATCGCTTGAGCCGGTTGTTCCGGTTGATGACCCTCCTGTAGAGATCATTCAGATCGGAGGTTGCAAACCGCCCACCGTCGAGCGGAACCAGGGGACGCAGGTCGGGTGGTATGACGGGAAGAACGGTCAAGACCATCCACTCCGGTTTGTTGCCCGATTTCTTCAGGGCTTCGACGACCTTCAACCGCTTGACATATTTTTTCCGTTTCGTTTCCGAAACGGACAATTTCAGCTCCGTCCGGAGTTCCTCGTCCAGTTTATTGAGGTTCACCTCCTCCAGGAGCACCCGGACCGCCTCGGCCCCGATACCCGCTTCGAAGGCATCCGCGCCATACTGATCCTTCAGATCGCTGTATTCCTCATCCGTCAGGAGATCTTTTTTCTTCAGCGGGGTCTTTTTCGGATCGAGAACGATCCACGACTCGAAATAGAGCACCTTCTCCAGCTCCTTCAGCGTCAGATCGAGAATATTCCCGATCCGGCTGGGAAGGCTCTTGAGAAACCAGATATGGGCAACCGGCGTCGCCAGAGTGATGTGTCCCATCCTCTCCCTGCGGACCTTGGATTGGATGACCTCCACTCCGCATTTCTCGCAGACGACGCCTCGATGTTTCATTCGCTTGTAACGACCGCACAGGCATTCATAATCCTTTACAGGACCGAAGATTTTTGCACAGAAGAGTCCGTCGCGCTCCGGCTTGAAGGTTCTGTAATTGATCGTCTCGGGCTTCTTGACCTCTCCCTGCGACCAGGAAAGGATCTTCTCCGGAGAGGCGATAGACATCTTGATTGCATTAAATCTGATGGGGTCTTTCGGTTTCTCAAAATAACTGAAAAAGTCTTCCACGGATGATATCTCCTAAATGCGGTTTCTTACTCCTCTTCGATCAGTTCGACGTCCAGGCAGAGACTCTGCAGCTCCTTCACCAGCACATTGAACGATTCCGGCAGACCCGGTTCCGAGGTGTGTTCTCCCTTGACGATGGCTTCATAGATCCTCGTCCTGCCGGCTACATCATCGGACTTGACGGTGAGGAACTCCTGAAGCGAGTATGCGGCGCCATAGGCCTCCATGGCCCAGACTTCCATCTCGCCCAACCTCTGACCGCCGAACTGGGCTTTTCCGCCGAGTGGCTGCTGGGTCACCAGGGAATAGGGACCGATAGATCGGGCATGGATCTTGTTGTCGACAAGGTGATGAAGCTTCAGCATATAGATCATGCCCACGGTGATTTCATGATCAAAAGGCTCACCGGTCCTTCCGTCATGAAGGATGGTCTGACCGGTCTCG
>Ga0208373_1003118_pt1 | contig 16816 bp, 16 predicted proteins | sample RifOxyC2_FD_184036 | JGI IMG/M metagenome (GOLD analysis project Ga0208373, IMG submission 184036) | Soil microbial communities from Rifle, Colorado - Rifle Oxygen_injection C2 (SPAdes) | ecosystem: Environmental > Terrestrial > Deep subsurface > Rock core/Sediment | place: Rifle, Colorado...
GACATTGATGTGTTGCAGCAGCTGCGGCTGCAATTGCAAGGCATCACGCTCAACAATCCAGAACTAAAAATAGAGCGGGTGACGCCGTAGGAGGGATCCCATCGCACGCAGTTTACGAGTACGATGGGATACGGAGGCGGCAGGACCCGCGACTAAAAACGGTTTGGCAGTACCGGATGTGTTGAAAGCTTTGGAGGAGCTTTCCGCACAAAACTGCCTTTTTTTTTACTCAATATTTTGAAATCAAAAACATTACAATTTTCTTGTCCAAAAATCGCGCTCTCTTTTATAAAATTGTTCATCGGTCAAATCACACACGTTGTGCTTTTTCCGCATGACTTGAATAAACAGCTTATGTGTAATCATAAAATCTTCATTGCCTTCAATAATTTTCTTCATCGTTTCATAACACCGTCGTTGTTTTTTAGTATCAGAATAACATTTCTTTGTACAGATATGACCATACAACCAATTTAAGGCATGTACTGCTTTTATTTTATTATTGATATCCGATCCATTTTTTATACGCCTCAATCCATTCGGCACCTGGCACATTTGTTGAATTGTATTCAATATCAAGAATATTCACCAAATATGTTTTACCTTCTCGACAACAATTCGCTTTGATTCCGTTATCTGTCCATTCAACTCCGACAACTTCTACTTCTTCGCCAATAATTGTTAAGCAATAATGAATATTTGACAAAAATATTAAAAACTATATAATAAGTACAGAAATTGATATTAAAAACTTTACTATGAGTGAAGAATTTTATAAAAGAACACTTCTGAAACGTATAGAACCGTGGTTACATCGGCCAGAAATGCTTGTTATTACCGGCTCCCGCCAAACAGGAAAAACATTTTTAGTGCATACTATTATCCCCCATTCTCTTAAAAAACAAGTATTGTATTACAATTTTGAAGATTTTTCATTACGAGGACTTTTTCATAAAGACCCGCATGGATTTGTTGCGGCTTTGCGCAATAGCAATAACCTGTATATTTTTGATGAATTCCAACATGTGCCACAACTTATTAGTTTACTTAAGGTTGCATACGATACTCAAAAACAATTATTCCCAAAAATTCTATTAACAGGTTCTTCTTCACTTGCTATACAAGAGCATGTTTCTCAAAGTCTTACGGGCCAGGCAATGCTCTTCCATCTTTTTTCATTATCGTTTGCTGAACGGTTTCGCCACTCAACTGTTGATTTCATTACGCAGCCACCTCAAATTCATTCTTTACAAAATGAATGGCACCTGCACACACCACAATTACAACAACAACTAACAGAATATATGCGTGATGGTGGCTATCCAGAACTTGGCGAGCTCCCAATGCAGCTTCGTCCGGAAAAACTTTCTTCTATCATTCAAACCATTTTGGAAAAAGATATGACACGTTTAGTAAAAGAAGAGTACTTGTTTGCTGCAAAACAATTACTCGATATTTTTGCAAGTAGAATTGGACAACGCATTTCTTTTGAGGCAATTGCTTCCATGCTTCAATTAAATGTAAAGACAGTACGCCACCTTGCTTCTATTATTGCCGGGTTATTTTTTATTGATTTTGTGTATCCGCGTTCATCACACGGAAATGAATATAAAAAATCACCAAAAGTCTATTTTCATGATGCAGGAATACGTAATACACTTCTTCACATTGCTGAATTACCAACAGACATGGATCAATGGGGAAGTTTAGTAGAACAATTTGTGTTTCATCAATTGGTGCGATTCAGTGCATACCAACGTGACCTCTCCATTCATTATTGGCAGGATTACAATAAAAATGAAGTTGATTTTGTGGTGGAATATGAAAACAATCTTATTTCTATAGAAGTGAAATATCAGCAATCGCAAACAAATCGTCTTGCGGTCGGAATTCGTAATTTTATTACACGATATAAACCAAAATATCATATAACAGTTACGAAAGAATATATTGGAGAAACACTATTCAATGGCTGCCCGGTTTATTTTATACCGGCACATTTGTTTGGTTTGCTCATATAGAGAGTAATTCCGTTGCCGTGGTCGAGTGTTCAAACCATGCCATTATGGTTTCCAATATGAGATTAAAAATTATTGAAAATGGTTTTTATAAATCTGTGCGCGTTTTTTATACATGGTTTCAAAAAAGCCAATGTGCGTATCACGATAATCATATACCACTCCTCCCGTATTTCCTCTTTGCAGCCGACCAATATACTGCTTCAACTTCACTGCAGAAGAAAATGGAAACACCAAAAACAACACGTCAAAATGCGGAATGTCTGTACCTTCACCTAATAGTTGCCCTGTCACAATCGCTACATGAAAATCGCCTGCGTGTAACTGTTTCATTAAAATTTCTCTGTGGCTTTTTGAACTATCACCAGTAACAACCAATACTTCACTCTGTTTTTTAAGATACAATTGCAAAATGTCTGCATGTTCTTTTCGCTCTGTCATAATAAGGCACCGCTTCCCTTCTTGTAATTGCTGTTTCACATCTTCAACAATTTGCTCATTTCGTTTCGTATCAAACAGTATCACCTTATAAGCCATCTGTAATATGTCTGTTCGCACTGAAAATGGAAGCGTAACAGCGGTTTCCTGCACACGAATATCAATATCGCTCTTTGGCAAACCGGTATCAACCGTATCTATCGACTGCATCTCATACACCACGTCTCCCAAATATGCATTGATAAGTTTTTCATCATTATATTTGCGTTCGGGTGTTGCAGTAAGCCCATACAAATGATATGGCCGAAACTGAGTAATCACTGTACGAAACATTCTTGCGGGCATGTGGTGACATTCATCAACCACAATAGTACCAAAACGTTCGGCATGATTTTCCAAAGATGGCATTCGTGACAATGTTTGAACCATCGCAATGGTAATCTGTTTCCCCCATTTTTTATTGCCCCCACGCACTTGCCCAATTTCTGCTTTGGGAATATCAAGCATGTCTTGAATACGCTGAACCCATTGTTCAAATATTTGTTTCGTGTGTACCAAAATTAACGCTGGTTGCCCTCGACGAGCGATCAATTCTAACCCCATGACTGTTTTGCCAGAACCTGGGGGTGCAACTAATATACCATCATCAGCAGAAAGCATTTCTTCAACAGCAACCAGTTGATATGGACGCAATGAATAGGTGCTCGAAAAATGCACCGCATCACATCGATAGCGTTTGTCTTCAACAACATAAGAAATCAAATGGTCTTCACAAAATTGTTTGAGTGTTGATAAAAAACCACGAGGAATCAATACATTTCCACTCTCTTTTTCAATAAGACGAAAATATTTTTCTACTCCATACACACTGGCATGCATTTTTTTCTTCACCAAATATTCTGCATTTACAAAATTTAATTGTTCGGTTAAAAATTTTTTCAAGAGTGGTGAAATTTCCACTGCAGGAATAGAAAGATGGCTTGCAATGATGATATGAAGCTTTTTGTCTTTTAATTTGGGTTTCGATTCCTGTTTTTCAGCTTCAATACGATGAAGTGTTTTCTCAATTTTTTCTGGATCAATAGTATGAACATTTTTTAAAAATTCCCACTGGTCAGGATATGCTTTAAAATTTTGCCGAGGGTCAACAAATTCAGAATGATGTTGTTGGCGCGCTTGCCATTGCAAAGGCAGTGCAACCAAATTTCCAATTGCACCTTTGCGCAAATAATCTTGGTTTGGAATAAAGCGGTCAAAACTATCTAAGGGGACAAAATCTTCTGTAAGGCCAGCAAGTTTCAATAATTGAAAACCTAATTCACGGCTCTGTGTTGCTGTGCAGGGTGTGCTAAAAAACCACCAGACGTGCGCACCGTTCCCGGAACGAGAGCGCTCAACATACGCTGGAATATCATAACGCACACATTGTTCATAGAAGGCTATTGTGTCTTTTTGCCACGTATCTTCATCAAAATCCGCAACCAATATATGTGAGGTATTGTTTGATAACAGCGGATATATTCCCAAAACTATTTTTCCTTCCAGGTGCCTGCGTAGATATTCATCATTTAATTTAGGGTACTTTTGATGCGCACAATTTGTACATTGCTTCTTTTGCGCTTTTATACACACACCTTCTTTCCATTCATTTTCGCATACAGGGGAATATCCAGAACGTGTTCCATCTGCTTTTTCCCACCGTTTTGCAAACACATCATCTCGCCCTTTAAACAGTGAAAAGAATAATTGTATTTTTTCTTCGGGGGTGAGCATATATCACATTATATACCAGTAATCTAAAAATGCTAAAACTAGCCGTTTTTAGTCCTATCTCATAATTTCTTATAAAGAAAATAAGAAAAAATCTCACCTAAAAAACACTAAAATTAGCTATTTTTAGTCCTGTCTCATAATTTCTTCTAAAGAAATTTGTCCAACTTTTTTTCTTTCTCGTATTCGTCATGTATTCACTAACTGTATTTTCTATATGATATACTATAGACATGTCAAAAAAAACTCCAAAAAGTAGCTCAACCACATTCTACAGCCAGCTGACTTGGAATGATCTTGAAGCATGGGTTGGAGAACGTATTCTCTCTCGAGCACAAAAATATTACCGTAACCATGCGGTTGAAGATATTGTTCAAATGAAAGACGGTCGATTGGTTGCATGGGTGAACGGTGGAGAACGATATATCACCACCGTACATAGAAATAAAAAAGAACTCAGTGCAATTTGTACATGCCCGTATGGATATAATTGCAAGCATGGCGCTGCTCTTGTTCTGACCTATGTAGAATCACTCAAAAAGAATAAATCTATTCCCTTTATCAATAGCGATGATCCCAGAACACAGCAGATAGAAGCATGGCTAGGTGAGTCAACTCAGATACGCACATCAAAAAACAACAACAGTGACAATACCATACGAACCTATTTACAACAGCAGAATACGGATCAATTACTTGCACTTATTGAAGAGAGTATGGATGCTGTTTCAAGTTTCAAGAAATATCTTCTTGATCGGGTGAACATGGAAACAGGATCGGTGGAAACAATCGTCAAGAGTGTACGAAAAGAAATTGATGTATTGAGTAGTGAACCAGCGTGGGAGAATCATTGGGATAATGAATTATATACTTCAGATTATTCAAACGTAAAAGCAACGTTAGAACAATTGATTCATAAAGGACATGCTGATGAAGCTATTGCTATCGCAAAAGAATTATTTGAAAAAGGAATACAGCAAATAGAGATGTCACAAAGTGAAGGTGATTTGGAACAAGAAATTGCCAGTTGCCTCAATGTGGTATTGCCAGCATTCGCACAATCGTCATTGCAGCCGCATGAACAACTGCTCTGGGGAATTGATATTGCATTGAAAGATGATTACAACTTATGGGAAGACATTGAAGAATTTGTTCGTAAATCATCGTTCCCACCAGATGCTTGGAATCGTGTTGCTGAATCGTTAGTCAAGCAACTTCGAAAACTACCGTCAACCCGCGGACGTGACGATTTTTCCGGTCGATATCAACGAGATAGGCTCACTGAATGGTTGATATATGCACTTGAACAGAGTGGCCGAGATGAGGAAATCATTCCGTTGTGCATGCGAGAAGCAGAAGAAACGGGAAGTTATGATCGGTTGGTCAAACGCCTCATTGAAAAAAAGAGATATAGTGAAGCAAAAGAATGGATTGAGCGCGGAATCAGCCACACACAAGAACGCCATCCAGGCATCGCCAGTAGTTTGCGGCAATTGCGGATGAAAGTAGATGCTCGTGAAAAAAATTGGCATCATATTTTACAACTGCAAGCAGAACAATTTTTTAATAATCCCAGTGCGCATGCATTTCAAGAATTAGAACAGGCCGCTCAGAAAGCAAAGGTGCAATCTGCAATACGAATAGGTGCATTGTACTACTTGGAAACCGGAATCGTACCGTGGAAGAGAAAAAGTGATGACACAAAAACATTTCCGAAATGGCCATTGGGTGAAGTGAAAATAGAAAAAAAACAACATTGGGAAAAATCAAATTTTCCGATAACTGCCGTCCTTATTGATATTGCTATTCAAGAAAAAAATCCTGCCGAGATTCTGCATTGGTATGATATACAGAATACACACAAGGGTTCTGAACGATGGGGCACATATTGGGAAACATCTCGAGACAATACTATAGCAGAAGCCATTGCACAAGAATATCCTGATCGAACAATAGAGATATGGCAATCAATTGTAGAGGCAGAATTAGAAGGAGCGAAATCACGATCGTATGAAAATGCTGCGCAATATCTACGTAAAATACGGAAAATATTACATGACCAAAAAAAGAATACTATCTGGCAGGATTATCTCCGTACGCTGCGCACCACACATGAGCGAAAGAAAAAATTCATTGAAATTTTGAATCGCATCGAAGGGCACAAAATTATTGATGATATATAAAATTCACCTTTGTTATATCAGAAGTGTTTTTGAAAATATTGCTTATATACCTTTTCCCGCTTTTTATACAGGGTTTCAAAAAAACCGACATGCGGATCACGATAATAACACACCGGGGAATATCCAGAACGCGTTCCATCTGCTTTCTCCCACCGTTTAGCAAACACATCATCTCGACCCTTAAATAGTGAAAAAAAAGGCTCCGCAGACATGTGTCTTTGGAGCCAGTTGCGATTCGCCGTACAGAGCGTTGAGAACCCAAGAGCTCAAGACCCAGAAGGGTCAATATCCCAAGGACACAGCCGACGAGCCGAACACCGCCAATTTTTATTATGTCGCCACAGATAGCGACAATGGGGTATTGCTGGCACTCGGCCTTGTGGGTGTCCAGGTAGGTGTTACCCTCGGCCAGGTCGCAGCCGCGATAGCCTGGCTCATTATGCCAGTCCAGGACCTCCTGGCTGGTCGGGTCGTGGTCGAACTCGCCAACGTCAAACGTCACCTCGGCCTGGCCTTTCCCACGAATGGGGAAGTACTCAGGCCTGATGCGCTGGTCATAATAGTCAAACTGCCTATTCTTTTTTAGAATAGACAAAAAAAATAACGTTTGTCAATTTTCTACCAGCAATTTCTACCAGCAATCATCTGTTTTCTATCACTTCAAATTGCAATCGATTCAGTTGTTGCGTAATCGCGGCATCTTCGAGTGGCTCCGAATAATGAATAGCTACTATTTCGTTCTGTTTATCTGCCATCGCTAATTGCCAATTGCTCAAAATATTTTGTGGACTGATCGGTTTACGCACTTCCTTTTCCAAAACCAATTCAACAACTTCATCTAAATCAACATTCAACTTCAAACAAATCAAAAGAACAAATGGCTTCATGAACTGCGCCCTATCTCATACAGAATGAAGCAAAGCCTAAATCACAAAAACGTATCATCTCTCTAACAGCCATTGATACACTGGCTGAATGAGTATACGCTTATGACCCACACGAATGGTATCAGATGTTTCATGGGTCAACAATACTGCAGAATCAAAATTTAATTCATTCATTGCCACTAGCAGATTGTGGATTTCGCGCTCTCGTGTTTCTGTATCATCAACATGCCATGCAACTTGAATCATTTCACGTATTCTATTGCCCTGGCGAACCAAAAAATCAACTTCACCTCCATCAGCAGTAGTGTAATAATACAACTCACCATCACGCCGTTTCAATTCCAAGAATACACTGTTCTCTAATATTCGACCCTGATTTTCTGAAAAACGAAACGCCATCGTATCCACAAAACCAGTATCAATACAATAGACTTTCTTTTGCGCGGCCAGTTGCTTTTTGATTGATGGATCATACCGATTCAGTGTAAAAAATAAAAAACTATTTTCTAAATACTCAATATAGCTTTTTACCGTGTTCACACTGCCTAATTCCAACATTTTTTTTAGTCCATTATACGAAAATAGCTTTCCAATATTGCTCAATAAATATAACGACAACTCTCGTAACGATTTTGTTTCTGTAATACCATATCGCGCAATCACGGTATAGAATATTATTATATACTTCTTTGAGCGATTCTGGATTCTGATACTGCACATATTCTGGCATTCCACCTTGCGATAAAAATTCCAAAAAATATTTTTTGAGTAATGCACGTTTTTTTGTTTCAAATACATCCTGTTTGTTGAATGCATGTCCGTGGAATGAAAGATATTCTCTGAAGGAAAATGGATAGAGTGTATAGGTCAATTCCCGGCCCGTGAGTTTCGTTCCCAACTCTTTACTCAGTAACGATGCATTTGAGCCAGTAATAAAAAATTTAAATCCGCGATCGTGCATGCGGCGAACAAACCGCTCCCAACCAGCAACATTTTGTATTTCATCAAAAAAGAATACTTTTTTCTCTCCATACAATTCAACAAAAACTTCATACAGACGGTTAAAATCTTCTGTCGTAAAACCAATGAGCCGTTCATCTTCAAAATTAAAGTAGTATCCGGTCTTACCAAGTGCATTCATAATTTGTGAAAGCAGCGTCGATTTTCCAGCTCGACGGATACCAGCAATAATAACCACTTGAGGTAACACAAAATAGCGTTTGACTTGCGCGAGCCCATCTCGCTCCAAACCAATGTTTGCCGTTTGAATCGATTGCTGCTGTTCAACAACGATTTCTTTAAGTGTTTCTATACGCATAGGGTTTTCATTATTAATGAAAGCTTAGCATACAAACCTTTCACTGTCAATGACAGAGTGTGTGATGACAGTGTGTGGGATAAATATGTAATTGAAAAAGAAAAAGGGCTCCGTAGACATGTGTCTTTGGAGCCCGTCGCCATCCGCCGTACGAAGCAGCCGAGAACCCAAGGGCTCAAGACCAAAAAGGGTCAATATCCCAAGGATCCTAGGTCTAAGCACCCTTGAAAATCAGCTTATTTTGTAATGGTGAATCGTACATAATTTTTGATACAAGCGCCAAAAAATAATCCTTCTCGGCGATCGCTAAAGGATATTTTAAAATTTTATTCACCAAACGTAATTTTGATTTATCCAATAATTCGATCATCATAATATAAACGCCATTTTGCATTAAATAATTGAGAATCAGTTGTGAATCGAGAGACCCCACGATTCTGCCTCACACGTTCATGTAACAGTGTCGAATCCAACTGTAACTGGTCTAATAAAAAACCAACTTTACGAATTACAGTTATTCCGCATAAAAGAGTATACTCTTGCAATTTTTTCAAATCAAGATATTGATGATGATCTCGAAATTTTTCAAACACTATACTCGCACTAGAAAAACTAGTATCTAAATATAAATAATCAAGCAACGCTTTTTCTGCTTCAGCAATGCGAACTTGTTGTCCATCAACTAACTTTTCTGTAAAGCCAAAATAGAGCGCTTGTTTTACTTTGACATATTTGAATGTGTGATTATCAAATATATATCTTTTACTCTCTTTCTTGCTTATACTCACAATTGTTGTGCTATATTGATCAAACATTTGATAGTGATTCAATGCGTGCGCTAAACTTACATATGAATCCTCAACTAATGCATTCGCAACAGCCAAAAGTGAAACATCTGTTTGAGATCTCGCGGTCAAACTATCAATAACAAGATACAACCCTTGTTTGATACGTTTTAACCAACCTATTTTTGCTAAAAAATTGATGCGATTATGTGCTGAAGCCGCTGAATATTCCGTTGTAAAAACATGCATCAAATCAGCAATACGCACAATTCGCCCATGTTTTAAAAGGGTGTTTTCTATCAATGTATGGTCTTTTTCTGATAAGATGGTATTTTTCATATATATCTATAAACCATATATAATTTATAGATAACTTTATTATATACCACTATCTAAAAAAAATCAATGACACACGTATAATCGTGAAAACCACTTCTTTTTTTATACTTATTCACGATTAATTTGACAAAAACGTGAATATTACCTAAAATAAAGTTATATTCCCCCATTATTTTATGCTTTATATTTATGGCAAAGATTTTACATGTCTTTAACACAATCGCGAGCTTAAGAAAACGCTACTATACTGCATCTGTGGGCAAACAGGCATTGCTACAATTATTGAGCGAGGCAGAAGTCGCTGAACAGGTATACAACTCAAACGCTATCGAAAATAGCACCCTGACTCTTGAAGAAACAGAAAAAATACTTTTGCAAATAGATTTGGATAGATATATCAATGAGCGAGAACTTTTTGAAGCAAAAAATCTCGCGCGAGTCGTATCGTATAGTAACAAAAGAGCCAAGGAGCAAGAACTGAGCCTTGAAGTGATTTTATCACTCCATAACATTTTGATTTCAAATATTCGTGATGATATTGCGGGAAGGTTTAGGAATGATAATGAATTTGTGCGTGTTGGTAGCCATATTGCTCCTCACCCCAAAGAAGTGATCGGTCGTCTGGAAAAAATGTTGGCTGAGTATAATGCAATGAGTCATGAAAACATCATTAAAAGAATAGCGAAATTGCATCTAGCTTTTGAATACACCCACCCATTTTGTGACGGCAATGGTCGCATTGGACGTGTGATAAACAATTACTTGTTCATACGAGAAGGGTTTGTTCCAATAAACATAAAATTTATTGACAGAAAAAAATATTATGAAGCGTTTAAGGAATTTGATGAAAAAGGTGCGACTACTATTATGGAAGAAATAGTGGGGAAAGCGCTCACCAATAGTTATTATAAAAGACTTGCCTATTTAGAAGGTTTGCATATTATAACGCTCGCTGAATATGCAAAAAAAAATAAACTATCACACTCTAATTTAATTAATAAGGCTAACCGTCAAACAATAGAGGCCTTTCTTGAAAAAGGAATCTGGAAAATTGGCGTATAAATAATGACAAAAACTAAAACACTCCGTTATATAGGGTTTTAGTTTATTTAGCTGCTAAATTCCAGAGAAATTGAAAATTCTGTTTGAAGCTTGAAATAACGACTGCATTTGAAATACTAAAAGCAACAGGATGTTCTCCCCATACCGATAATAAAACTTCTCTTTGAGAAATGTTGACTGCTGCCGGGTTAAAATATCCTGTAGGCATATAACGGATAGAATAATTCTGAATTCCTTTTTTATCTTTTCCAAAACTGTTTTGAAGCTTTTTGTCTAAAATAAATTGTACCTGCAACTTTTTCTTTACTAAATCACAATCTAGATGACGAAAAAAGTTTCTCAATTTTTTTAAATCATACAAACGTGGACTAAAACTGATTATAGATAACTGTTCTCCTTTTTGGCATTGATCAACATGTTGTTCAAACGCTTTTTTGAATCCATATACCCCTTCATACATATTCACCTCATTCCGTTTTTGTTTGGTTGTTGCTTGTTGTTGAATCTGTTTAATCAATTCTTTCATGGTATTTCGTTGCTCCTCCATTTCATCCAAAAGCCGCGTTGGCAATTCTGCACGATAATATCGAATGTTATTTTTTACCTGAAATGACACCAACCCATGTGTAATTAATTTATCTAAAGAAGCATATGCTCTGGAACTCGCAATCTGAGCCTGCTGAACAATAGCTCCTGTTTTAACAGTACCTAAACTGACCAATGCTTGATACACAGCAATGTCATTTTTTGTAAATCCAAATTGAGCAAGAAGTGAATAGTTCATATTTTACTCTCCTATTTGGGAGAGTTTGACTCTATAATTATCTGTACCATAGAATACGCTTACCTCAACCGAAAGTCAAGGAGAAGCAATGAAACTATTCCTTCTAGCCAGCGTGTTTTGGATCATCAGTTGTACCGCCCCCTCCTCTCATCTCACAAGTGACTATATATCAGAAATTGAAAACGAAACGCCGATTCCGGAGGATCTCATCCCAACACCCGCACCCCTCGACTACGTCTGGAAATGCGATGGAGATGCAACATGCATCTCTTATTGGTGCAGGAGGATGAAAAATCCGCCTGAACTCGGCTGTTTGGAGGCGGAAAACAGGTTAATCTGGTTGAACTAACGCCTTGATTGGGTTCGGCAGTACCAGATGTGTTGAAAGTTTTGGAGGAACTTTCCGCATAAAAACTGCCTTTTTTTGTTTGACAAAATGTATTATCATTGAGTATCATTTATTCATGAAGAAACATACCCGAACAATCCACTCATCTTCCTATTCCAAAGGTTAACCGTGGGATAGTTTTAAATACGTCTATTTATAGAAATTCCCCACGGGGAAATTTTTTTATTTTTTACCTATGTTTCATCACATCAACACAATATTCTCATTCTCATCACGATCACAAAGTCAGTACCCCGTAGGGTAACGTGTTTTGAATATTGATTGTTGATTACACACACGTCTCTCTAACGGGGAGACGTGTTTTTATATTTGATACTTCGGATTCAGCAACATAGTGAGAACAGTTCTCACTATTCTGCTGAACCCGAGCAATTTCGTTTCGGTGTTCAGCACGTGCGATCAACGAACTGATGGAGGACATATGTTTCGTATCAATCCAACATGTGAAGAGGTTAACTGCCATAAAGCCGGCAATGTAGGCTTGGTTTGTACGTGCACATGCACTACAGGAGAAGCTAATTTTAATGCCTGTGGAATTGTACGTATTAAACGTAACGCCCGTGGAGACAAGTGTGTCGTCACCACGCATTACGGCATTGATAACGACGGTGGAACGCACGCCTTAGCCGATGAGATCACTGGCTTGACGAACAAGAAAGAGTTGCTGCCCTTCTACATACGAAGGCGATTCCAGCTACACTAATCACCTGCGTTCCCAATTGCAGTGAATAGTGCATTCAACTTCGTACAATGTCTTGCCTCGATCCATCGATCAGAACTCTGAAAGCACAATGCTTGTCAGAGCGGCTTAATCACCTCTGTGGTTAAGCCGATTTTTATGCTCATGAAGCCTGTGAAGATGCATTAGAAAATAATGAGGGAAAAATGATTTGGGATTTTACTGCACCGTCTGCAGGATACAATACGGTCGGCCGAGAATTTCTGGAATACTTTATGAAAAAGAGAACAAAGATGGGTATTTGGGTTTCACAAATTGCAGCAAGAAATGCGTGGTCTGAATTAGTACAATCAGAAGATGAAAAATATTTACGCAAAACATATCTCATTCCGAAAGAATTTGGTATTGATACAGAGCTCGCCATTTACGATAATAAAGTATTAATGGCGTCATTTTCTGCAGAGCGCCCTTTAGCTGTTATTGTGGAAGACAAAGGAATTGCTGAATCCCTCAAAACAATTTTTCGGTACGTGGAAACAACAATAGCAAAAGGGTAACACACTTTTATTTTTTTCAACTTGTAGAACCAAAAAAAATTGAGTAATCTACAAGCATGAAAACACAGCGGTATTCTTTCTTACTGATTGGCATCGCCCTCTTTCTTGCAGTGCTTATTGTGTACCACTTAAAATTTTCTTTGTCCTTCATCTGGCCAACAAATACGAATTTGCTCTTTCGTGGTGATTGGGCGCAACACTATCTTTCTTGGGAAATGTTTCGCTTATTACCGTGGCAAGTCCCATTAGGTACATTGACGAACTATTTTTATCCTGTTGTTACAAACATTGGGTATACAGATACTATTCCGTTGTTTGCCTTCTTTTTCAAATTATTTTCTCCACTCCTGCCGAGTGATTTTCAATATATTGGCTTATGGTTTTTACTCTGTTTTGTATTACAAGCTTTTTTTGGAGTATTAATAATGCGTGCTTTAAAAATTACGAATCCTATCGGCATGTTTGCCGGAGCCATGCTTTTTACACTCAGTCCTGTATTATTATTTCGCAGCGGACACCCAGCACTCTGTGCACAGTGGCTTATTGTAGGATCGCTTTGGGTATATGTAAATGATTTTACGCAGCAGCATCCAACACGACCAAAAATAATTCAACTCATTCTACTTCTGCTCAGCGGTTTTATTCATCCGTATCTTGCTATCATTGTTTTCAGTTTTACTCTCGCCTACTTTTTTCGATTATGGGCCATAGAAAAAAAGATGCACCTGCTCTATTTCATTGCCTGGACTTCTTGCGCAACATGCATTTTGCTTTCTTCGTGGTATATCATTGGTTATTTCTCGCTGCCTTCACAAGACGCTTGGGGAACAGGTGGATCATTTGTACTCTATTCTACAAATCTTCTTGCGTTTATGAACCCTTTCAAATATTCACCTTTTCTACCAGATATTCCACTGCCTCTCAACACTCAGTTCGAGGGGTTTGCCTATCTTGGACTCGGCATATTGCTCTTTATCCCTATTATTGGCATAAAAAAAATAGTCGATTCCATAACACACAAACGATACTACAACACCTTGCACACAAAAAAAGATTGGCGCATATGGATACCACTCATTATTATTGCTGCTGCTTTTACCATTTTTTCACTCAGTAACGTTGTAAATTTCGGATCACATGTACTCTTCACGTATCCTCTACCAGAAAAGTTCATTCCACTCACCAATACATTCCGCGCCTGCGGACGCTTTATTTGGGTACTGTACTATTGCATTGTGGTTTTCTTATTCGCTGCACTGAGCCGATCTCATTTTTCTCAAAAAGGGGTAGCCATCATACTCATGATGACCTTAATCATACAAATTGTAGACATTTCAAAGCTGATCTATAACGGACATACAGTGCCTACAGCAAAACCCTATCAATCAACACTCAGTGCACCATGGGGTGATGTGGTGAAAAATCGGCATCTCATTGTTATGTATCCTCCTTTTCGACAAGATTATGTACATCCTGGGGATTATACAAAGTTTGTTTATTTAGCACACCAACACAACCTTGCTATTACCACTGGTTACCTGGCTCGATATAATTCAAAAGCCTATGCCAATTATTTAAGCGAAATAGAATATGCTTTACAAAACGGGCAACCCAATCAAAAAGCACTATATATTACCACGCAAAACCAGCAAGAAAAATTTACACCGTGGCTGAATAAACACTTAGTGAGCAAACAACTGCTTGATGGTTATATCATTTTTTTACCAATATCATCACAGTAACTCATATCACCTTTCTGTCACACTTTTTATAAGCAAAAAACAATAAATAGCACTATTGCTGTAAACATGCTAAGGTTAATATCAATGACAAAACCTCTCAAATTTGATTTTATTGTTGTCTATAGTAATACGAATACATATAGTGCCACAAATAAAAAATATACAGGAACATCTCCTTTTTCTAAAAAGGGAAACTATGCATCATGTAATTCTGCATATGAGTATCTTTTACAATACAGCAGGCGCGTAGGATTGCATGCTGCATTCAGTACGGTGGATGATATATCTGGAACTGGAGAATTTTCTTCTTATTGGATCTTCAACAAAGTCTGGAAACGTGTACAACATACAGCACAAACGTTTGTTATTTTTGATAAGTTTTCAAATTTAACAAATGTGAATGCCTCAGCTTATAAAATGCTCATAGGGACTCACAATCGTATTGTTCTCTATCATAATCATAAAGTCCGAACATTATTTGATAACAAGCTCACAACACACAGCAAACTGAATCAATATATGCTGCCAACCGTTTCTATTAAACTAGACTCTAAAAAAACAATTTCCAAAGCAAAAAAGGCACTCAAAATACAGATAAACAACCATTTACACACTAATGATTTCACACATGAACTCATACTCAAGGATATTTTTGGAGGCGGCGGAGATCATATTTACAAAATTCAAACAGATGCTCGTTTTAAAAAAATTGCTGCCGATACCGCTGATGTACAATTTTTATTACAGCCGTTTATTCATACAAGCAATTTTAATACAGGAAAAATGAATGGACTCACAGATCTTCGTGTGATTATTGGAAATAATACCATGCTACAAAGTTACATCCGTACTGCCAAAAAAGGTGATTTTCGTGCTAATATCAAACAAGGAGGATCTATCGATTATGTTCCTATTCATAAAATTCCTCAGCAAGTAATTGACATGATTGCACAGATTCAAAAATCGACAGATCTGAAAGATGCACTGTATACACTCGATTTCATCTGCAGCCAAAATGGAAACCTCTACCTTATAGAAGGTAATGCCAGCCCAGGTCTTACGTGGTCAAATATTGAAGATGAAAAACGAGCAAAGCAGTTGATGCGAATCATCGTAAAACAATTACAAATGATGTCAGAAAAAAATTTATAACCTTGTTCAGAGAAGCTGACCCAAATTATATAAGCTTTATTCATGCGGATTTCCTGTGACAGTATAATGAAACAATACAAACTATTTTATATGTTTATTTTTTAATACGAATATTTTTTGATATAGTGCGAGTTTTATATGCTGCCTTAAACTGTGCTTTTTGTGGAGTCCAACGTACTTGATATTGTCCAGAACCTTTGATAGTAAATATAACTCGCCCGTTTTTCGTTTTCACACTCGTATTCTTTTGTACGAATCGAAATTTTCCATTCACTTTTTTATACAATTTTAATCGTTGTTTGTTAATTGGTTTTTCCGTCACCGTATCACTTAATGTCGCACGTATTTTCGCAAAACCATTCTTCTTGGGTTTTAATTTTTTTACTGTCAATGTTGCTTTAGATTTATAACGATACACACCCGTACCGGCACTAATAAAATCATCAAACAGAAGAACATTCACATTTTCATCTATCAATCCGGTATAAAATGTTCCGCATGTGCTGCCATCATATACACATTTAAAAATATAGGCTGTACCAGCCGGACGAGCACTTCCAATATACACTGTTTTTCCGTCTGGCTCTGCTGCAAGCGCTTTCCCCCACATGTCTTCATTTAAACCCTCTATAACCTGAGACCATGTATGCCAACCGTCACTTCCATCTGTACTCAAAAATAAACCTCCATGAA
>Ga0208373_1003119_pt1 | contig 16810 bp, 10 predicted proteins | sample RifOxyC2_FD_184036 | JGI IMG/M metagenome (GOLD analysis project Ga0208373, IMG submission 184036) | Soil microbial communities from Rifle, Colorado - Rifle Oxygen_injection C2 (SPAdes) | ecosystem: Environmental > Terrestrial > Deep subsurface > Rock core/Sediment | place: Rifle, Colorado...
AACGCTGAACATGGTTTTTCCTTTACAATTACCGGATACGACCCTACACGGGCACACGAAGTAATTGCCTATGCAATTAATTATGGAGGTGGAGATAATCCAGTATTAACTAATTGCCCTGCTACAATTGGCACACAGCCATCAGGCAATTCAACAATAAGTAATGTAGCCGGTCCTTCAAATATTGTAATAACAACAACACAACGCCTTGCAGGTGCAATACATTCACTTACATGGAATGGAAAAGAATTTATAGACAGTTTTGATCATGGTCGTCAATTGCAATCTGCCACTTCATTCAACGGGTACGGAGAATGTTTTAATCCTACTGAAGCCGGTTGTAGCCAAGATGGCACTGGAAATACTAGTACAAGTTTTCTTCAATATCTGAATGCTTCGGGCAATTATTTAGAAACACAATGCCTCCCAGCATTCTGGACCCAACCCGGCTTTACTGCGCCAGGGTGTGGAAGTGCGGTAAATACAACCCAAAGAGCATCACATTATTTTCATAAAAAAGTAACTATTGGAATTCCAAATATGCCTCATGTTATTAAATATGATGTTGGATTTGACATCCCTTCTGGTGAAATTTGTACTAGTGGTACTTTTGAAGCATTAACAGGTTATATGCCCTCTGAATTTTCTGTGTTTTGGACTTACGATCCGGCAAGCCAGCAATTAACTGCATTATCAGATGGTCCGGGAGAACAAGGGCTGCCTGTTGTTTTTTCTACTACAGATAATAATTATGCTATGGGTATTTATTCTCCAGACCTTCCTGATCCACAATGGATAGGTGCAGGGTATGGTCGGTTTCGTTTTACAAGTGAAAATTGTACGAAATGGAATTGCGTTTTCAGAGAAAATTCAACACCGGCTGGAACTTATAACTACCAGTGTTATGTAATTGTGGGTTCACTTGCAAATGTAACAACTTCTATGACCCAATTATATAATTATTTAAGTCCGGTAAGTGTTGGAGGAACAGCTACAGCCAGCCCTTTATCTGTTTGTAATGGAGCTGCCAGCACTATTTCTGTTTCTGATTATGCCGGAAATATTCAATGGCAAAGTTCTGCAGATGGTTTCTCATGGACTGATATTCCCGGTGCAAATGCGGCTTCTTATGCAACTTCGGCTATGACAACAACGACTTATTACAGAGCTGTTGTAACGAATGGCAGTAGCGCACCAGCTAATTCAACAACAACTTCGGTAACAGTGTATGCACCTTTAACTGCCGGGGAAATTACCGGAAACGTGTCCCCTGTTTGTTTTAATACTCCCGTGACTTTTCAATCGAATCCAAGTGGAGGAAATGGAACAAATACAATAAATTGGTTTGACAATGCGGGTAATCCTGCAGGTTCGGGAAGCACAATTTCATGGAATGCGATTTCATCTGGTTGTGGTTATTATACTGTTTCAAATTCTTGTGGAACGGCAACGAGTTCTACTGCCTGTATTGTTGTTAATCCTGCCAGCATTGGTGGAACTGCTACTGCAAATCCATCTTCTGTTTGCAGCGGAACTTCCAGCAATATAACTATTGCCGGTTATACAGGAGATATCCAGTGGCAAAGTTCCCCTGATGGTTCCACATGGTCTGATATTTCCGGGGCAAACTCCTCTTCTTATTCTACTCCGGCTTTAACGAATTTTGCCTATTACAGAGCTGTTGTGACGAATGCAGGATGTTCTTCTGAAAATTCTAATTCAGCTATTGTAAGCGTATCATCTATTCCTCAAACCCCTGTGATTACTCAAAACGGGGACACATTATTCTCTTCAGTTGTTTCTGGGAACCAATGGTATTACAATGATACAGCCATACTTAATGCAACAGGTAATTATATTGTGCCAACGAATAATGGTAATTATTTTGTTATTGCTTCTGATTCCGGTTGCAGTAGTGATACATCAAGCACAGTTGCATTTACTCTTATAAATATTAATAATCCAACAAACAATTTACAGAGTTATAAAATTTATCCGAACCCTGCAACTACGAATGTTCTTATCGAATGTGATGATGAAATATATCAACAATTATTATCTGTATATAATTTATATAGTCAGCTTTTATTTAGCACAACTTTTTATAAGAAAACACAATTAAATATGGCATCGTACCCCAAGGGAATATACATTTTATATATCAGAAACAGTAAGAATTCTTACATGCAGAGGATAGTAAAAATATAAAAAAAACAACCTATGAAAATAAACACTTTTACACTTTTTACTCTGAACGCTTTATTCATTTTTTTTACTTTTTCATGCCTGTTGTTTCTGCCGGATATTGCATTTTCTCAAGGTGTAGCAATGAATACCGATGGCAGTACAGCTGATAATTCTGCAATATTAGATATTAAAAGTACAACGCAGGGGACTCTTATTCCTCGTATGACAAAAGCGGAACGAGATAATCTGGTAGGTTCAGATGGAATTGCTGGGCATGCTCCTGCTACAGCTTGTCTTATTTATCAAACTGATAATACTCCCGGATATTATTATTACAATGGAACGGTATGGACTCTGCTGCTTTCCGGCACAAATGGATGGGCACTTGCCGGGAATACATTAAGTGGCACAGAATTTCTGGGTTCTGATAATGCACAGCCCCTGATTTTTAAAACCAGTAATACAGAATGGATGCGGGTTTTGTCAACAGGTACAGTTGGTATCGGGACAACGAACCCGGGCGCAAAATTTGGCGTTTCAGGAAGCAATCAATATGTTGCATACTTTCAGGGGACACAGACAGCAACAGACGGGGTTACTCAATATTCTGTAGTATCCGGCTCTACATTTTCCCCGGCATCTTCAACTACGAATGTTGCTCCATTTTTATCCTATGCGAATTTTCAACCTGGCAGTGGTGTTACAATCACCAATGCAGCAGGAATGTTTATAGTTCAGGGAGCACAAGGAGGTGCTGGTTCTGTAACAAATGGATACGGACTTTATGTTGATAATCCTAATTTCGGCACAAATAAATATGCTGCTTATTTCGGTGGTAAAGTCGGTATTGGAACGTCAGCGCCAACTTGTAAACTGCATGTATATAACAGTGACCCTGCTCTGGCGGTAAATTCATATTCTGAGTGTTCCCCTATTCTTACAGCAAATCAGGCAGCAAACCTGCACAGCCAGTGGAATGAAATTAATGTGGGTTCAGCATTTAATTTTAACTGCGATTTATTTGGAGCTGTGAATAGAATTAATGTTTTAGCTGCACAAACAGGAACGATTTCAATGATGGACGGTTCAACCAATGATGTCTATAATTCAGGTACAGGGACAATTGGTTTCGCAAATGGATTCGTTAGCCAGGTACACAACATATTAACTGGCAGTATTACCAATGCTTATGGTTCAAATAATCCTGTATACAACCTTTCAACGGGGACTATTACAAATGCTCATGGAGTAAAAAGTGCAATCGGGAATTCAGGCGGAGGAACGATTACAACCGGATATGGGCTTTATGTTGGTGTTATTGAAGCCTCAAATAAATGGAGCATTTATGCTAATGATGCAACTGCATTAAGTTATTTTGCAGGGAAAGTTGGAATAGGAGCAACTTCTCACAATGCAATGTTCGGGATAAAGGGCAGCGGCAACACCAATGCTACTTATGGCTTTGGAGTTAGAAACAGCGATGATACTTATGCTTTAGTTGTGCAGGATAATGGTAGAGTCGGCATCGGAATAACTTTACCCAGTCACGCATTAACTGTATATGGTGCATCTGAGGTATATGGTGCATATAGTGTATCCGGAGGCCATATTTATGGAACCAATGATATTATGCTCGGAGCATGCTCTACTATGCTTAGTTCTACCTTTTGCTCCGATATAAGATACAAGAAAGCCATTATTCCAATGAAAGATGTATTGCCTGATATGATGAAATTACAGGGCATCAAATACAACTGGCGGCAAGATGAGTTTCCTGATATGCATTTTAATGATAGGAGGCAGATTGGGTTTATAGCACAAGAGTTGGAAAAAGTGTTCCCTGAAATAGTAAATACCAATGAAGAGGGATATAAAAATATTGGGTATTCCAAACTTACGCCCATACTTGTTGAAGCAATCGAAGAGCAACAGCAGTTAATATATAATTATGAAACACAAATAATCAAATTAGAGACAACTGTGGGTAGTTTGCAATCAGAGAATGAAAATCTCAAGACCCAATTTTTAATTCGACAAACAGAAATTGAAAAAATTAAACAGCAGTTGGGAATAGAAGTAACAAAACAGTAAATCATTCGACAACAATTACAAATTATTACAAAAACAGCAAATATGAAAACAATAAATAGATGCGCATTGGTTTGCAACATAGCCCCATCTGCAATGCGATTGAAGAGGACCATGTCCCTTTTTTCAAATCGTTTAAACAGAGTTCTGTTTTTTTTATTATGTATAATATTTTTGAATAAAATTGAGGTATCTGCGCAAGGCATAGCTATTAATACCGATGGCAGTACAGCCGATAATTCTGCAATATTAGATATTAAAAGTACAACTCAGGGAACTCTTATTCCTCGTATGACAAAGGCGGAACGAGATAATCTGGTAGGTTCAGATGGAATAGCCGGACATGCTCCTGCAACAGCTTGCCTTATTTATCAAACCGACAATACTCCAGGATATTATTATTACAATGGCACAGCATGGACTCCGCTGTTTTCCGGTACAAATGGATGGACGCTTGCCGGAAATACATTGAGTGGCACAGAGTTTCTTGGTTCTGTCAATGCACAACCCCTGATTTTTAAAACCAACAATACCGAATGGATACGGGTTTTGTCAACAGGTACAGTTGGTATCGGAACAACGAACCCGGGCGCAAAATTTGGAGTTTCAGGAAGCGATCAATATGTGGCATATTTTCAGGGAACCCAAACAGCTACAGATGGAGTTACCCAATATTCCGTAGTCTCTGGATCTACATTTTCACCAAGTTCATCAACTACAAATGTTTCTCCTTATCTTGCTTATGCGAATTTTCAACCTGGCAGTGGTGTTACAATCACCAATGCAGCAGGAATGTTTATAGTACAGGGAACACAAGGAGGTGCTGGTTCTGTAACAAATGGATACGGACTTTATGTTGATAATCCTAATTTCGGCACAAATAAATATGCTGCTTATTTCGGTGGCAAAGTCGGCATTGGAATAGCAATACCTACTTTCAAACTGCATGTATATAATTCTGACCCTGCTCTGGGGATAAATTCATATTCTCAATTTTCCCCGGTTCTCACTGCAAACCAGGCAGCAAACCTGCATAGCCAATGGAATGAAATAAATACGTTTTCTGCCTACGATTATAATTGTTCTCTTTATGCTGCAGTGAATAGGGTTAATATTACAGATGCACAAACAGGAACCATTAATATGGTGGATGGTTCAGCGAATGACATTTATAATTCAGGCACCGGATTAATAAGTTTCGCAAATGGTTCATATAATGAAGTACGGAATATTTTAACCGGTAGTATTACCAATGCTTATGGCTCAAGTAATCTTGTGCAGAATATGTCAACAGGTACAATCACTAATGCTCATGGAGTAATAAGTGCAATCGGGAACTCAGGTGGAGGAACTATAACAAATGGATATGGACTTTATGTCGGCGTTATTGAGGCAACAAATAAGTGGAGCATTTACACCTATGATGCAACCGCCCCAAGTTATTTTGCAGGCAATGTGGGTGTTGGAACAACTTCTCCAAATGCAAGGTTGGATGTAAAAGGCAGCGGCAACACAAGCGCATCTTTTGGCTTTGGAGTAAGAAATAGTTCTGATGCTTATACCCTTGTTGTGCGTGATGATGGCGCCGTTGGAATAGGAACAACAATTCCAAGTTACAGGTTAACCGTTGCAGGAAATATTTATGCAACCGGTGATATTTATCTTGGAGCATGTGCCCTGTGGTTGAGTCCTTCAGTATGTTCCGATGTAAGATACAAAAAGGACATTGTTCCAATAAAAAATGCACTGACCGACGTTGTAAAGCTACAGGGTGTGAAATACAACTGGCGTCAAGATGAGTTTCCTGATATGCACTTTAATGATAGAAGACAAATTGGTTTAATAGCACAAGATGTAGAAAAAATATTTCCTGAAATAGTTAATACCAATAACGAAGGGTATAAAAACATTGACTATGCTAAACTTACGCCCATTCTTGTTGAAGCAATAAAAGAACAGCAACAGGGAATTAAAAATTGTGAATTTAGGATTTCTAATTTAGAAACAACCATAGGTAGTTTGCAATTAGAAAATAAAAATATTCAGGAATTAACATTGATGCAGCAAAAAGAAATCGAAAAAATAAAGCAACAGTTGGGACTGGAAGTAAAAAAATAAAAACATTTTATCACACAATAAATTCAAAATGAATTATGGAAATAATATCTATCAAGAGTAAGCTATTCCTAAAACTGTTTGTTTTAGCGCTAATTTTTAACTTTCAACTTTTAACTTTTAATTCTTTTTCTCAGGGAATAGCTATAAATACAGACGGTAGCAATGCCGACAATTCTGCTATGTTTGATATAAAAAGCACAACACGGGGAATTCTTGTTCCACGAATGACTCTTGCGCAACGGGCATTACTTATAGGTTCTGATGGCATAGCTGGTCATGCCCCTGAAACAAGTTGTCTCATTTACCAAACCGATAACACGCCGGGATATTATTATTACAATGGCACAGCATGGACTCCTCTTTTTTCAGGCACAAGCGGATGGGCACTTGCAGGGAATACTTTAAGCGGCACAGAATTTTTAGGATCTGTTAATGCACAACCTTTAATATTCAAAACAAATAATACTGAATGGATGCGGATATTATCAACAGGAAACATAGGCATTGGACAAACAAATCCAAGTGCAAAAATAGAGGTATCAGGGAACAATCAATATGTGGCATATTTTCAGGGAACCCAAACAGCTACAGATGGTGTTACCCAATATTCTGTAGTCTCCGGTTCTACATTTTCACCAACATCTTCAACAACGAATGTTGCTCCATTTCTATCTTATGCAAATCTTCAACCCGGCAGTGGTGTTACCATAACAAATGCAGCAGGGATGTTTATAGTACAGGGGTCACAAGGAGGTGCGGGTTCAGTAACAAATGGATATGGGATCTACGTTGATAACCCTGGCTTTGGGACAAACAAGTATGCGGCTTACTTTGGGGGCAAAGTTGGCATCGGAACAGCAACACCAAGTGACAAATTACATGTTTTTGACGGAAGTATAACTGCTGAAAATTCCAATTTATATCAAAAAAGTACATTGAATGTTGATGGAGGATTAGAACTATACCGTAGTCCATCCGGACTGACACCTGAAGCAAATGGATATGTTGATTTTAAGGATAATCCTGCAAATGACTTTGATTTTAGAATAAATTTTACAAATCCAACTGTAATTGGAGCGTATGGTGCCTTATGTTTCAAAAGTACTACTGATGGTACTTCTGCTACAGAGTTCACGAGAATGGTTATAAAAAATGAAAATGGTTATGTTGGAATCGCAACAATAAACCCACAATATACCCTTGAGGTTAATGGTACTACAGCATGCTTACTCGGTTTTTGGTCTACATCAGACGTGCGATATAAAAAAGATATTAACCCTATTACTTCTGCTTTAAATAATGTGTTAAAGATACAGGGTGTAACCTATCATTGGAGAAAAGATGAGTTTAAAGATTTGAATTTTAACAATACCCTTCAATATGGAGTTATTGCTCAAGAATTAGAAAAAATATTTCCTGAATTAGTAAATACAGATACAAAGGGATATAAATCCGTTGACTATGCAAAACTCACACCTGTGCTTGTCGAAGCAATTAAAGAACAGCAAAAAATAATTGCCAACATGCAATCTGTTGTTGCGAATCAACAAATTGCAAACGACAAGCTGAAAGCCGATGTAGAAAAAATAAAACAACAGTTAGGACTGGAAGTGAAAAAATAAATTGTTTAGCTTTGGAACAAATAAAATACCAACTAATTAATACAAAATTTTTATGAAACCAATAACTACAATACGCAAGACTTATCCTGATTTTATGTCTACCTGTAAGCAAGGTGTTGAGATGTTAATCGAAAAATTGTTTGCTTTGGCTTTAATTTCTAGTTTTCTATTTTTACCAATTATCGCTTTTTCGCAAGGCGTAGCCATGAACACCGATGGCAGCGCAGCCGATAATTCTGCAATATTAGATATTAAAAGCACAACTCAGGGAATGCTTACTCCTCGTATGACTTTAGCGCAACGGGCATTACTTATAGGTTCTGATGGCATAGCTGGTCACGCTCCTGCAGAAGGCTGTCTCATTTATCAAACCGACAATACACCCGGATATTATTATTACAACGGAACTGTCTGGATTCCCCTATTTTCGAATAATAGCGGCTGGTCTCTCACAGGAAACCTTTTAAGCGGATCTGAATTTTTAGGCTCTACAAATGCGCAACCAGTTATTTTTAAAACCGACAATACCGAGTGGATGCGGATTTTATCAACCGGTAATGTTGGTATCGGTACATCTGCTCCTTTTGGAAAATTAGATGTTACTCAAAATAGCGCCAGTGCCACTGCATTGTTTTCAAATTACGGAAACGATAATAATATATTCGTAGGAAGAGCACAAGGAACGTATGCTTCCCCGGCAGTAATTGGCAGTGACGGAAACATCTTTAATTTAATCGGTTTAGGCTATGATGGTGCCAACTTCCAAACAGCAGCACAAATTGCTTATGAGGTTGATGCAGTTTCAGGTGTCGGAGATATGCCGGGTAGGATATTATTTTCTACTACCCCTGATGGTTCTGCTACTTTAACTGAACGAATGAAAATCAATAGCACAGGTAACATAAGAATCAATGATATGTTAATTCCTACAACAAACCCTGATTATACAGATAATCCATATATCAAACTTTCTGCCACCGGAGGATTTGCATTTATAGGAAGTTTCAATTGCGATAACTCTATTGTTGGCAATAATGGTCGTCCCGGCCATACATATTATAGTGGTGTTGGTGCATTAGCTATTGGTATGAACAGAACTGCTGGCACCAGTGGTGTTGATTTCTGGAATACAACTTCTCCAGGTCAGGCTACTGCAAGTGCAGCTAACTGCAGAGGTTTCTATTTCAGACAGTATGATGTCTCCGGCAATGAAAAGTTATTGTGTTCAATTGACGGAAATGGGGTTGTTTCCGCTTATGATATTAATGCAACACATAGTGTTTATGCAGCTGCTGATATCTGGGCAACAAGTGGAATTGTTTATAGCGGGAATGCTTATATAACAAATGCTATAACAGCAAATACGGTTGTTGCATCAACATCTCTTCACTCCAACGGCAATGTTTCTGCCAGCGGTAATCTTTATTATAACGGATCTGTTTTATGTTGTTCCGATTTAAGATTTAAAAAAGACATTAAGCCAATAAATTGTGCTCTTGATAATGTTATGAAAATACAGGGCGTTACTTATAATTGGAAAAAGGATAAGTTCCCTGATAAAAAATTTTCATCTGATTTGCAGTATGGCGTAATAGCTCAGGATCTGGAAAAAATATTTCCCGAGCTGGTACTGACTGCTTCAGACGGATATAAAGCGGTTGACTATTCTAAGCTAACGCCTATACTTGTTGAAGCAATTAAAGAGCAACAAAAAATAATAGTGAGTCAGCAATCAGCTATTGATAATCTGACTAAAGAAATAGAAAATGTAAAACAGCTATTGGGGATAGAAGCAAAAAAGTAGTTAAAAAAGTTATTAGTATTTTTATGAACTGTATATACTATACAATATTTTTCTTTCTCGCTTTACAAGTTTTTTGTTGCGCTGTAGTTCCGGTAAATATTACCATTCCCTCCGGTTACAAATGCATTATGTCAGGCAGCGTTATAATGTCGGTTACCGGAAATTTATCTGTTAATGGAACTGTTTCCGCTTCCGGCACATCAAATGTCAAATTTAATGGTACAACGCTTCAGCAAATCGGTGGAAGTTCCGAAGCCTGCACATTTCAAAGCATTGAATTGAACAATTCTGCAAATATTAAATTGCTGGGTGATGTTATTGTAAACGGAACGGTAACATTTACAAGCGGTAATTTATGCACAGGAATAAACACTCTTATTTTATCACAATCTGCATCTTTCAATCCTGCGGAAGGTGCTGCTACAAAATTTGTAGACGGCAAAATAAAAAAAACAGGAAATGGTTCTTCGTTTGTTTTTCCAACAGGCGATATTCAGGGTGCTTGTATTTGGGCTCCTATTGAGATTTCTGCTTGGGATAACACTAATGACTTTACCGCCCATTATACTTATAAATCTCCTTATGACTCTTTAGAACACCCCACCTGGAATACAGGGAGTAATTTAGGAGCAGGTCTTGATCATGTAAGCGGAAAAGAGTTTTGGCTCATAGACAGAACTGGTGCAGGTTCACAAGTTCCTAATCTAACGCTATATTGGAAAGATGCTGTAAAAAGTGATATTACCTGTAATATTCCGGGATCTTGCACAGATTACGGAACAGATGCATTGGACGATTTAACCCTTGTTCACTGGAATTCCGGTACAAGCAAATGGGATGATATGGGTGGTACTGCAACAGGAATCTGGCCAACCGGACAAATTACAAATTCTATAGCTTTTACAAGCTACAGCCCTATTACATTTGGTTCAAAAACCGGAAAAAATCCACTTCCTATAGAATTGTTGGACTTTTCAGCGACTTGTAATAATAATTCAGTATCCCTTAAATGGTCAACAACTTCGGAAACAAATAACAGTCATTTTATAATTGAACGCAGTACCGATGCTCATCACTGGGATATAATAACCACAGTACAAGGATCCGGTAACAGCAATCTAAACCAATATTATTCTCATACAGACACAGAGGTTTCCACTGATGAGACATTCTATTACAGGTTGGGAAGTATTGATTATAATGGGAATATTGAGTATAGCAATCCTATTTCTACGAATTGCATTATTAACAATTTCAATATTGTCTCAACTTATCCAAATCCTGTTATTAACGGTAAATTGCAATTTATTATTTGTACTTCAGATAATATTGAAATTATAGCAACATTAAGTAATGTACTGGGACAAAAATTAGTGATGGATAAGTATAAAATTGAGAAAGGAATAACTCCGCTGTCCATTGATGTTTCAACATTAGCCAGTTCAATTTACTTTTTTAAGGTAACAAATGCAAAAGGTACTTATATGGATTGGAAACAATTAGTAATTAAAAATTAAAAATGATGATCGCATCTAAAAAAAATAAAGATTATTATAAAAGAGAGAGCAAGCTCTGGCAGTAATTTTTCTCATAACAGGAAAAGTCTCAATTGTGTTATACATAAACAATCTGTCAGAGCTTGTTTTACTCAAATTTTTATATAATTAATACAATATTAATTTAAAACATAACAGGAAGAAATTTTGTCCTTACATTATCAGTTCTATGATATAAATACGGGTTAATTAAATTTTCATTTCCTTCCTTCGAAGCAAAGCTTCTTCTTGTTATGTTTTATTAAAAGAGATTTTATCGAATTAGAAATTAACAATACAAAGTTATATTCATACCTGCCATATTTTCTCAATCGCTTAAACCCTTGAAGTCCCATCGTGCCCATCCAATGGAGTCCTCAAAGGTTTTTCAAAAGCGCAATCGCTCCGCTGCGGTGGAGGCGATAATGACAGGGCTTGGTATAATTATTAATAAACAGGCAGGAAGATTATAATATGAGATTAACATTATTCGCATTAATTATTAACTTTTTATTCTTAAACTGCTCAACTATGAAAAAGATTACCCAATTGCCTACTCAAATAGAGTTTCAGGATATAGAAGAAGTAGTTTCTCTATTAGAAACCCAAATACCTGTTACTATACGGGAACAGATAGCAAATTATAATATTGAAGATTTGAATTTTGGTATTGCAGCATCATACAATGATAGTGTCTTGGAATACAATAGCGCCAACCGGAAAATAAAAAAAGCGATGATTGTTCAATATTCTTCTATTATAATGGACGCTTCTCTCGACACATTTTTAAAAGTTATCCCAATAGAAAAATGGGGGCAATATTTGTCGGGATGGAAAGAATGAGAAGTAAAAGAAATTCCTGCTGAAACGAATATGGATTTAAAATATCAGGCAGAAAGAATGGTTCTCGGGTTGGGGAACGATATGACAAAAGCTGAAGTAATAAAAAAAACAGATAGTACCGCTTCTGTTTTCTGGAGGGTATATCATTCTGATAATAATTCTACACTTTCAGATATTGGTAAACTTGAAATCATTTCTCTGGGGAAGACTAAAATCAAAGTTATTTTTCATTCTGCACACGACCTGAAGTTCTACGGTTTAATAAGGATTCCAAAATATTTTGTTCATTCAGGACTAAAACAAACTTTTCTAAAGCATCTTAGAAACTACAAAAAGATTGTGACGGGTAGTAAAATAAAATGACAGATGGCAAACGCATCTTATTTCTTGTGTTTTTAAAAGTTGAAGACAACAGAAAAGTTTTTGAAAAATCAAATCTTGCAAACGCTCAAAAGGAATTTGATCGCAATTTTCTACTCCCCATTCTTAGTACCACTTTTTTATTTTCTTAATTGAATTCACAAAAGAAAAAATGATGATACAAATGTATATGTTAATAATGGGAAATAACTCGAAGAGTTATTCTCGTTATTAACATCTTTTCTTTTTTGCCAACTTTTTTCTTTTGTTAACATCTTAATTTTTTGTTAATAATCACGCAGATAGTTTATATAAACTTACGGGAGTTTTTCTCCCAATCCCCTGATGTGCCAAAACATTATTATAATAGTTGAAATGGTCTTGTAACCCTTTATACAACTCTAATCCATCATTTGCTGGATGAAGATAAACATAATCATATTTTACAGAGCGCCATAGTCTTTCGATCAAGATATTATCGATCGCCCGACCTTTACCGTCCATGCTGATTTGTATACTTTCTTTTTCAAGATATTCTATCCAATCATTGCATGTAAATTGACAGCCTTGATCTGAATTAATTATTTCTGGCTTACCATGGTTTAAAATGGCTTCTTTTAAGACCATATGACTACTGGCTGCGTCAAGTGAATTACTGATACCCCAGCCAACGACATAGCGGCTATAATGATCTATAATGGCCGTCAGGTATAAAAATCCTTTTGCCATTGGGATGTATGTAATATCTATTCCCCATACTTGGTTGGGATGAGTTATTTTTAACCCCTTTAACATATAGGGACGAATATATTTAGCCTGCCCAAGTTTACTTAGATTTCGTTTCGGATAAATAGCCATGAGTCCCATTTTTCGCAATAATCGTCTTACTCGTTTTTCATTTACGACTAAACCTAAAAGCAGTAAAAAATCCTGCATCCTTAAAACTCCTGCTGTGGGGTGTACCAAATAATGCTCATCCATCAGACGCATAATGTATAGGTTCTCTTGTTTCTCTTGTACCGGGTGATAATAAAGCCCACCTCTATGAATCTCCAGTAATGTACATTGGTGTCGAACACTTAATTTATGTCCCGTGTTTACCAATAACTGGCGCTCTTTCATAGTCCGGCTTGTAAGTAGGCTTTCTTTAAAAAATCCTTTTCGATCTCCAATTGTCCTATTTTTGAATATAGCTTTTCTACATCAACCTTTGCTTCCGGTTCTATATCCTTGTCAAATACCCGGTAGGAATTCTCTATAAATTCCTGTTTCCATTTGCTTATCATGTTCTGATGAACTTCAAATCGCTTGGATAATTCTGCTAATGACTCCCGCTCCTTGAGCGCAGCAATAGCTACTTTGGCTTTAAATGCCCCTGTAAATTTCCTTCTACTTTTTTTCATATTCACTGGTTTTAAAATTAATGAAATTTTCAACTTAACCAGTGGTCCTAATTTTGGGGAGTATTATACAATAATATTTCTCAAATAATATTTTTAATTTTGCTAATACGAAAAAAATATAACTATAAATATGAAAACTGCAATATTTCTTTTTTGTTTATTTAATTTTTGTGTACTGTTTAATTTAGTACATGCGCAAAATAATGAAAAAATAACTCAATTACTTTTAAATCCACATGAATCTAAAATGATAAGCAGAGGTGATAATCATCCTGAAATAGACTTATCAATTGATAGTTTAGATAAAATATTAATACTTCTACATCATAGAATTGAGATTAAAGAAATAAAGAATTATTTTAGATTATCCGATCAAAAATTTCGATCAAAAATTGACATACTAAAAAACAATGCATTTATAAAGGAATACAATAATACATATTTACCTACAGTTATGGTAATAGGTTTAAATGATGGAGTAATAATGAAAAGTAATGCTGAAATATTTGCAACTCCAATAATAAATCTGATAGAAAATAAAAATAATGAGATAAAAAATAAATATTTTCAGATTAAAGCATTTGAGAAGATTCCTTTGGATACAGCATCACTGTTTATATACAGTAATGTTTTACTTGATAATTGGCAAATAAATAATGTTGAAAAATTATTTCTAAAAAAACCAAGAACAGAAAGACATGGAAAAAATTATTATATGTCTTTACATGAAAAAGAAATAAATAGTCCAATCGAATCATTCGGTATATACGGGAATCAAGCGATTTCAAAAAAAGATTATGTAGTATGTATTTATGGGAATAGCAGGTATACAGAATATTCACAAAAAAGAATTAAAAAAGCTGAAAAGGACTATTTAAATTTAATAAATCATCCTTCTCAAAAAATAAATTACCCTATTATTGATAGTTTGTCTACACAGCAATTATCTGAAATAGCCTCACTAATTACAGATGATTTAGTTAAGATTTTTGAAAATAGAAAAGAAGAGCTTCATAAATTTTTTATCGAATCAAAATATTCAGAAGAAATAACATTCGAGGAATATTTTATTTGGTTTTATCACATACTCTATACTTTAGTTACAAACAAATTAACTGAAAAAAAAATTATATATAATCCAAATATAAATTACATCTATTTTTATAAAAATTAATTATATGTAAGTAAACTATTCCTTGGCTCACGAACAAATACTTAATCCCATGTGATAGTATAAGGAATGTGTAGGAATTTATTTGATACATGTTACTAAGTTGTTTTTCCCAACGTGTTTATTCACTCACTATCCTTTAAAAAAGCAAAATTTTGTTTAGAATGAATTTCAAAAGAACTTCCCCGACTTCAGAATATTTTTTTGGACCGGTAGCTTCGAGAACCTCAGCCACCGGTGATTGAGGTTCTCGAAATCACCGATAAAATAGGAAGAAGTTAATTTGGATGTTTCACTTAAATTTTGTTGATAGAAAAATAATAATGAAAAAAATATTTTTATGTTACATCATATCTAAGTAATATTAGTAAAAATAGTTCGTTTTATAAACGCTTTTTAAAAATTATTCTATGCATACTTTTTTACATTTTTTTATTTTAAACCTTAATATTTTTATTTATGAAAAAATGTATTTTTTATGTCGGTCTTGGAGTTGTTAGTATTCTTTTTTTTAATTCATGCCAAAAAAAAGATTCAGTTACACCTCCTGAAACAAAATCTGATTTAGTCACAGATTATTATCCATTAAGCACAGGAAATTATTGGGTTTATAAGCAAACTCAATATGATAGTTTAGGGAATGTTATTCCTCAAACATGGAAAAATGACTCCATTGTAGTTAAAAGTGATACTGTAATTAACAGTAAAACCTATCATACTTTAGTAGAGTATAATTTTTTAGGATCGTCTAATCCAATATATAAATACTATAGGGATTCTGCTGATTGTATAGTAAACAATCTTGGCGAAGTTATTTTTAGTATTAATACTACAGGAGTATATAAAAGAATTTTTACTTCAGATACTGTTGCTTACATCAACTATTCGTATGTTAATACACCCACTAATATAACAGTTCCACAAGGCACTTATAATTGTCCTGATTTTTTGGGTTCATTATATCGGAAAATGGATAATTATAACAATGTTACTCTCATACATAATTATTATTACAAAAACATTGGCTCTATTAAAAATTTCAAATTTCATGTAACATCCTTGGGAAAGTTACAATTTGAATTGTTAATGTTTCATGTACAATAGCAAATAGCTTTTGTTTTTGCTATTTTTTAATAAAAAACTAAAATTATTAAGTCATACAAGTATATTTTTTAATACTTGTATGACTTAATAATTAATGTTCGCAAATTAAGAACCGATAGAGTTAATTGATAAAAAACAGTCAGGAAGATTATAATATGAGATTAACATTATACGCATTAATTAGTATCAGCAAGAAAACTCCGTGTTTGATAAAGAAAACGACAAATACAAGGCTTTCGCAGTCATGAAAATCAAGAAGTTTACTTTTGTAAATGACTGTTTTCATGACAAGAGTAACGCAGTAGTTGGCGTTTTCTTGCAAGCACTAATTATTAACTTTTTATTCTTAAGCTGCTCAACTATGAAAAAGATTACCCAATTGCCTACTCAAATAGAGTTTCAGGATATAGAAGAAGTAGTTTCTCTATTTGAAACCCAAATGCCTGTTACTATGCGGGAACAGATAGCAAATTATAATATTGAAGATTTGAATTTTGGTATTGCAGCATCATACAATGATAGTGTCTTGGAATACAATAGCGCCAACCGGAAAATAAAAAAAGCGATGATTGTTC
>Ga0208373_1003122_pt1 | contig 16790 bp, 18 predicted proteins | sample RifOxyC2_FD_184036 | JGI IMG/M metagenome (GOLD analysis project Ga0208373, IMG submission 184036) | Soil microbial communities from Rifle, Colorado - Rifle Oxygen_injection C2 (SPAdes) | ecosystem: Environmental > Terrestrial > Deep subsurface > Rock core/Sediment | place: Rifle, Colorado...
CCCGCCGGTCTCTCGAACCCCGGAGATTTCGCCGTGTCCGCCGAAGCCTTGGCGTAGGAGGGCAGAAATCGTAGGGTGTATTGTTTTGTGTGCAGCTAAGTCCAATTAGCTATAGCATTAAAAACAATTCTCTTGCTTTTTTAACCATAAACCTGTGAGATTAATAATAAATTTCGACCATGGAGGATGTTAAAAACTACTGAATTTTAACCATGGGCTCGTGGTTTTATGATTAAAATTCAACCATGGATTATTTAAAAGGCTTATCTGGAAGGGGTTTCATGAAAAGGATTATAGATTATTATTTATTGCAGTGGAAGCATGATCATTCGAGAAAGCCACTTTTATTGCGAGGAGCTCGTCAGATTGGGAAAACCTATGCAGTTCGACAGCTTGGTAAAACTTATGAAAGTTTTGTTGAGATTAATTTAGAAACTAAATTGGATGCGCATATAGCTTTTGAAGGGAATCTTGATCCTCAAGAAATGATTATTAAACTTTCTACAGCGATAAAAAAAGAAATAATTCCAGGTAAGACATTACTTTTTTTAGATGAGATTCAAGTAGTCCCTAGAGCTATTATAGCTTTACGATATTTTTATGAATTAATGCCAGAACTTCATGTTATTGCTGCGGGATCGTTATTAGATTTTGCAATACAGCAAGTTGGAATTCCTGTTGGTCGTGTACAAGCTTTATATATGCATCCAGTCTCTTTTATAGAATATTTAGCACAGATACATCCAATTGCTTGTCGATATATGTTGCAACATGAACCTACAAAACATATCGAAGAGCCTTTACATGGGATTTGTTTAAAATTATTGAGTCGGTATTTAGCAATTGGTGGTATGCCAAAATCAATGCAAAAATGGATAGATAATCAAAAACCTTTAGATATTCGTAAGATACATTCGGATATTTTAGAAGCTTATCATCAAGATTTTGGTAAATATGCAAAAAATCATGAGATTAAATATATTGAAAAAGTGTTTGAACAAATTCCAAAACAACTTGGACAAAAGTTTAAGTATAATTTAGTTGAGGGTGAATATCGCAAGCGAGAATTAGCGCCAGCTTTAGATCTTTTGGTTACTGCAGGCGTAGCGAAAAAAGTATATTATTCTGCTGGGCAAGGAACTCCTTTGGGGGCTCAAAGTAGTGATTTAGATTATAAAGTTATTTTCTTAGATGCAGGACTCGCTCAAACAAGTTTAGGAGCAGATGTTACTCGATGGTTTTTGTATCCAGAACAAGAATTAATTAACAAAGGTCCGCTTGCAGAAGCTTTTGTTGGACAAGAATTAGCAGTCTATGCTGAACCATATGTTAAAAATAATCTTTATTATTGGCATAAAGATTCGTCGCCACAAGCAGAGATTGATTATTTGGTCACAATTAATTATCAAGTTGTTCCGATAGAAGTGAAATCTGGAAAGGGTAGTACGCTAAAAAGTTTGCATTATTTTTTGGAAACTCATAAAGAAAGTCCTTATGGAATCAAATTTTCTACACAAGATTATTCTATATTACATGAACGGTCTGTTTTGAGTGATACAGAGCATACAATTTATTCCTATCCATTGTATGCTATTGCCAAAGTTATGAGCGAGCATAATCCAGATATGCAAGCTGCGATAAAAGCTTTAATCGATTAAAAAATTAAGGGAGCAACTTGCTCCCTTTTTTCATCAGCTGTTTTTATCAATTTTATAATTTGCACACCAGGAAGAAAGAATATATTTAAGAAACGCTAATTTTTTCTTCTTATCCTGAAGGGATTCTAGTTCTTGTTCATCAATAAAAAATAGTGGCATGCATTGAGCTTTTTTTATCCATGTATAGCGCATAATTTGTTCTTCTAAAATGTTGATTTCTTCTTGCAGGGAATTTGATGATTGCACGATTGAGTAAATAAAATCGGTTGGGTTGACTGGGTGCACGTAGCGAGTTTGGATTGCAAATAAAAGATCAGCTTCGAGTTTGTTTTGCGGAGTTGCAAAAAGATCTTCAAGGTTGCGGCCATTATGCCAGTTAGACCATGATTGAGTAGCGTTGATAATTAGATTCGCTCGATAGATTTGGTAAGCAATGCAGCTGTAGCTAAGCAATAATACGATTCCCATAGTTTTTAATTTGTTAGCTTGAGCCCATGTTGTGATATTTATTGATGCTTCCTGCAGTTTTTTTGATTGTTCTTGATAAAAATCATATAACTTTTTCTTAAAATCGGGATCAATAAGATCCATGCTTGTTTCGGTTTTTACATTTGTTTTTTGTGCGGAATGATGATTGGCGTGTTGATCAAGTTGATTTTGCTGTGTTAGTCCAGCAGTATTTGCGGTGTTGAGATTAATGGTAATATTTGTAGGTCCTGTATTTGGAATAGGTATATTTTGTTGTGAATATAAAGTTAATGAATAGATCATGAAAAAAACAAGAACAACTTTTATGTTCATAGCATAGACTTTCGATAGACGACAAAGTTTTATTTGCGGGTTGATTTTTTATACAAAAAATAGGCAAGTGCGCATGGTGGACAAGCGTATCCAGCAGAATATTTAAGAATGGTTGTCGGTATATCTTCTTCCGTCTGCGCGCTATCCAAAGAAGCTTTTTGTTCGACCTTTGTTTGTACGACTGATGTTGGCAGCGAAGCATGTTGTGCTTGCTGGTCAAGATCGTTTTTTTGGTCTAAGCCGCTTTGCGTTTCGGCATGAATGTGAATCTGAATAGAAGGTTGTTGATGCGGCATGCTTTGTTCTGAATGTATAGAATGGATATAGAAAATAAACGCGAAAAATATCAGCTGCTTTTTCATAGCACTGCCCCTCCCCTCAATGTTTAAAATATTGAAAACCCCTGGTATTAAGTCTAATAGAATTTGATTGCAAACTTCAATAAAACCAAAATTTCTGTTATAAAAGTTAGATTAGAGCGAGGTATTAAAGTTTTTATGGCAATCGGAGTTTTATATAAAGTTGTCACCGATTGGCATTGTTACCAAACATTGTATACTACAATAAAAGGGTGCTTTCTTTATAAAATTGTGATCTATTCATTAATTGAGGAAAATATATGAAATATGTAGTTTCATTATTTCTTGTGGCAAGTTTATTTGAGCCTTTACAGGCAATCTCTTATATTAACTCTTTCGACGCTATTATCGATCAAAAAGCTATGCAGTTAACCAACTCATCTTATAAAATCGAAAAAATTGTTAAAAAAATACAAAAAAATATTACAACAGACCTTTCTTTGCAAAAAATCGAAGAATTTTTAGATAACGAACGTTCGGTTGCATTTTTTTTCTGCGATCAAATGCAGCTTAAATTTGATGAAATGGCTTCTGATGGTGCGACTCAAGCACAACAATCGTTGAAAGATTTACAGTTTGTTCTTGGTGCAAAATTATACATCTATTATCTTGAGTGCGCACAACAAAAAATGTTGTACCAAGCGGTTAAAAATGATGAAGCGCTTACTTTTTGGCGCAATGAAAAATTTTGTGAAGCACAGTCCTTGTTCCAAAAAAATATATTACGATCTTTCTCAACTTGTGAGTATCAACAACGAGTTGAAGATACGATCAAACAACTCGAAGATATAACAAGTCAGACCAACTCTTTTTTGGGGTTGATTTTGCACAATCAACAATTATTACAAAAAGCTATGACGCAACAAGAATTTCAACAAAGTTTGCTCGAGGCTATGCGATTGCAAGATGAATTTTTGCATAGATCGGATCAAGTTTGTGCTAGTTGCGATATCAGTTTTATTCTTAAAAAATCTATTGACCAATTATCGCAGTTGAGTATTCATTTGTCGTCACAGTATGCATTATGTAAACATCCATCGCATGTTGTGCGAAATTGGGAAAATTATAGCTTAACAACAGCTGCAGCATGCGTTGTCGCTTTTGTTTACATCCGTTATGGCGATGTTATTGGACAATCGACGCAAAATTTTTGGAATGAGCATATTCGTGGCGCGGTAGAAAGAAACGTGAATGCTTATATTAATAATCGAGGAGTTCCTCAAATTAATATAGAAAGAATTCCTACACTAGATGATGAAATAACTCTTTCAGCTTTAATTGATGAAGAATTGAAACAACCAGAACCTCTGAATGATCAAAGTAGCTCTGTGGTGGGCGCAACGTTTTATAATGGATGGAATATAGCTTCAGAGTTGATGGGCAAAGCAACTACTGATACTGTTGATGCAAATATGACGATCGAGCAGAAAACAGAGTTAGCTCGTCAGCGAGTTCGTGTGATACTTGCAAATCAATTGAGAAATCCATTACGTGTGCCCTTAGCTGTTACTTTAGAAGTAGAATTAAAAGCTTTGGAAGGTAAGCATCTTGTTAACAATACAATTAATGAGGTTGAGCAAGCTGGAAATTCTATATTAAAAGATGTGCACATGACTCTTGGTTTAACAGCTTTAATTCCAGCTCTTACTCTTGTTGCTGGAGGTGTATCTGCATCAAAATCATTGTATAAATCAATAGCCTATGAACCGATTCGCAAGCTTGTTCGTAGCTTAGAAGTTATTCTTAATGATTTTTTGTATCAACCAGTGACGTTTGAAAAAGAAGGACGTTTATATTTTTTAACTGAACAGCTGAAATTAAACATCAACGTTTTAACTATTGCAGAACAACAAATGATCGATACTGACATTGCATCGCTGCAATCACCAATTTTAGATTATGCACAAAAATTTAATGTCGTTCAGCGCATGTATCACACCTATCCGTGTTTACTCCCAGGAACAGTCTAAACCAATTTTGCTGGCTAGCGATTTTTCTTTTTTAATCATGATCGCAAATTCATCATCTTGAATATGATCGTAACCAAGTAAATGGCAGATGCTGTGAATGAGCATGCGATTCATGCGTTTTTCGAACGTTGTGCCCAGTTTTTTCGCAGCTGTTTGCACGTATTCAATCGAAATTATCATATCACCTAAATTTTTATCATCATCGGTTAACGGCTTAATTTTTATGCCTGCAGGAATGTGATGGAATGGAAATGATAGCACATCGGTTGCTTTATCTTTATGGCGATATTCATTGTTATATTTTTTGATTGTTGCGTTGGTTGTCAGCATGATGCCAAGATCAAAATCACCATAACCAAGAGCTTCAAGGGCTTTTTGCGCTTGAATTTTATAGTTTTCGATATCGAAGTTGTTCGTATTTTTTAATCTACTTTGTATGTTGATCATAATTTTTTCTAATTAACTTTTGTGGAAATTATATAAATATTGTTTTGTTGCTAGTTTGCGAATTTTATTATTTTGAGCCGTTGCTTGTATTGTTGCAATCGTTACGAGGTGAGCTTGACGATATTCTTGCATCATCTCTTCAAGCGATGGCATTGGTTTTATGGAATGCGAGATTCTCAGGTTGTTGTTTTTTAATATATCATAAATTTCGTAGTATTTTTGACGAGTTGTCGGGTGTAATTTATGATTACAAGCTTCTTTTAAAGTTATTCCAAAAGATTTATTAAGGTGATAGATCCTATCATTATCATCATCACTGTCATCATCGCTATCGATACCATAAGTATAAAGATTGGTACGCGTTTCGCTATTTATTTGATTCATTATTTTTTGAACTTCTTTTTTATTTGCTTGCTGGATCGCAAGTTCTAATGGATGACAAGGGATTCCTCCTGGCCCGCGAACCGGAAACTTATATTGATTGCAAGCATGGACAGGTTCAGTAAAGTTTATGATAAAAAAAAGTGCAAGCAACCAAAAAATTGTTGTAGTACGCATAGTTTTGCTTTCTTTAAAATCTACCTTTCCATTTTAGAGGATTGGCAAACTTCCCACTTTGAGCTTTATGTTCTTTTTGCATGATTTCATCAGATGGCATTGCAGATAAAGACATAGAACTTGGAGCGCCAGCTTGTTCTAACATGGTACAAATTTCATAATATATTTTGCGTTGTTTTGGATTAAAAGGCTTCATAGCGTTTTGTTTTGCTACATCTAAAGGAGTTCTATGAAATTGATCGACAACAGTAAGATCAGCTTGTGCTGATATCAAACGCTTTGTTATAGTAACCATTCTATCATTGATCGCTCTGTAGATAGGTGTTTGTTGATAAGCTCCAGGAGCATTGATACCAATTTTTTCATTTAATAAATAATCAACAATTGCAAGGGATTCTTGTTCAAATTTTGCGTTTTCGACTTTAATTGAAGGGCTATGAAAAGGGTGATTATTATCGCAATCACGATCATATTGTTGAATTGCAGAATATAAAGGCGTTGTTTTTTCAAATTCTTCTTTACATTCTGTATTGTGTAAACTTGCTCCCATAGATACTAAAGCTTGCACTGCGATTTTATCACGACGAGCAATAGCACCATCAAAATCGATTTGAGGTTGTTCTTGAATTTGTGATGTAGAAACAGAGGTTAATTTTTCATGAGGTTGACTTGCGTCAAGTTGAAGAGAGAGATTGAATAAAAATAAAATAGTAGATATTGTATTTTTTTTAACCATACATCTTTCGACTTTAAGAGATTTTTTTGATTTTCTCTTAAGAGGCTAAACTTTTTTATGTTGCAACTGCAAGAGTTGCGCTATAAAATTTTAAAAATATTCATTCTATCTGGTTTACTCGATTCAATTTTAATGAAATAAGGACAAGCTATAATTTTTTAGAATTTATTTTAAAACCATCATTTAAAATAAATGGCATGCCATGCATTTGTTCTACCTACGCATAAGCTATGGCGAACACTGCAATCGGAAAAACGTTAACTGTTCTCTAAATATAAATTTTTATCTTGAGGTTTGCCCGTCTTCGTTCTGTGAACTACGCCGAGGCAGTCTATCGTTTACGCTTACAGCTACACCGAGTCTTACGTCGATCTTTTCTTACAATCTTAATTTTACTACCTTAATACTGGTTTACCTAGGCGAAGCCCTTTAGGGCGAAGACTGGTGGAGGCGATGGGAATCGAACCCATGTCCGAATCATCTTTCTCTATAGGTACTACATGCTTATTCTTCGAATATACTTAGTTACAACTTCGAAGACACAGAATTGTAATTAAGTCTGTTTTGTGATATTTGCGTGCTACAAAACAAAGTAACCTACTTCGCAAAATCTATATTTTTTATAATACGAGAAAAGCTTGACGAATAGATACGTTTCGCTAATCAAGTGTCAGAAACAGCTGTTTACGCTATTGCCACCACAAACGCCGCAGGCGCAAGGAATGATAATACGTTAGCGAACATGTTTGCAACATAAGACACATAAGTGCTTACAGTTATTGTTTTCACAGTTTGTTTTACGAGCACTCCATGAAAAGCTCGACATGCACCTCTAGCGATCAACAACCCGTCGAAGCCAGTACGCCCCCATAATTTTCAAAGAAATCAATAGAACAATTGATTGTAAAAATAGCATAACAGATTGTTGCCGTAGGTCAAAATGTTTATACAATTAGGTAGTGTAGCCATTGTTACAAATTCTATTTAGAGTATATTTAAAAATGTTACCAACTGTTTTAATTTTGCAGAAAGATATTTTATGAAATACATACTTTTCAGATTGATGTTAGTACTATTTTTGCACGTTGGCATGCAATTTTGTTCAGAGCCTTCATCAGCAAGAACTTCTCAAGATTTGTCATCGTCTATGGATAGTTTATCATCTCGGAGCAGATCGGGTTCTATCGTTTCTAAATTGCGGCAAGAGATTGAAAAAATGGATTTAAAAACTCAGATAGCTGAGCAAGCAGCAGCTGTTGGACATAAAAAGAATCATGATGCTCGTGTACTGAAAAAAAAGCATGACCGTAAAAGAAGATATTCTTTTATGGAGCCTATGCCTAAATAAATGATAATGTATTGCAAAGCATATGACTCCTTTGATATATGTTTCTTTGTTATACAGGGAACTTTTTTCAAAGGGGGTGTCATGAAGCAGTTTACTTTAATTTTTTTATGTATGAATTTTTTTTATATTGGAAATGCATATTCATCGAGTAATCCAAGCAATCAAATAATTTGGACGAAAAGTGAGCGTTTAGGTGATCAGTTGTATGCAGGAGTTCAACGTCAATCAGATGGATCAACGCAAGAATTTACTGCAAATTCTGAGTCTGAAAAACAAGCAGGCGGACGAAGAAGGGCTTTGTTGTCAGAGGTTATAGATAATCAAGTACTGTTCAGGGAGTTTGCTCCGATAGTCATTCCAAGACGCAAAAAAAGCCCTTTGATAAAAGATAAACCGATTGTGAATTTGGCAGGCGAAGAAGGATTGCACGACGATGACGATATTGCGACTTTATAATTTTTTAACGTAAGTTCTTCAGTTCTCGACGTGTATCGCGAGCGATATCGCGTTCTTTGATCAGCTCTTTTTTGCCTTCGGCTTTGCGATGCTTTGCAAGGCCGATTTCTACTTTAACCAAATTCTTTTTGTTAAAATAGAGTAAAGTTGGAATCAGAGTGATTCCTTTTTGAGACACATCACCGATAATTTTATTGAGTTCTTTGCGATGCAGCAATAATTTTCTTGATCGCATTGCAGCTTTATCGTCGGTTTTATTGAAAGCGTTTGTGTAGATTGGAATATTGCAGTTGATTAAAAATAGCTCCCCGTCTTTTACGACGGCAAAAGATCCAACAAGTGACCCGTGTTTTGCGCGAAGCATTTTGACTTCGTCACCAGTTAATACAATACCAGCTTCAATTTTATTGAAGATCTCGTAATCGAAAAAAGCTTTTTTGTTTTTAGCAATTATATTCATGAATTCTTTTTGGCTACTAAAATTTTATTTTTATACTACTATTATTATACAGGTAAAGCATTTTGATTTCGACATTTTAATTACCCTATGTTTTCTACGAAAACTTCGGGGATCTGGAGTCCTGCGGGACTAATTCGCTTATAGAGCGTATTGTGGCCGCCGCCAACCCTTGTTTTCGGAGATGAAGCGATAGCGAAATCGTAGGTTGTATTAATTCGTTTTCAAAATGTGATCTTTTTGCTTTATAATTAATAGTAATGAAAATATTGGCACTTCGTCAAAATATTTAGGTAAATACATGAAAATAAAAATAATTACTTTAGTTTTTTGTGGAACATTTGCATCTTTTTGCTCATCATCAAAATCGTTGCTTGAGTATGAAGAGCCAAAGGCGTTATGTGTTGGAGAGATTGTTTTTAGTACATTTGTCGATCCAGATTTATGTTTGTATTACAAGGGTAATAAATTACAGATTGATATCAGTTACGATAAAAAATCAAAACGTTTGGGGCAAGATACAACAAAACAAGAGCTCGTAAAAATTGTTCCTTACAATGTTAACGAAGCAAAAGCTACACAAGAACTTTATCTTTTGATTTGTAGCCGACCTCAATTTTCTTCAGAAATTAATACCATACATTATGTTCACGTTCCACAAGGCATGACCTATAAATTTTATAAATTATCAGCAGCTCGTAAGTACGATGAAAATAAAGAGGTTGTTGGATGTTTGTGGGAAGTGACAGAAGAGATACTGCCTTTCGATCGCGTTGTTCCCGACAACACAATCATCTTTTTATTTAATGCAGATTTTGTTGAAGGGCTTGAATCAAAAATCTGGCCAGTCAACAGCAACGTTCGATTTTTACCAACAATTATTATGAATAAAGCGATAGACGCACAAATTATGAATCAGGCAATTATTACATCTCGTCTGATCTCCATGGATTTTGATACGGTGCATCGTTATCATTTAGAAAATGCGACGAAGATAGAAAATAAAACTGTTGTAACGATTAAGCCGTAATTAGTTTTAAATAAATAATAAAAAATTAAGCAAGCCGACGAACTCGTATTCACTTCCGACTTCGCTCTTCGAGCTACGACGGACAGGCTTTTCGTCGGAAATAGAAATGCTGAAAGCAGATCAATCGAGGTGGGCGGCGGCCCATGACGCTTTTAATATAATGTGTGAAATAAGCGGATTAGGCCCGCCGGCCTCCTAGTTTCCCGTAGTTTGCAAAGCAAACGAAGGGCTTAATTACAAAAAGATATTTAATGAAACACCATATAATTTTAGGTATCGAATCTTCGTGCGATGAAACAGGCGCAGCAGTCTATGATACTCAAAAAGGCTTACTATCAAACGAACTTTATTCACAAATTGATTTGCATGCATGGCATGGCGGAGTCATTCCAGAATTAGCATCACGTTTGCACATGGAAAAAATTGGTATTATTGTGCAAACAGCTTTGGATAAGGCTGGAGTAACGCTCGAGCAGATCGATACGATTGCTGTAACGAGTAAACCAGGGTTGCCAGGTGCTTTGATGATCGGTGTATCCTACGCCAAAGGTCTAGCTTTTGCAGAAAATAAAAAATTAATTGGCGTTAATCACCTCGAAGGCCATGTTTTTTCAGCATGCATCGACAATAAAATCCCGTTTCCTTTTTTATGCTTAACCGTTTCTGGTGGGCATACTTCGCTCTATTTTGTTGAAGATTTTGGGCAGTACACGTTAGTTGGTCACACGATCGATGACGCAGCTGGCGAAGCGTTCGATAAAATTGCAAAAATGATGAATCTTCCTTATCCTGGTGGGCCGGTGATAGAAAAGCTTGCAGAGCAGGTAAATTTCGAAGATTTCTTTCATTACACACGCGGCTCGATGTCCGGATGTAATTTTAGCTTTTCGGGGCTTAAAACGTCAATTTTGTATGATTTGGTCAAGCGCGGCGCGTACAATCTTGAGGCTAAGAAATTTTTAAAGGGTGATGATCTCTATTTTCAACAACAAGTTGCAAGTTCTTTGCTGGTTTGCATGGGTGATATTTTTGAAAAGAAGCTTGCTGAGGCTATAAAATTACACCCCCAAGTTAAAGCAATATCCTTTGTGGGTGGCGTTGCTTGCAATAAATATTTACGCAGAACCCTGCAATCTTTTGCAGAAAAGCGTGGTATGCAGCTATTTTATCCAACTCCAAAATTATGCACCGATAACGCCGGCATGATCGCCTTTGTCGGTAGTTATAAAGCTGCGCAAGGCAAATTTGATAATCTTGATCTCGCGATCTTTTGATCAGATCGTTGATTGCGAGCTTTTCTTTAACCATTTTGCTTTAATCTTACGGCGTGGTATTATATTATTGTGATATTGACAAATAGAGATTATTAATTTGTTGTATCGAGTAAAAGAAAAAGATGTTTCGTATGATTAAATAACGATAGGGTAGATATGAAAAATTTTAAATTAGCGATTTTATTTATGTTGGCAATGCCATCAGCAATGATGTCAATGGATAACAATGTAAAAAAAGATATTGAAATGCAAGTTGCGCAGCTTCAAAAAATGTTGACTCAGTGCAATGATACATATATTTCAAGCATTCCAATGTCTGAGCAATCATTAACGGTTCATTGGGCTTTGGGTTATTTTACATGGTTTGGTTTTAGGGCAGTAGAAGGTGAATATGCTTATACTTCAGAAGTTTTGTTAGCAGAATCTAAAAAACTAGCAGATGTTATAACTATTTTAGAAAAGTTGCAAGAGTCAGAAATTAATGATGCGCAAGCGTCTTTATTGATAAAACAATTAATAAAATCTAATGATGCTTATATTCATAATACACCAATGTATCAACAAAATTTAAATTTGGAATGGTGGATATCATACTTTATTCCTTACAGAGCTGTACAAGGTAGTCATTGTTATAACGCAGAGATTTTATTAAATGAATCTAAGAATTTATCAGATATCATTACCTACATGGTTTATTCTAAAAATAACAAGAAAGCTGCTCAACAAGATTAAGCTGCATGGTTTTTACTATTTTCAATCCCTTGTGCTTCACTGTGCAGGGGATTTTTTTGTACGAAAAACAATTGCTGATTTTGACCATGGATTGCAAAAAGATGCTCGATTTTTAACCATGGGTGATTGGTTAAATGCGAGTTTACCCTTTGTTTAAAGCAATATCTGAAAATATTATTTCAGGGTAAAACAATTGCTATTTTTGACCATGAAAGCAGCTATCGAAGCTTTGTTTGCATGATATTATTTACTTTTTTAAGTATCTATCGACAATAATAAACCCGACAGCAAGGCTGGTCGTTACTCCGCCAAGAATGGCTAAATTTTTGTAATGCTCACTTTGATTATGGAGCTCTTTATTCTTGGTTTGAGCTTGTTTTAAATGAATGCTATTTTGTTTTAGATCAATTTTGTTTTGTTTTAGAATTTCTTCTAGGCTTTCTATCATTTGAGCTTGAGCAGCTATAGTTTTAGTTTGTTTTTGTATCGTTTTGTTTTTTTGAGCAATGTTGCATTGTGTAGGTTTAATTTGAAAAGCGCGCGTGATAATTTCTGACTGTAAAGTATGTGAAATCACTTCTGACTTTAACAAATTTGGAGATTGGATTATGTGTGCTTGTGGATAACAATATTGCTCAACTATCGCGTGAGATGTTGTCCTCAATGAGCCAATTTCTTGATACATGTTTGCGTAGTCAGAACTTGCAATCGTCGTGTTGGAGTTGAAAATTATCTGAGCAGTTATAAAAATGATGCGGGTTGGTAATTTTTGTAGGGTGTTCATGATGTTTCTTTGATTAAAGTTAAATTTTTTGTTGAGGTAATAAATATTTCAGTAAATTAGTTAAGCTTTTCCAGATCTTTCTAAAATTGCATGAGATTCTCGAGAAAGTTCTTGCGCGCGAGCTAGGCGGAGGTCCTTAGGCATGTTTTCTTCTTGTTCTTGACAGTCCGCCACATACGCTTGCAATTCGTTTAGTCTTCCCTGTTTTTGCAATGATTTCGCATGTTTTGTTTGTATTTTAGAGTGAACATTGGTCAATAATATTTGACGATTTTCGTCCTTGATTAGTTGCGCATGAGTTTTGAAAGCCTGTCGTTTTAATTGAGGAATATTTGGTAGTTGAGCAACTATCTCATGTAAATATTTTTCAAAATAATCATTTTCTGTTTCATTGGCAGAGGTTTTAGCGACTTCAAAGACTGTTTGTCCATTACCATTACGAAGGTAAGGATTTGCTCCTGCAGATAAAAATTTGCTGATAAGGCGGGCTTGTGTTTCTAAACCAGCGTAACGTTGGAATCTTCGAAGACCGCTAGTTGTATTGTTTTGATGAGGTATTGATTCTATCAGTGTATGCAAAGGGGTTTGCGATTCACATATTTGATTACAATTGACTTGTGCCTGTATTAATATATCGATTGCATCAATAATATTCATATATGTTTTATAATTAAAATATCCATATCTAATTTTATATTGAAAATCCTTACAAAGTTTATGAATCAATCGCCCTTCTTTATAGTTAACATCAGCTCCTTCATTAATAAAAAACTGCATGAATTTAAAATATTTTACTGTATTATCTATTTCTTCTTGAGTTGGGCAGCTATCTAGTGAACAAGCTAAAGAAGTAGATGTTTCTAGAGGAGACCATAGTTCATCTTCTGGAAAAGCTTTTTTTGTTCGTGCTTGAACAAGGGATGGGCGAAAAAATGATCGAGGAGCGTCTGGGTTGTGATCTTTTTTAAAATCATGCATATATTTTTCTACGGCAATCATATCTTTGAATGATTGAATATCGCTCAACACCAAAGCCTTGAACTGATTGGCGTTGCTTGTGATTCTATCATCACTTTCATCAAAAAATGCTTCTTCAGTGAATGGTTTTTCAACGACTTTTTTCTTACAAGGTATTTTTATGGCAGGCATGTTGGCAAGATTAGTTTGCAAATCTTTTATTGTTACGGGAGGATAAACAAAGACATCAACTTTGTCTTGGTTCTTTGGTTTGCTTGCAAAAGCGATTTGTGACATGCAGCTGAATAGTGCAATGACAAGAGATACTATTTTTTTCATGATATTTATTCGTTGGTTACGAGTTAAAAAATGACCGCAAAAAAGGATGAATTCTAAAATTCATCCTTTTTTTATGTTGATATCGAATAGCAATTTTTATTGATCGTGTTTGTTGTTATTATTGCTGTGACTGTTATTTGAATGACCGTTTCCGTTGCCAGAAGAACCATTAATAGCTTTTTTGCTCATGGTTGACAAAAACTCGTCATTTGTTTTGGTGTGTTTCATCTTGTCGATGAGGAATTCCATACCTTCGATAACATTCATCGTTGATAAGAATTTATGTAAAACCCATGAATGGTTCAACTGTTCTTCAGACAATAAGAGATCTTCGCGTCGTGTACCAGATGGAATTAAATCAAATGCAGGGAAGGTACGACGGTTTGATAATTTACGAGTTAAATGAAGTTCCATGTTACCAGTACCTTTAAATTCTTCGAAAATAACCTCGTCCATTTTTGAACCAGTTTCGATCAATGCTGTTGCAATAATCGTCAGTGATCCGCCTTCTTCTGCGTTACGAGCGGCACCAAAGAATCGTTTTGGTCGTTGTAGAGCGTTTGCATCAACACCACCAGTTAAAACTTTACCAGATGTTGGAGCGATTGTGTTGTAAGCTCGAGCGAGTCGTGTTATTGAATCAAGTAGAATAACAACATCGTGTCCGTATTCTACGTAACGCTTTGCTTTTTCAAGAACGATTTCGGCAACTTGTACGTGACGTTCTGGAGATTCATCAAAAGTTGAACTGATAACTTCAGCGTTTTTCCCGGTGATTGATCGCTTCATGTCAGTTTTTTCTTCTGGTCGTTCATCAATAGACAGAACGATGAGATAGATATTATCGTTTTCAGCTAAAAGACTTTTTGCAATTTCTTTCATTAAAACAGTTTTACCAACTTTAGGTGGAGCAACGATAAGACCACGTTGACCTTTACCAATTGGAGTAAAAATATCCATGATTCGAGTTGATATAAAATCAGGCTTAGACTCTAAGGTGAATTTTTCATCAGGATGCAAAGGAGTTAAGCGATCAAAATCAATACGCCCGGTTGTTCGTGCAGGATCTTGGCCATTAACATTTTCGATAGTTTGCAATGCAAAATATTTTTCATTTTCTTTTGGAGGACGAATCTCACCAGAAATAGTATCGCCAGTGCGTAAATTTAAACGACGAATTTGAGTTGGTGATACATAAATATCATCTGGACCAGAAATGTAATCGTATTCAGGGAATCGTAAAAATCCAAATCCATCAGGTAATTTTTCTAAAACGCCAGAAACACGAATTGTTTTTTCAGGAGATTTTTGTTGTTCAAGGATAACATTGATCAGTTGATCTTTTGTCATCATGCTTGATCCAATAATTCCTAAGCGTTTTGCTGTGAAATTAAGATCATGGATAAGCATTTCCAACATGTCTTTTTTTGTGAGTTCTTGTGTGTTTGACATTTTTTTCTGAGTGTTACTAATAGGGGGCTTAGGACGTTTAATTTCTTTTGGATTTTGCAAGATCTTATTATCCGTAATAAAAGAGGTTTGTAAATAGACCGTTCTAGCCTATAAAGACTAGAACGCGGTCTGCAATAGTTTTGTTATAAAAACTTAAAAGTTTTGTGTGTAGACTAATTTTCTTCTTTGTAAAAGATCATCATTATTGAACTTGCAATAAAGACTGAAGAATATGTTCCAAAGATAATTCCAAGAAGAATTGTGAGAGAAAGGCTACGAATTGATTCACCACCAAAAGCACACATTGATCCAACTACAAGAGCGGTTGCTGTACTTGTTAAAATTGTTCTTCGCATAGTCTGACTGATACTTGTATCAACAATAAGAGCTAAAGGTTTACCCTTCATAGCTTTTAAATTCTTTTTAATTTGAGCAAAAATAACAATCGTATCATTAATTGAGTATCCAAGCACTGCAAGGAGAGCTCCAATAACATCGATTGAAATTTCACGATTAATAAGTAAAAATACAGCTAACACTGTTAAAGCATCATGAGCTAAAGCTACAATAGCACCAAAAGCAAATGCGAATTGAAAGCGAAATGCAATGTATAAAAGCATTAAAAATAATGCGATTAAAATAGCTTTGAGTGATGAGTATCGTAAAGCATCGCCAACAGCACTGCTTAAACTATTTATTTGTAAAATAGTGCCAGGATTGTCAGTTGATACTGCATCGACCGTAGCTTGTATTTTTTCACTTAACTGCTCAGTTGTTTCAGGAGTATCTTGGACTCTTATAATAATTTCATTAGCATCAAGTATGTTATAAACCGTTCCCTTCCATTCATCACTGATAGCTTTTTGAATAGCTGCAGTGTTTTCTGGTTTTTCAAATCGCATTCTTATATCTGTACCACCTGTAAAATCTACGCTGTATTGAAAGCCGCCATTACGAACATAAGCAACAACACCAGCTAAAATAAGAAGCAATGATAATAACGCTGTTTGTATGCGATATTGTGAAAAGTGGACCATTATACTCTCCAAGGGCTTAGGTTCTAACTTTAAAAATAAAAAATACAGAAACTCTGAAAAAATTAGCTATTAATAGCAGGAACTACAGAAACGAATAATCTATTAAATTTTCCTTTATGGAATTTAATAACGCCTGCAGATAATGCAAATAGGGTATCATCTTTTCCGCGACCAACAAATGCACCAGGATGCACTTTTGTACCACGTTGACGAATTATAATTTGACCGGTTAAAGTTTGTTGTCCGCCGTAAAGCTTAACACCAAGTCTTCTGCCTATACTATCCCGGCCATTCGAGGTGGAACCGCCGGTTTTACTGGTTGCCATCGTGAGATCCTTACATAAAATTGCTTATTTATTGAACTATGATTGTAGTAAGAAAACTACATATTACAT
>Ga0208373_1003128_pt1 | contig 16767 bp, 19 predicted proteins | sample RifOxyC2_FD_184036 | JGI IMG/M metagenome (GOLD analysis project Ga0208373, IMG submission 184036) | Soil microbial communities from Rifle, Colorado - Rifle Oxygen_injection C2 (SPAdes) | ecosystem: Environmental > Terrestrial > Deep subsurface > Rock core/Sediment | place: Rifle, Colorado...
AAATTATTAATTTTTAATTAAATATTATGGATCGACAAAAATATACTGACGCGTTAAAGAAACAGTTAGAACCAAATATTTATAATCATTCTCTGGCTCTTGAGGCGTGCATGGGAGGACTCTATGATTATTTTCAGCAAAATAATCTACTCACCAGCAACGAACCCTCAAAAGATGATTGGAAACTGGCGGGGCTACTTCACGACATCGATTTTTCCGGTGAATTTAAGCCGACTCATCCGCAAAAAACATTAGAAGCTTTAGCAAAATATGATTTAACAATTTCAGAAACAGTTCACAACATTATTAAAGCCCATGCACCGGATTTAACCGGTCGAAAACCACAAAATAAAGCCGAATGGTCAATCTTTTGTGCAGACAGTTTAACTGGTTTAATTATGGCCGTTGCTTTTGTCTATCCTTCAAGAAAATTGGCAGACGTTAAACTATCATCGGTAGTTAAGAGATTATTAAAAGAACCTAAATTCGCTGCCGGCACCCGTCGGGAAGAGATCAAGCAATGTGTTTTACCCGAAGGATTAAATCTTCCAGTCGAAAAATTCGTCGAGATTTGTCTGAATTCCATGAAGGCAATCGCAGGAGAGATTGGGGTTTAAATTTTATTATTGACAAACACTACAGTTAAGACTACAATTTGGTTAACTATGAATAATATTGCAGTCAGTCAACAAACAGTCAGCGCCGTCGACCTTCGTTTTAATTTGGGAAAAATACTTGAGGATTTAGATCGTCAGCAAAGTCCCATCCTAATTATTTCCCGTTCAAAGCCTAAAGCATGGCTCTACCCTTATGAACCAACCAATAAGTCCGGAGATTTATTTTTAAAGTGGCAAACAGAATCTTTACCAAAATACAAAAAGATCAGAGCCAAAAATCTGATAAATATTATTCGAAAAGATAGAGATAGATAACAGCTATGAAAAATGTTGTGGTTGATACATCGGTGGCGATGAAATGGTTTTTCCCAGAGTCCGGCTTCAAAAAAGCCTTAGAACTTAAAGATCAACACTTTAAAAAAGAAATTTCTATATGTTCCCGTGACTTATTTCTTTACGAATTTACTTCGGCTTTTAAAAATTATGCCTCTCAGAAAATCGAAGAAAAAGATTTTGCTATAGCTATTTCCGCACTCATGTCATTAAAAATAAAATTTTTACCCTTAAAATTTCAAGAAACCAATAACTTATTTACTCTTTCACAAAAATTGAACATTTCTATATACGACGGCTCTTTTGTGCTATTGGCTCAAAGCTTAAAAGCACCTCTCTATACATCTGATAGAAAATTATTTATCAAAGCAAAAGGTTCTACTGAAATTATTTTAATCTAAATTCAATGAAAGCCATCGCGGGGGAGATTGGGGTGTAATATTTCTGTTGACAACGTGCACAAAGTAATATACAATAAAATCGGAATGAAAGAATATCGTTTCAATAAAGAAAAAGACGAATTATTGATAAAACAAAGAGGGGTTGGGTTTGAAGAAGTTATTGAGGTTATCAAAAAAGGCGAGATAGTTAAGGTTATAGATAATCCAAATAAAAAGAAGTATCCAACTCAAAAAATATATTTAGTATATCTAAGAAATTATGTATATTCAGTACCGTACGTAGAAGAAAAAGAATATTTTTTTCTAAAAACGATTATACCAAGCAGAAAACAAACGAGAAAATATATTAAAAATTATAAATCTAAATAAATATGAAAAAATTACCAAATAGCGCATTTAAACCATTGGACAAATATGAAGAAGAGCTAATTCATACCATTGAAAATGATGAGTTTGTTGAGGTGCCAAATCAAAAAGAAGAAATAGCAAAAGCCGTGGCTATGGCTAAATATACCCTGGAAAAAATGAAGAAAGACAAAAGGATCACAATCAGAGTTGAAAACGATGATCTGAATTTAATCCAAAACAAAGCCATTGAGTCGGGGATTCCTTATCAGACTCTAATTTCCTCAATCCTCCGCAAATTTGCCAGGGGGAAGATCAATATTGGGGTATAATCGAAAAATTTGTTGAGATCCTCCTTCACCAAGGCTACGGAAGGGCAAGTCTGTTTAAATTCAATGAAAGCCATCGCGGGGGAGATTGGGTTGTAAATCACTTCCTCTCTATCGAAATATCTTCTAAAGACCTTGGGTCTTCGATCGGTTCCAAGTGAGTTGAAATAGTTACCTTGTCAATAGAATCGCGGATTTCTTTTTCGATATCCTCCAAAATGTCATGTCCTTTCCTCACTGACCAATCACCTGGTGTTAAAACATGAAAATCAACGAATCTTCTTTGGGCTGACTGGCGGGTACGAAGACCGTGAAACTTTAAACCCTTGTGTTCATAGCGTTTTAAAATATTATTAATAATATCTAATTCTTCTCTGGGAATGGAACTATCAAGTAAGCCTAAAATAGAACGTTTTATTAATGAGGATCCGGTAAAGATAATGTTGAAGGCAACAAGAATAGCAACGGCAGGATCCAATATCTGCCATCCAGTCACGGCAACAAGAAAGACGGCCACAACAACACCGATTGAAGTAATCACGTCTGTCATTAAGTGGTGTCCATCGGCTTCAAGTGAAATCGAATGATGTTTTACCCCAACTTTTAAGAGTTTTTTTGACACGACGTAATTAACAATTGAAGCAACTACTGAAATTGCCAAACCCAAAAAAGCATGGTCAATAATCTTTGGATGAATAATCCTGTCAACAGCGCTGATAATAATAGCAATGGCAGCAATAAAAATAAATAGTCCTTCCATAATGCTGGCAAAATATTCGGCTTTTGAGTGTCCATATCCATGTTCGGCGTCAGGAGGTTGCTCGGCGATTTTTAGCATGATTAGAGCAATTATTGCGGCTGCTAAGTTCACTAAAGATTCCAAAGCGTCAGACAAAAGTCCGACCGATCCGGTCAAAAAATAAGCAATTGATTTCAGAGAAATTGTTGCAATAGCAGTAAAAATCGAAAGCCATGCGAATTTGGTTAACGAAGGTTTTTTCATTAATTTAGTATAGCAAAGTTGCCTACAATCCAAAATATTCAAAAATATCCAGAATTCCGTTTTCGTTGACGGATTTGCCGATGTAACCGTTTTTTCCTTTTGATAAAACTAATTCTTTAAGTTCATCAACAGCGTTTCCCATTGCTCCGGCGTATCCACAAACTTCCATAAAATCCCAGTCGGTCAGACTATCTCCAACCCCCAAGATTTCTTCTGTTTTAATCTTATAGATATCAACAATTTCTAAAGCTGATTGTTTTTTGGAAATTCCGGAAGCGGTGATATTGCCAAATAAATATCCTTTTATGGCCGGATGAGTGCTCCAACCGATCATTAATTTTTCCTTATTTTCTAAAATAAGTTGGTCAACAAATTTTTTCTCATCTTCAGTTTTTGTGATAGGTAAAATTTTAACTATTTTACTGTTTATTACTTGTTCAACCAAATTATCAACCATCACCGGCTCAAATGAAAGAGTGAAGTTGTGAAGGGTTGTTATCTCGTTTTCTTGATTTTTTTGAATAAAATATTTTTCGGTTTTATAAATTTCAGTATAAATATTGTTATCAATAAATTTTTTTGTTAAATCTACGGCTATTCTATTATCAATTACGTGCTTTTTAACTATTTGAAGATTTGAAGGATCAATTAAAATCGCTCCGGCTAACGCAGTTTGAACATTAAATAAGCGAGCATCATCAACGATTTTTTTGACGGAGTAATATGGTTTAGCGCTGCATAAAATAATATAAATTCCTCTTTCTCTAATTTGTTTTAGCTTGTTGATAACTTCCGGTGGAGGATAAGGAGCATTGTAGCCGGTTTTATCACCAACAATAACGCCGTCAACATCCAAAATAATTACTTTAATCTTGTTCATAAAATGTTATAATTAACATTCAATTTCGCCAGGGCCTATAGCTCAACTGGTAGAGCAGCAGCCTTTTAAGCTGTTGGTTCCGGGTTCGAGTCCCGGTGGGCTCACAATTTTGCCGCTTCGCCTTCGACTTCCATCTTCGCAAGTCTCGTGTAATAATCAGGAAATTCGTTAAGATGGGCCAGGGCGATCTTCCCGGTTGTCAAAGGGTCATCGTTTGTGACATTTGTAATCGGATCTTGGCTCCCATGTTCAAGTTCGACATTCATCCCCATCCTATACTGTTCAACATCAAAATTTTTCCAATCAATACCTAACTGTTCTCCAATTTTTTTTGCCTCCTCGGCTGTAAACGATTTTTTCATAGTATTTTTTAAACTATTAATAATTTATTATAATCTATTTTTAATTCAGATCAGTAATTATTCAAAAGTTAAAAGCGTGAAAATAATTTTTTTCGAAAAAAATTAAGCGTCCCGCTTTTCTCAAGATTTGTCATCCCCGCGGAAGCGGGGATCCAGTGCTTTTTGTTTGGATTCCCGTTTTCACGGGAATGACATTATTTAGAAATTAGTAATTAGAAATTAGAAATTTATTGATACAATAGATGATATGACTTGGCTATTTTACGCATTTTTATCGGCGATTTTTGCAGCGGCAACTTCAATACTTGCCAAAATTGGAATAAAAGATATCAACTCTGATTTGGCAACGGCAATTAGAACCATCGTTATTTTATTTTTTGCCTGGGGGATTGTCCTTTACAAAGGTTTAGGAAAACAGATCTATTCAATTTCTAAATTTTCTCTCGTATTTTTAATTTTGTCAGGAATCGCCACCGGTTTTTCCTGGCTCTTTTATTTTAAAGCCCTCCAGATGGGGGAAGCATCTAAGGTTGCCCCGATTGACAAATTAAGCCTTGTTTTTACGATTATTTTGGCGGCCGTAATCTTGAAAGAAAAAATAAATATTGCAATTGTTTTTGGTGCCATCCTCATGTCTGCAGGGGCAATTATCATTAGCTTTGCAAAATAAATTATGACCTGGTTATATTTATCTTTTGGCGCGGCAATATGTTATTCATGTTTGTTAATATTTTCACGGGTAGTTTCTGTTGAAAGCAAAAATCCAAGAGCCCTTTCATTAGCCTTCAATTTAGTCTCAATTGTGATGGCAGTTATATTATTTTTATTAACAGACTCACATAACAATCTTTCCTTGCCAACTCAATCAGGGGCATGGATTTATTTATTAATTGCGGCATTTTTTTATGGGATGTATGAAAGACTCCGTTTTTTTGTTGCAAAAGCCTTAGATGCATCAATTTTCTCAATAATAAATAATTTATCGGTGGTAATTGCTTTTTTTCTTTCGATATTCTTGTATAAAGAAACATTGTCTATCTCAAAATCAATCGGGTTTTTTTTAATTTTATTATCCCTTTTTTTAGTAATAGAAACTAAAAAAGCAAAATTCAACTTAAAAGGAGTAGTTTTAGGAATAATTACAAGTGTTTGTATCGGTATAGCTTGGGGATTGGACAAAAAAGGAGTAATTTTCTTTAAACCGGAAATTTACAATTTATTAGCTTGGCTTGTTCCGTTTATTGTTCTTTATTTTCCCGGCATAAAAATTAAAGAAATTAAGACAGAATTTAAAAGATTTTCTTGGAAAATCGTCTTACTTTCGTTTTTTAATTTCCTTGGTTTTTATTTGGGATTAAAAGCTTTTGTTTTGACTGATGCAACGAAAGTTATTCCCGTTATTCAAACTTCAACTCTGATGACCGTCCTTGCCGGAATATTTTTACTAAAAGAGCGAAGTAATCTAACCAAAAAAATCCTCGCGGGAGTTATTGCGGTTGTGGGGGTGTTTCTGTTGAGGTGAAAAAAAGTGTACACTATTTTAGGTGTTGACATTGAAAAAGTGAAGTGTATCATAAAAGTATGGCTATAAATATAAAAAGACATCTTGACAACCAACTTATAAATCATTTCAAAAAATATAAACAAGCTATCGTGCTTTTGGGACCACGTCAGGCAGGAAAAACTACATTAGTCAAACGACTATTTCCAAAAGCATTTTATCTCACCTGTGATAACGAACCGATAAAAAAAGCTTTTGAATCGTACGATGTAAATTATTATCGTCAAATCATTCCGGCGTCCTCCACCCATCTGATACTGGATGAAGCAAATTTAATTGATAATCCAGGCCGGGTTGGAAAAATATTAGTTGATCAGATGCCCAAGTTGCGTGTCATCATCACCGGATCATCATCTTTGACTATTCGCCAAAAAACCACTGAAAGTATGGCAGGACGTTTTGTTGAATATAAATTATTTCCGTTAACATTTGATGAATATTTATGGCAGACCGGCGTCATAAAAAAATTAGAATATCATTTTGGCGAAAAAATCATTAGCTCAAAAAATATTTTTAATAACACTCACGTTTTTGACATAAAAAAGACATTGGAAAAGGTTTTATTATTTGGTCTTTATCCGGAGATCGTCAATCTATCTTCGGACATTCCATATCTAAAAACATTAGCTCACACTTTAGCCTTAAAAGATATTCAAGAGATGAATTTATTTGAAAAACGGAAAGAAGCAGAAAATTTATTACGACTTTTAGCTTATCAAATTGGTAATCTTATCAATTATTCTGATCTTTCTCGCAGGACTGGTCTGACGCTCGATACAGTTAAGCGTTATATTTCAATTTTTGAAGATAGTTATATTATCTATCGTCTGTATCCGTATTCTTCAACTCGTCGGGACGAAATCGGCAAATCTCCAAAAATATATTTTTATGATACCGGACTTCGGAATGCTCTAATTGGAAGTTTTGATACTTTAGCAGTACGTTCCGATTCAGGAGCTTTATTTGAAAACTTTATAATAAATGAAATTTTAAAATATAGCCATTATTCAAAAAAAGATTTACGGATTAACTATTGGAGGACAAGGCATGGATCGGAAGTAGATTTGATTATCGAAACGTCTCAGCTAAAAAGAGCAATTGAAATCAAGTTAACAAAAGACAAATCTTCGGGTCTCAGAGCATTTAAAAATCGCTACCCAAAATTCCAAACAAATATTATCAATAGTTTAAACTTTTATTAGAATCCTCGCCGGAATTATTGCGGTTGTTGGGGTGTTTTTGCTTAGATAGGGTTTAGACGGTTAGACAATTAGGGGATAGGAAATACTCAATATGATCAGTTTTATCAAATCCGAAATAACTCATTTTAAAAATCTTCCAAAAAAGGCACAGACGTTGCTTATTTCATTTTTCTTTTATTCGACTGCTTATCCGATGATATCGATATTCGTCAGTGCCTTTATCTGGAGGAATAACAATAATGTTTCTTATCTGATTTACTTCCGCATCGGTCAGTTTCTCATTGTCCCTCTATCATTTTTATTGGGAGGAATTCTTTTAAAGTTTTTTAAAATTAACTTATTATATTTTATTGGTGCCCTGCTTATTGCTATAAGTAGCGTCTTAATAATATTTTTGAAAAACGACACGGTAGCAGGATTTTTAATTATGGGAATATTATTGGGGATAGGAACAGGATTATATTGGGCAAACAGGAACTATTTGACGATTAAAGAGACAACCGACGAAAACAGAAGTTATTTTTTCGGCTTATTATTTTCTTTTGCAACTTTAATTGGATTAGTTGTAACCTTACTTGTGGGTTGGTTAATCGTATTTGGAATGTCTTATCAACTTCTAATCACAATCGCTTTTATATTAATCTTTTATTCAGGGCTTATTATTTTAAAAGGTAATTATGAGAAACCGAAAATCGGCAAATTTTTTATTAACAATTCTTCCTACATTTGGATGAGAAAAAGAATTATTCACTTAGGGATTGGGTTGGTTGAAGGGTTAACTTATGTCATCCCGGGATTACTAATATTGACCGTTCTTGGGAATGAGGGAGTCTTAGGGACACTAACGGCCATTTCATCGATTATTTCAACCCTGCTCATTTATTATTATGGCAGGAAATCTCACGCAAAAGATCATAAGAACTATTTTATTTTCAGTACGATTTTGGGCTTGATTACATCGCTATTAATAGCCGTGGTTTTTAATAAGTTTACCGTTATAATCTATTCATTACTCAACGGTTTGATCATAAGTTTTCTATGGCTAACGTTTGTTTCACCGGTATTAAAAAATATTGATCAAGAAGTTGGACAGATTGAGGAAAAAAGATTTAGTTATGTTTTGGATACGGAATTTTTTTTGAATGCGGGAAGAATAATCGGATTGATTATCTGTCTGTTCATCGCCATCTATCATGGCACTGAAAATTCCCTGCGCTTTTCCCCACTTATTTTAAGTATTCTGCAGGTGATGTTATTTGTGTGGCTGGAGAAGAAGGTAAACATTATATAAATATTATATAAACTGATTGACAATTTAATATCTGTATATTACCATTATATACAAAATGTTTATTAAATTAAACTTTGACGATATTGATGGATTTAATTGGGATGAAGGAAATATTAAGAAGAGCGAGATCAAACATAGGGTTTATTACAAAGAATGCGAACAGGTGTTTTTTGATAAACCATTATATTTTAAAGATCAAAAACATTCAAAATCGGAAGATAGGCTTTATGCTATAGGAGAAACAAACAAAGGTCGTTTACTAATAATTGTATTTACTAAAAGAAGCAAAAGAGTCAGAGTTATTTCTGCAAGAAATCAAAGTAAAAAAGAAAGAAAACTGTACACAGATAATATTAAAAGTTATTTAAAATAAATCTATGAAAAAACACCTAAAAAAAATACCAGATTTTAAATCTGAAGATGAAGAAAGAGATTTTTGGGATAAAAACGATCTTACAGATTACTTAGACATGAGTATGGCTGTTAAGATTTCTTTTCCTAACCTTAAGTTGTCAACGGAAACTATAAGTATACGTCTTCCTAAGTGGTTATTAGATGATATTAAAATGGAGGCAAATAAAAATGACATGCCTTACCAGTCATTGATTAAGGTATACTTGGCAGATCGTTTGTCTGACGTTAAAGGTCAGTATAAAACTAAGTAACTATGAAACCACAAGAATTTAAGTTAAAAAACGGTCTGCGGGTAATATTTGTTGATACGAAAACTTTCCCGACGCTGACAACTCTACTTTTGATTGGAGCGGGATCACGCTATGAAAATGAAAAAAATAACGGGATTGCCCACTTTTTAGAGCACATGTTTTATAAAGGAAGCAAAAAATATCCCAATCCTAAAATTATTTCCCAGATCATAGAGGGAATGGGCGGGCACTGGAATGCTTTTACCTCCAAAGACTACACCGGCTACTACATCAAGGCTTCGACCGATCATTTCGAAGAAATTATCGATATTTTGTCTGATATTTTGCTTAATTCTTTGTTTGAAAAACAGGAAATTGAAAAAGAAAAAGGCGTCATTGTGGAAGAAATAAACATGTATGAAGATACACCGCAAAGGCGGATAGGAGAGATATTTGAAAATTTGATGTATAAAGGGAGTCCGTTAGGGTTTGATATTGCAGGGAACAAAGCAACGGTTACTTCGTTTGATAGAAATACATTTACTGATTATATGAATAGCCTTTATCATCCGAATAATGCAGTTCTAATTGTTGCTGGTGGGTTGTCAGGATCCAATGCTGATTCGGTGGTCCCAAATTTTATCACACGAAAAGTGAAAAATTTGCTCCCACCGAATCTGGCTAAATATCTACAAATTGTTGAGGAAAAATTCGGAGGTTGGAAAAACGGTCAGTCTACAACGTTCATAAAATCAAAAGAAAACCAAAGCGGTTTAAGAATCTTAGTTCATAATAAAAAGACCGAGCAAGCGCATTTTTGCTTGGGTTTCCCAACCTTTGGAATTAAAGATAAACGACGCCGGATTTTGAATGTTTTGATTACAATTTTAGGTGGTGGTGCCTCCTCAAAATTATTTCAGGAAGTGAGAGAAAAAAAAGGTCTTTGTTACTACATTAGCACCGGAGCTGAACAGTATTTAGAAACGGGAGCGATTGTCACTCAAGCAGGAATTGCTAAAGATGTTGAAAAAGTTAAAGTTGCCGTTACTGCAACTCTAAAAGAACATGAAAATATGACTAAAGGATTGTTCAGTGATCAAGATATTATCCGGGCCAAAGAGATGTTAAAAGGCCGCCTACTTCTTTCAATGGAGGATTCTTTTAACATTGCCCACTTTTTTGGTAATAAACAGTTATTAGAGCAAAAAATGGAAACGCCGGAAGAGATTATTGAGAAAATTTTATCGGTGACAAAAGAAGAAATTGTTGCTTTAGCCAAAGAGCTATTTGTCAAAGAAAAACTTAACTTTGCCATCATCGGACCCTTCGGTGAAAAAGATTTTCACGACATTCTTAAATAATTGAAAAAATCACGATATCCTGATTTTGGTAGATATTTTGTAAAAATTTATATTGGCGAAGTTTTTCTAAAGGATAACTTTCTATTGAAGATAATGTAATATAACCAATATTATTTTTCTGCAAAAAATCTATAGCTTGATTATCACTCATAAGTCCTAAGTAAAACCGGGCGGCAGTATTGACTTTTTGGTCATAACCGGATTGACCCGGACGGGTAAGATAGACCGTTTTGTCACTATAAACAGGAACAATTGTTCCTAAAAATTCCGCTGGAGTGGTTAAGACGATTTTATCTCCTATCAGTGATTTTAAAAATTTATAACCTTCTATAGTTCCTTTCGGAAGATAGCTGATCGGGGATGAAAGATTACGGTCATTTATTTTTTCTTTGATTCCTTCAAGATTGCCAGGAATAAAAAGAACAATCAGCAACACGCTGATGATTATCAAAGATCTTAGTTTTTTTACTCCCGAAACCGCCAAAACTCCGAGCAAAATATAGTTTAAAGGTGAAAAAAATCTCATGTTGGTTGTGCCAAAATATGAAGCCAGTGGCGAGAAAAAGAGTATATAACTGGAAATAGCGAAATTCAACATAATCAATTTAATTGAGCTGAGCTTTGCCAAATAATTTTTTATTCCAAACCAGATAAAAAGTATAATCGGGCCGGTTGATAGAACAAAAAAATATAAAGACGGATGGACTTGCCAGGTACTTTCAAATTTTGAAATACCCGAAAAAACTTTGTCAATATATAAAATCTTTGTAAAAAAACCAATTAAAGTAAGAACACTTATCATCACTGTTAAAAATTTTATTTTAACCGAAGACTGCTTTGAAATAATATACCAAACAAGACTGATTGACAAAGAGCAAACACCCAATAAAAAATAGGCTGGGGAAAAAGTTAATAAAAAGGTAAACAAAAAAATTATTATAAGCGATTTTAAAATCAATTCTTTCCTCGAATATATTTTGATGTGATCAAGAATGTTAGCTATTAAAATAATTAGAAGTAAGGTAATAATTTGGTCTGTTAAGTGATAGGGAATATAACCAAAACGATCGTTCAAGACTGCTTTATCACTCCAAAATCTAAAAGGTAAAAAAGACCACTGATTATTTTGACTAATAATTTTAAAAAACGGTGCAGCAAAAAGTGCCAAAATATAAGCAGACAGTTGCCAATAAAAAGGTTTATCAATTAATATTTTTCTGATAACAAAAAAAATCAATAATGAAAGAATGATTGAAAAAATAATAATTGAAAGCCAGTAGGTGGTAATTTGTGAAAGACCAAAAAATTTTCCAACGTGGCCAATAATCAAATACTGCCACATTCCAAAAAATGTCTTGATTTTAATATCTGCACCATAATAATTTTCGGAGAGCCAGTGGCCGTGCCAGCCCTGACTCAGGGCCTGAAGATATTCAAAATAATCTAAGTAATAATGACCGGTGGCCATGTATACCTGACCGGGGAGAGTTTTGGCGTAACCAACGATGACATGAAGGATGTTGATGACGGCTACAATGAATGAGATTGTAAAAACTGTAAACCACTCACTATGTTTATTTTTCATACAAACTATAAAAGCTCGGTTCGGTGTTTTTCGACCGCCACACCCCACGGGGCCCCTGGCGATTTTCGAAAAATACCTACAACCTCGCTTTTAATTGAATCTATAAATAATTACTAATGGCGATTGATAAACAGGTTTAAGAAAAAAATATTTACCGATGTCTTTAATGTTATTCTCTTTTTCTTGAGGGCCGTAAAAAATATAGTTAATATTTTCGGCTTTTAAAAATTCTTCGGCTTGTTTTTCGGACATATTCCCGGAAAAAAATTCATCAACTTTAATAGTTCTTTCATTGTAAAAAGGGGTTTCGGCAATGTGGCCAAAATAAACAAAGTTGCCAGAATAAGCAGGGATATAGTTTCCAGCGGTTATTTTTGATAGTACGATTGAAGATCTTGGACTGTTTTGTTCTAACCATTTTAGACCGTTATAAAAGTCAGTAAGAGGGTACATGACCTGAGGCGGGTAGGGGACGAGAGGAATAGTTGCCCTTGCCCGTTGATCAATGAATTGATTTTGGGATTTGAGGGAAAAATATATTTGAGTAAGACCGTTGATTATAATCGTTATGAATATTATAAAGATTATAAATTTTATAACCCTCCCTTGAATGCCGGTTATTTTCCAAAGCTCGCTAAAAAGGTATGCTGTCAGTACCGTTAATGGAATATGGTTTGCGGTCTGGATAAATCTCAGCGACTGATATGGAAAAAATTTGAACAAGATAATAGCAATGGAAACTCCGACTATCCAAGTGATAAGACCAAGCAATTCCTGCTTTTTTTTGATAAGAGCTATAATTCCTCCAATAATTCCGGTAACGAAAATTGGCCCTAATGCTAAAATGTAGTCTTTTACGTTAAAATCGAACGGATTATTGGTATGAAAGTCCATGACGCTTTTCCATGGATAGGTATTGGTGACATTATTTATATAGAGCAAAGGAATCAGAATAGCAATAAATATCACGACCGTTTGTTTTATTTTTTCAGCAATTTGGATGTTTGGTAGAGTTTTTAACCAAAAATATTTAATCAAATTATATAAGCCCCAGGAAATTAGAAATAAAATTGCCCCAGAGGGTTGAACTAAAACAGAAAAGAACAACAGAACACAAATTAAATAAAAATATTTTATATTTTTGTCTAATTGGCTTAGCAGAATCGTAAAAATTGCGATAAAAATATAGTTAATTGTGTCGTGGGGAATAAAGCTGATTCTTTTTAAGATATCAAGCTCCGTCCACCAATTCATGTAAAATGTCACCCAGGTCTGACCCTCAAATTGATAAAACACCGGAAAACTGGCTGTCAGCAAACTTAATGTCACTCCTAAATTTATGAGCGTTATTTTTTTTAAAAAATATATGTTGAGAAAAATTATTGTTGAAATCCAAAGGATGCCGGTAAAAATTCTTAGAAAATGATAAATCAGAGCTGGTGTGAGATTAAAGATTGAACCGATCTTTCCGGCGATTAAATATGTCATGACGAGAAATATTCCTTTTTCCTGCGGGTGATTATCATACTTATCAATTACACTGTTTCGACCCTCTAAACCCTGTTTTATTTTACTCAAATAAACATTGTAATCGTAGGTATAGCTGTGTTCGCCGGCGATCATTGTCCGGTCAGGCGGAAGGATGTTTGAGACTGAAACCTCATGAATATTAGGTATATAACTTACAAATAAAATTGAAAAAGCAAAAACAAAAATAAAGTATTTTTTTATTATTTTCATGGGGTGATGAATAAATATTACTAAAAAATTAATAAAAATACTGTTGACAAAAAACTTTTATTTTTTTAATATGAATCTATTATGTCAAATCAAAATAGTAGTGAGGAAACCATCACAAAATCAAACTTAGTTTCCGCGAATTTAGTTATTATTGTTGTGTTTTTGTTGATTGTTGGGGCAGTTTATTACAATGTTTCTAAAAAATCTAAGGGTGCTGTCACAATGCCAGCCGGGATAAACTATCTTTCACCTTCCGAAACTGCAACAAAACCGGCAACTCTTTATGACTATGCAAAACTGACAGAGTCTACCGATTTAGTTACATTTAAAGGAAAAAAATTTGCCTTTAGTTTTCAATATCCTAAGGGGTTAACTCCGTTGACTTTTATCGATGATCCAACCAACGCCGTCACTTTCAAAGTAAATGACATGCCGGCTCAGTCGTCGCTGATGATGTTGGTCGAAACTATTTCTGAGCGGGATAAGACCCTCGTCGGTAAGCAGGAAGATTTTGTCCGAGGATACTGGCGTCATTTCTCCGGACTTAAAGGTTTAGTCAGCATCTCACCGGTAGAAAATGATAAAGGATTAAAAGGTTTTAAAGCTGTTTATGCAACAAAAAGCGGAGCTGTGGCTACTAATGAAAAATATTTTTTCACTCTCGAAGGAGATGACGATCATATGCTTTATGTAGCTAACATCTTTCCGGCTGAAGGTCAGGCTTTATTTGAGAAAATGCTTAATAGCATAGACTATAGCAAATAATCGGTCTTTAATTGCCACACCTTAATTATTCGGTTGGAGAATGTTAATTTTAAGAAATGGTACTGACGTAAGCTGTTTAAATCATAGTTGTCAAGATAAGAAAGGACTACATAACCGATATTATTTTTTTTGAAAAATCTTTTTGCTTCTTCTTCCTTCATCTGACCGGTAAAAAATTGATTGGCAATGTCAAGATTGAAAACCCGCCGAGAACCAAATATTGGCACAAGCAAACGAATATTTGAATACGGGGCAACTAAAACATTTTGTATGTCTTGAAAAGTAGCTATTGTTTTAAGACCAGCTATCAACGAATTGGGGACATATGAAATATTAACAATCGGCACTCTCGAATCAGAATCAGTAATTTTTAATTTGATTTTATTAAAAACTAAAAATAGTGAATATAAAATTAAAAACGCTGATAAAATAAATACTGTGGCTTTGCTATATTTTTTGAACAATATGGAAATATTTTTAATTCCAAGCACCGTCAACACCCCGTAAAAAATATAACTGACTCCTGAAAAAAACCGTAAGTTGTGGACGCCAAGATAGTAGGCGATTGGCGAAAAAAATAAACCGAAACTTATCAACGTGAAAATAAATAATAAATGCTTGACAAAATTATATTTTTTAAAATAATCATAAAGTCCAAATGGAAAAAATAAGACCATCGGGCCGAGACTTAATAATAAAAACCGCCAGGAAACATGTTGGATCCAGGCAATTTCAAAATTAAATCCACCATATCCGGTCGATTTTCTGAGCAAAATGGCAGTGGGGATGATCAAAGTAAAAATAATCAGATTAAAAAGAAATATTTTCACCCGGAGTTTTTTTTCCTTAATAAAATAAATGAAGCTCATTATCAATAAAGCTGGGATAAAGGAAAAAAGAGCAAACGGGGAAAAAGTCATTGATACAGCGATGAGAACGGCAACAGTCAGACCAGTCAACAAAACTTTTTTATTGGTTGTTTCATTGAATTTTTTCCAAAGATTATTAGTAATAATTATTATCAAAATAAGTAGGAGTATTCCTAACAAGTGGTAGGGAATAGGCTCGAATCTTCGGTAAAAAAATGATGGTCCGTACCAAAAATCATAAGGATCCAAGCTAACCCGGCCATTTGAAAAAATTATTTTATAAAAAGGGCCACTGACAATCGCAATTATAAAGGCAAAAATTTTCAGGTAAAAAGGTTCCTGATTTAACATGATTTTAATCAGCCAATAAAAACCAATAAGAATAAAGACTGTTAAAAGAAATACTGACAGCCAGTAAATAAACATTGGCGAAAGATTAAAGATGTAGGCGATTTTTCCCAAGAGAATGTAAGGGAAAAATCGCCAGTCAACTAAACTGTTATTGGTAACGAAATAACTGACAGGCAGCCAATCTCCGGCTTTTCCTTGAGCAATGTGCTGAAGATATTCAAAATAGTCAAGATAGTAGTGACCGGTGGCTAAATAGGTAAAATTAACCGGTGTTTTAGCTAATCCCAAAATCACGTGGAAAATATTTATTATTGAAGCAATCACCGAAATCGTTATTACCGTTAACCATTGTTCCATAGATTATAATTTTTATTATATACTTTTATAATGTTTAATCTGCTGTTTATTTTTGGAACAATTATCCGTTTTTTTCTCATAGGTGTCTCAGGATTTAAGGCTGATATTGCCTTTTGGAAGGGGTGGGGACTGGCCGTCGCAGACAATGGAATTATCTGGTTGGTAAAAAATACCAACTACAATTATCCACCGGGTTTTGCCTATGTTTTAGACCTGATAAATAAGATTTATAAACTCTTTGCCGATCCATACAACATAAGCCAGTACTGGATGGATACTAATTTACTTTATTTATTCCTTTTTAAACTATTGATTATTGCATCAGATATTGGTATTGTTTTTTTGATTATAAAAATTTCAAATAAATTTAAATTTGAGTGGGGAAAATTATTGGCGCTTATTTATTTTTTAAATCCGGCCGTCATTTTTGACGGGGTAATCTGGGGACAAGTTGATCAGTTTGGTCTTTTTCTATTTCTTGGAGCCGTCTATCTTTTTATTGACGAAAAACCAAAATTAGCTTCAATTATTTTTACAATTTCCTGGTTGATGAAATGGCAAAATATTATTTTTATTCCAATTTTTTATCTTTTTGTTTACAAAAAATATTCTTTTGAGGATTTGATTAAATCGTTGACAGTCAGCCTAATTACTTTTTTGATTATTTCTCTACCTTTTTGGCTGAATCGGGAAATGGCCAGTTTAATCAATCTCTTTACCGTTAATTCCAACTGGTTTCCCTGGTATTCGCTGAATGCGTTTAACGGCTGG
>Ga0208373_1003131_pt1 | contig 16761 bp, 13 predicted proteins | sample RifOxyC2_FD_184036 | JGI IMG/M metagenome (GOLD analysis project Ga0208373, IMG submission 184036) | Soil microbial communities from Rifle, Colorado - Rifle Oxygen_injection C2 (SPAdes) | ecosystem: Environmental > Terrestrial > Deep subsurface > Rock core/Sediment | place: Rifle, Colorado...
GGGTTGGGGATAATAACCTTTTCCGTGGTCATCTTTGGGCTGCTGGGAAGGGGTGTTTCTTTCCGGGAAAGGGAACTGATCCAGAGCGCCTTTCTCTATGCACCCAGGCGCGATTTCATCTCCATTATCCGAAAAGTTCTGAAATTTACTTTTATTGCCGAAGCCGCCGGGGCGGTTATTTTGTTTACTCGTTTCCTTTTTGATTTTCCACCCGCTGCCGCCCTTTACCATGCGATCTACAATGCCGTTTCTGCGTTTAACAATTGCGGTTATTCGCTTTTTTCCGACAGCCTTGTAAAATATCAGGGAGACTGGATCGTCAATTTCACGGTTATGGGACTCATCATTCTCGGCGGCATCGGTTTCATGGTTCAACAGGAGGTTGTTTTATACTTCCGGGGCAAACTCAAAAGGCTTTCTCTGCATACAAAACTCGTCCTTTTGACAACGGGGGGACTTATCCTTGCGGGAGCGCTCCTTTTTTATCTGTTTGAGGCCCATAATGCCCTCAATGGCGTCTCCGGGCCGGCCGCCTTTCTTATCTCCCTTTTTCAGTCCGTCACAGCGCGTACCGCTGGTTTCAGCACCGTTGCCATTGACCGGTTGACCAACGAAACGATCCTATTGGTGATAATCCTGATGTTCATCGGCGCCTCGCCCGGATCAACCGGCGGCGGGATCAAGACAACCAGTTTCACGCTGATAATGCTGATGATCTGGAGCCGGATGAGGGGACGTTTCAACGTCAGCGTTTTTAACCGGCAGATCCCCCGGGAGATTATGGGACGCACCATTTCGATCGTCTTTGCGGCCTTTTTGTCGATCGGCATTATCACCTCGGTTCTGCTGTTCTTCGGGGGGAAAAATGCCCTGCCCCCGGAGGCGATACGCCATCTTTTTATCGAATACATTTTTGAGACGGTTTCCGCGTTCGGCACGGTCGGGCTGTCGATGGGGATTACCCCGGGGATGAGCGAAATTCAGAAGATCGCCATCATCGTAATGATGTTTGCAGGCCGGGTCGGGCCGCTGACACTGGCCTTTTCCTGGTACGCCGGGGAAAAGAGAGAAATCGAGTACGCGGAAGAATCCGTTATGGTCGGGTAAACCGCAAAAAGAGGGGAGGTGCTAACGGTGCAACAGCGGGTGGTTGTGATTGGACTGGGGATATTCGGCTTCAATATCGTCAAGGAAATGTATGAAGGCGGTTTCGAGGTCATCGCCATCGACAAGGACAAGGCGGCTGTACAGATGGCAAGGGACTGCTCCACGAAGGCGATCGTCGCCGACGGGACAAACCGGGAGGTGATGGAGCAAATCGGCATCCATGAGGACGACGTCGTTATCGTTTCTTTCGGTGAGGATCTTGCGGCGGCGACACTGACGACATTGCATCTGCGGCAGATGAAAATCAAAACGATCATCGTCAAGGCTCCGAACGAGGAACACAAGCTGATTCTGGAAAAGATCGGGGCAACGGAGGTGATGATCCCGGAGCGGGAGATTGCCCACAAGGTCGCCAGAAGCCTCATCTCGCCGAATGTTCTTGAATACCTTCCCCTTTCTGACGATTACGTGATCTCCGAGGTGGCCCCGCCGAACTACTTTCTCGGGAAAAGCCTCGCCGAGCTGCAACTGCGTTCGCACTACCATGTCGAGGTTATTGCCATCAAGGATGTGCTTTCCGACAAGCTGACCATGGTCCCGAAGGCGGACTTCATCCTCAAGGACGGCGATGTGCTGATTGTTGTCGGCAAGGAGGAGGAGATCAGGAAGATCCGGTAATATAAAAAGGGCGGTTTCTGTCGGTGCGACATCTCGATATGCCCGGAAGAAGCAATCACGTCTTCGGCTTACGTAACACCCTGCCTGCCAGCCTGCCGGTCAGTTTGCCATCGTTTGCGGCAATCTTCCCGTTAACTATCACCATCCTGATACCCTCCGGGTACTGATGGGGGTTTTCGAAGGTTGCCCGGGAGGCGATTTTTGCCGGATCGAACAGCACCAGATCGGCGCTGTATCCGGTGCGGATGGTGCCCCGGTCGGTCAGACCAAGGCGGCGGGCGGGCAAGCCGGTCATCTTGTAAACAGCCTTTTCGAGCGAAAGCAAGCTTCTTTCCCGGACGCCGGCTTCCAGAACCCGGGGGAAAGTTCCATAGGAACGGGGGTGTGTCTTTACATCCGCAGCGGCGGCGTCCAGCGCCAGCCCGTCCGAACCAACGGCGACGGCGTCGCTCTCCATGATGGCCTCGACATCAGCAACGGCGAGCGAGAAAAAAACGGCGTGTGTGGAGATATCTTCATGGAGGATGCGCACCACCGCCTCCTCTGGCGCCAGATTCCATAAGGCGGCCGCCTCGGCGAGCGTTTTTCCCGATAAAAACCGGATTTTGCCGGAAGCGATTCCGGTAAACATGATGGTTGCGGCGTCTCCGCGCTCGGCGATCAATGTTTTGATTTCCTCCTGCAGTTGCGGAATCAGGTTCGCGTCACACAGGCGCTTGCCGGTTTCGCGAGTGCCGCCGGCGTGCGCCCAGTTGGGCAAAAGCACGGACAGCGTCGTTTCCGTTGCCTCGTAGGGGTACTGATCGGCGCCGATGTCGATGCCGTCCTGCCGCGCCTTTTCCAGCCTGTTCAGAGCCTCTCTGCCCCTGCCCCAATTCGCCTTCCCGAGGGCCTTCAGATGGGAAACCTCGATTACCGCGCCTGATTTTGCGCCGATTTCGATTGCCTCAGCGATTGCCGCAAACAGGGTTGCCCCTTCGCCCCGTATGTGGCTCGCGTAAAGCGCGCGCTGGCTGGCGATAATCACTGCCAGTTCGATTAACTCTTCCGTTCGGGAGAAGCTTCCGGGCGGGTAGATCAACCCGGTTGACATTCCCCACGCCCCCTGGGAAAGCATTTCTCCCAGGAGGCGCTTCATCTCCTCCAGCTCCTGTCGATCCGGGCGGCGGTTTTCCATACCCATAACCGCAATCCGCAACGCCCCGTGCCCGACCAGGGGGGCCAGGTTCACGCCGATTCCAGCCTTTTCGAGTTGGTCGGCAAAACCCGCCATATCGTTCCAGACGATTCCGTCTTCGGGGAAAACGAACTCGTGCAGGGCGAGATACTCTTCGAGCACCCCCCGGCGACTCCCGGCGACGGGGAAAAACCCCAGGCCGCAATTGCCGATCACGTCGAGGGTTACCCCCTGCAGCAGCTTGCTTTCGGCAAAAGGATTCTGAAAGATATTGGCGTCGGTGTGGCTGTGAATGTCGATGAACCCCGGCGCCAGGACAAGGCCGTCGCCCGCAACGACGACTGAAGCAGCGCCGGGCAGTGCGGGGGCTATTTCCACAATGCGCTCCCCGGCAACGGCGACGTCCGCTTGATATGGCGCCCCGCCGGTTCCGTCCACAACCGTTACCTTCTTAAACAGAATATCGTACATCAGGCTCGACCGTTTTCTTAACCGTTTGGTTGCGCGGCCGGGACACGCCCGCTCAGCCGCACAAAATATCTAACTTTGCCGGCATTCGCTAACATGGAGAGGGGCGGGTCTGCCCCCGCCCTTGTTAATGACGGCTGATTCACCGAGGGGAAAGCCAGGAAGAAACGACGCCGGCATCGAGCATTGTGCGTAAACCTGCGGAAGCACTAATAATTATTTTGACGGCGTTGACGGCCATTGCGCAGGTTGCCGTATCTCCGGGGAGTCCGCCTTTTACTGTCACATCCAGCGGCGGCTCACCGTCGATGAAGGTTCGGTCTTTCGGATCGGGGTGGCCGAAATAGGCCTGAAGGTGGAGCGTGATTACGGCGTTTCCGCGGTGATATCCCTGGCAGAGCTGATCGACGCCGCAGACCTGTCCAGGGGCAATTTCAAGGAACTGGCTGGAAAGTTTCCTCTTTGCCATGACGGGATAGACCCGTTCCTCGATTCTGTCGAGCTCGATATCCAGCGCGGAGGCGATCAGTTGAACGGATTCGGAGAACCCGACGTGACGAATGGTCAGCTCCGCAACCTTCTTTTCGAATTCGGCGAGCTCGAGTCCCGCGCCGATTTTCTGCTGGAAGGGGAGACGCCGGAGCGAGGCGTCCTGAAAACGTTCAATCAAAACCGAGTTGACCCGGCTGCAGACGCCGCTTATGAAAACCGGCAGAATATCCATCGCAAATCCCGGATTGACGCCTGTGCCCAGAACGGCCAGCCCTTTTTGCTTCGCCTTCTCATCGATCAGGCGCGACTCCTCGGGGCAGTTCTGAAAAGGGTAGGAGAGCTGCTCGCAGGTCGAGACGACGTGCCAGCCCGCGTCAAGGCAGGAAATAATCTGCGGCGTAATTTTTTTCAGCCAAGAACCGGTGCAGACGATCGCTACCCCCGGAACGGCTGCCGCGTGCAGCGCCGCTTCGATGGTCGGCTTGACGGTTACGTTAAGCGGGGGCAGGCCCAGAATCTCCCCCAGATCCCGGTTCTGATACCCCGGGGCGATGTCGGCGGCCGCAGTGATCTGTAAATTGGGCCGCTGGGCGGCGATCTTCGCGATGAGCTGGCCCACGGGCCCCAGCCCGATGATGGCAACGGGTATGTGATTCATTGTTATTCCTCCAATTTTTTTCATTGATCTTTTTGTGACTGCGATAAAACCACGGTGGCATCGACCGCGACAGCCCCCTTTTCCCCGTAGATCAGTGGGTTGATGTCTATTTCACTGATTTGGGGAAAGGCGAGACCGATTTCGCCCACGCGGATGACAATGCGGGCGATTGCTTCCCGATCGACGGGCGCTGAGCCCCGGAAGCCGTTCAGCAGCTTCTGTCCACGGATGCTGCCGATCATGTCCAGCGCCTCCCGCATTGTCAGCGGGGCGACGGCGAATACGGCATCTTCGAACAACTCCGCGGAGATTCCGCCTATGCCGAACATTACGCACGCCCCGAACTGGGGATCGCGCAGGAGCCCCAGAATGAGTTCCACCTTCCCCGGGATCTGCTGCTGGATCAGAACCTGGCCCCTATTTTCCATTTTTCGGGTCAGCGCGCCGAATGTTTCCAAGGCGGATTTTTCATCGGAGACGTCGAGCCGCACCAGATCGATCTCGGTCTTGTGGACGGCGCCGGGGAGAAGACCCTTCATGACGACCGGGAAACCAAATTCTGTTGCAGTTTTAACGGCCTGTGCCGCCGAATGGGCGACCGCCTCGGCGACGGTCGGGATTCCGCAGGTGCCGAGCAGTTGCTTCGAGCGATGCTCATCGAGCGCTCCCGTTTCTGCTGCCAGGAGATTCTCGATCTCGCCGGGCAATTTTACCGGTACGACCTCCGGCGCTTTTTCGGACCTGTGACGTTTGTGGATGGCAGCGTTGAGACACTCTGCCGCCCTGCCGATCTCCGTAAAGACCGGTATCCCAAGGGAAAGCGACGCTTTTTGGGTTTTTAAAACCAGATCCTGCCGCCCGACCAGCCAGGCGACCAGAGGTTTGCCGTGCTTCTTTATGTGGGTAGAAAATAAGGGGAGATTGGGAAGCATCCGGGCATGGCCTGCGGAGAGATGCAGAAAGACGGCATCCACCCCCGGATCGGCAAGGACGGCGGCAAGGGCGCGCCCCTGAACATCGACGTCGGAGCCGAGATGACTTTCAATCGCCGGCCATAAATCGACCGGATTGGCGACAGGCATCCAGGACGGAAACAGAGCCCCTAAAGTTTTTTTGGTTTCCGGGGTGAAATCCGCGATGGCAAGTCCCTGTTCCTCAACAAAGTCGGTGGAGACGATCCCCGCCCCACCGCTGAAGGTGAGCACGGCGACCCTGTTTCCTCCCGAGGACGGTTTTGTCAACGATAACGAGCGGCAGAGGTCGGCCATTTGCCGGAAGTCCTTTGCCTCCACAATCCCCGCCTGTCTCATCAGGCCCGAGACGATCCGGCTGTTGCCGGCAAGCGAGGCGGTGTGACTCATCGCCGCCTCCGCACCTTTATTGCTTCTGCCCCCCTTAAGGACAACAATCGGCTTCTTGCAACTGCGAGACAGTTCCAAAAAGCGCCTGCCGTCGGCGAATGACTCAAGATACATGCCGATAACCTCCGTCTGGGGGTCTTCCATAAAATATTCAAGGAGGTCGCACTCATTGATGTCGATCTTGTTGCCCAGCGAACAGACTTTGGCGATCCCGGTCAAGGCATGGGTCATTATATCGACAAGAAAAACCGCAGAAAGCATCCCACTTTGCACAACAAGGGAGACATTGCCGGGAATCAGCAGGCCTTCCTTCTGCCATTCCGGGTTCATGAAGGAAAATATGTTGCCGTTGACGACATCCACGAGGCCCATGCAGTTTGGTCCCCAGATGCGAATCCCCGTGCGGGATGCGATCGCAAGCAGCTCCTTCTGAAATTTCGCCCCCGCGGGGCCTGTTTCGGCGAATCCTCCCGATTCAATCATTACGCCGGGGATTCCTTTTGCGGCGCACTGCTCTACCGCCATTGCCACCTGAGATGCCGGCACAAAGACTATCGCGAGGTCGGCTTCTCCGGGGACAGCCGCTACCGACGGATAACAGGCCAGGCCGTCAATCTCCTCGTAACGAGGATTGACCGGATAGATACGGCCTTTGTATCCCATTTGCAGATTCTTCACGAGGGCGTTTCCGCCCTTTACCGGGTTAGACGTCGCGCCGACGACGATTACCCCCTCAGGATTAAAAAAGTTTTTCATCAATACTCCCGCATCGTTGTTTTATGAGCTTGTAAAATAACAAGCGCGTACCGTCGGCCTTCTACAGCAAACGCCGCAACGATGCAATGCATTTTGCTCCTTGACATGTGTAAAATACGCTGTTTTGATTTTTGAAAGGCGAAGATCTTTGTAGGATAGGGTCACTATTAATTTTACGTATTATTAACGAAAAGCTAAGCCGGAGCGGCTCCTCCGTGTCCGCTGGGGCGCCTTGTTGGCGTCAGCCGTATCAACTGTGAAGCGCCTCTTGAAGAACTCCCAGATGACGTCCGTTGCCGCAATCTTTGCAGTGTTTCTCCCCGCCAGGCTCTCTGGAAGAGCGGACTTCCCACCCGGCCAGTGGTGTCCGTGCGCTTCGATGGTGTAGAGCACGACTTTAGCGGTCTCGCCCGGAAGGCCGTATGCGATTCCGGTTGCCCCATCCTTGTCATACACCACGCGCATCTCATCCGAACAGCCAAGCATCTTCACCCATTTCCCGATCATCTCCTGAGTCGCAGGCTTCGTACCGAAGGCCTTCGGGCCGATGACACGTGGCATCCGCACAGGAAGAGGAGTCCCATCAAGCCCGCTGCAACTCACCTACCGGATGACATCATTCAGTGTTTCCTTCGTGTTTCTCCCAACGCCCGGTATGACCCGCAGTGAAAAGGCGCGCCGTCTGGCGCGCCTTTTCACTGTCGCGGTCCGTGCCGTTGTTCGACCCGTTTCATCCGTATTTCCGTTTCGGCTTATCAAGCAGCACCATCTGCTGCGATTCAACACGGTGCGCAAGAGGGTATTCCGATTGATCCTCAACAGCCTCGTTTCCCCATTGCGCCCAACCCTTCCGGCGATGTCGGGCAAAGAGTTCCAAGTATGGTCCGGGGGAGCATTCTTCAATGATTTCGTACAACTCGTCCGGTTTGCGCGAATGCTCCCTTTTCCGAGTTGAAAGAACGTTTGTCTGCGTCCGTCCGGCATCCAAGGTGCGCATGCTGCCTCGGATGCCGAAAAGGACGAGTTCGGTCACATTACGGAAATAGAAACCGACACCTCGCCCATCCGGTCCCCCGTCCTTCCGGATCTTGTACCACACCAAGTTCGTCTTGTAGGTAAAACCCCAGCGCTTCATGACCTCAAGCCCTTCGGAAACCAGAGCGTTAGGCACCCAGAGGTAGAGGTGCGCCCGTGCCGCCGCAAGGCGGTTCACGGGCAACTCAAAGATCTCTTCCATGGTCATCGTGGGGTAGCGCAACAAACGTTGGTGTTCCGGGGCCATCTTCCCGGTTCGGTTCTCGAACCGCCACGGGGGATCAGCCAGAATGGTGGAGAACGGACCTTGAACGCGGCTGATGAGGTCCTCGGCTGCTGACTCCTGAGGCAGACTAAACACTCTGGGCATTGGACTCCTCCAGTTGCTTTCGGGTAATCCCAATCGTGAGCACCGGACACCCGCCACTCCTTCCCGCCTTTAGGCGGGGAAGAAGCTTGCCCATGTGTGTCGTGCTCGCTCCGTATTTCTCTTTGTACTTCCGCTTCACGCCATGTTTGTCCACGTACTCCCCGAGTTCGCTGAAATATGGTTCCAGTTCGTCGCTTCGGGTGACAAGAATGGCAACCGCGATCTTGCCATACTCGAAGAACGCGCGGAATGCATACAGATCTCTGTCGAACGTCTGATCCTTGCTGTTCCATTCGAGATCGAATGCCACCTTGCCCTTCACGAAGTCAATGTGGTGGGTATCCGTGGACACTGCTTCTTCGTCTACCAGCATCCTGGCGGTAAGTTTCTTCTCTTCCCATCCGAGGGGACGCAACATGGTGGCAAAGGTCTTGGGTATCTCGCTTTCGTTGCCGCCCGCTTTCTTGATCTGCTCCTCAGACAGTGTGAAAGTCAACAGAACGTCGCAGATCTCGATGAACAAGGCCGGGAAGTCCTGGATCAGGATTGCGGCAGCATGGTGGTGGTCGTGGACTTCGTATGTCTTCTTGACGGCCGCAAAACGTTTCGCGGCCGTGCTGGACTCTCGTGTCAATGTCATGGCCGTAAAGTACTTCCTTTCCTCTTGAGTTTCAAGTCCGCTGGTCGAACAAGTTATTCTATCGTTTCTGGATATCTCCACGACCAGCTTGAATCTCCGCGACGCCAGAAGATAGCACTGGGCCTTATCTTGTGAACTTGCGGTCTGTCGGTTTCCACTATTCCATTTAATATCCAGTGTGTTGCTTATAAATCTCTGGACAGAAATTATGCAAGGGTTTATTTTTTCGCTTCCGTCCAGGCAGGAAAAGAGCCTACCCCCGCGACAGGCGCACCCTCCGACGGGGGGAACCAACTGTTTATTGCCGTGCCGGCAACCACCCAAAATCAGGCGTTCAATTCACTGCTTTACGGGTGTGGGCTGAGGCTCTTTGAATGCCTGGGACTTCGCGTGCAATGCCTGAATTTCGACGCGGGCCTTTTGACGGTTCATGACGGCAAGGGGCAGAAAGACAGGACGGTCTGCCGTCAGGAATGGATTATTTGCTTGACAGCAGTTTATAATTCCGATACTCATCCTCGCGCCTGTTGAAAAATGGGTTCTACCCGGCATGACCATTTAATAAAGTTTATGAAGCCTGCAGGAGGCCTTGTTGAACGAAAACTGTTTTGATGTTTTTACTTTTGACAGGTCAATTTCAAGATAATAATCCAAATAAAAGGAGGAAGGGTATGAAAAGGCGATTAGGGGTAATAGGTCTCTTTCTGGTAATGGGGCTGGTGTTTTCGTTTTTTGCGTACGCAGCCGAACCAATTGTTATCGGCGTGCCGACATCCACAGGATTTGTAGAAGGAAAAGAAGGACTTGCCGTTGTGGAAATGGCGGTGGCGGAAATCAATTCCAAGGGAGGGGTGAAAGTCGGTTCCGAAAAAAGGATGTTCACGGTGGAATCCATTGACATTCGTGATGCGGCCCCGGGCGTGCCGGTTCCCGAGGCTCTGATGGGAATTGAAAAGCTCATTCTGGAAAAGAAGCCCACTGCCCTGCTGATTGGCCCCTTCCGCTCCGAGGCGCTGCTTGCGGCGATGGATATCTTTACCAAGTATAAGGTCCCGATGCTCGGTTCGATCGCCATGACGCCTGCCTCAGAGGCAAAAATTAAGCAGGAACCGGACAAGTATAAATACGTTTTCCGAACCTGTCTCAATGCCAAGTACCTTGTCGGCTATCTTGTCGGAACGATGTCTTTCCTGAACAAGGAATTCGGGTTCAACAAGGTGTACATCATGCATCAGGATGTGGCCTGGGCAAGGGGGACGGCGGACGGGATTGTTAAAAGCTATTTTGAGAAAGCCGGCTGGACCGTGGTCGGACAGGAGAGTTATCCGACTGGAGCTTCCGATTTTTCATCCGCGTTGATGAAGGCCCGGAGCGGCGGCGCCCAGGTGATTCTCCCCATTTTCGATATGCCCCAGAGCGGGACATTGGTTAAGCAATGGAAATCGATGAAGGTTCCGGCGCTGCTGGCCGGCTTTATTTCTCCATTGGCAGGACCGGGCGCCTGGAAGACCTTTGATAAGAAAATCGGCGGGGCCATCAACTGCAATTTTGAAATGGGAAGCGCCGTTGCTTCGCCAAAGATCCCTCAATCCGTGGAATTTCTAAAAGCTTACCAAAAGAAATTTGGGAAACCCATGGAGGCCGGTCATGGTCCTGCGCCCACTTATGAATCGGTTTACATTTTGAAAGAGGCGATTGAGAGGGCCGGAAGCCTTGACCCGGATGCTTTGGTCGCAGAAATCAAAAAAACAGACCGGACAGGCGTTATGGGGCGCATCAGATTCGATGATGGCCATCAGGTTATTTTTGGCAACGATCCCAAGGAATCAGCCGTCGCCAGTGTTTTTCAGTGGACCGACAAGGGTGAACGGGTGAATGTTTACCCGGAGGCGATTGCCGATGCAAAGATAAAGTTGCCGGCCGGTTTGAAGGCGGCGAAGTAGATTAAAGACACAAAATATCAGGCTGTTAGGCTGCCAGCTGACAGCCTGAGTCGTAAAAAAATCGCAAGAGCTTTGCCGTCAATCGGGGAGAATGCTGCGCAGGGGGTATGCCGGGGATGTTGTTAGGGACGATAATTTACGCGGTCATCAACAGCGTTATTCTGATTCTGATGTCCATTGGTTTTAACCTGACTTTCGGCATCAGCGGAATCTCCAACTTTGCCTACGGCGCCCTGTATATCCTTGCCGCCTTTGTGACATGGATGCTGATTCAGCTTGTGGGGCTCCCCTATCTGGCTTCGGCTCTCATCTCCATTCTCTTTACCGCCTTCATCGGCGCCCTGATGTATCGTTTTATTCTGATGCGTGTCCGGGGGCAGGTTCTTTCCGAGGTGATAGCCACTTTCGGCATCGGACTCGCCATTCTTGAATTTTTCCGGTACCTGGGTTTTGTCGGTGTGGAGTATGCGCTTCCCGTGTTTATCGATGAGAGCTTCATGATAGGCGACGTATATGTGGACGCGCAGCGGATCCTGATTGTGGCGGCCGGTATAGTTCTGGTCATTCTGCTCTGGCTGTTTGTTCATTATACGTCCACGGGGCTGGCTTTTCGGGGAATTGCCCAGGATGAGCGCACCGCCCTGACCTTCGGCATGGATTCGGACAGGATTGCCACGCTAAGTGTATCTTTGGGAGCAGGGCTTGCGGCCATTGCCGCGACAGTTATCATTCCTTTGGGCACCATTTCCGTCAGTCAGGGATACGATGTCCTGATCAATGCCCTCGCCGTTTCCATTATCGGGGGGTTGGGAAGCACCGGCGGCGTGATCGTGGCGAGCCTGGTGGTTGGTTTTGCGCAAAGGTTTACGGATACTTACATCGGCTCCCACTGGACGATGATCGTGAGTCTGGTGGCCATTCTGCTCGTCCTGGTGATCAAGCCGTCGGGTCTTTACGGGAAACAGAAGGAGTTGGAAGAGCGGATTTGAGCGAGGGATTGATGGAGGACAAAAAGCAGCGTGAATAAACGAAAAGAAAGAATCGATCGGGGCATCAAGGTCAGGTCCGAGGATATTTTCGCCCTCAGTTCCTGGCGGGAGATGCTCTATCTTGCCGCGCCGAGACTGATCCCGGTGGCCGCTTTTATTGTTCTACCGCTGCTGCTCGGCCCGTACTGGCAAAGGGTGCTCCTTTCCGTCGCCGTCTTTGCGCTCTTGGCGATCAGTTGGGATATTCTTGCCCAAACCGGCATGGTCTCGCTCGGGCAGGCGCTCTTCTTCGGGATGGGCGCCTACTGCTCGGCGATACTAAACCACTATTTCGGGCTTTCCCCTTTTTTGACGATTCCCGTCGCTGCGGTTCTGGGAGGTGTAATCTGCACGCTGTTGCTGATGCCTGTTTTGAGACTCCGCGGCGTCTATTTCACTATGGTGACGCTTATCATTCCGCTGATGCTGGAGCGGGTGATCGAGGCAACGAAGATCTTTGGAGGCACCGAGGGGATAAGCGGACTTGCGGTTCTGCCCTCCAAATGGCTGGAGCTATACATCCTCATGGCCGCTCTTACTGCCGCCCTGTTCGGGTTCAGGAGGATGATGACTTCCGATTACGGCCTGGTGCTTACGGGCATCAAGGATAACGACCGCTCCGTCATGAACGCGGGGATCAATATCTACTGGTTCAAGATCCAGGCTCTGTTCATTGCCGGCTCTGTCGGCGCCTTTGCGGGCGCGATGATGACCCATGTTTACCGCTTTGTCGGCATGCCTGTCTTCGCACTTGATTATTCCATACTTCCCATTGCGGCCGTCATGGTCGGAGGTCCCGGTTCTTTTGCCGGGGCGGTTCTGGGCGCCTTTATTCTGGTTCCCCTTTCCGAGGCCCTGCGCGCCTTGGGGGGGTTGAGAATAGTTTTCTACGGTGTTTTTCTCGTCATCTTTGTCGTTGGCCTGCCCGAGGGAATATTTCATTTTATTTCCCGCAAGTACAGCCAGTTCGAGCGCTGGGCGGAGGTGGATAAATGAGTGAGACGCCTTTGCTGGAAGTCAGGGAGCTTTCGAAATCCTTCGGGGGGGTGCAGGCGGTAAACCGCATCAGCTTTGACCTTCATAAGGGCGATCTCCTCGGGATCATCGGCCCGAATGGTTCGGGTAAGACCACGACGGTCAACCTGATTTCGGGTTTTGTAAAGGCCTCCTCCGGAAAAGTTCTGTTCAAAGGACGGGACATTACGAGTATGGCGCCCTATAAAATCGTGCGTCTCGGCATTGCCAGGACGTTTCAGATGGTGAAGCCGTTCTATCAATTGCCCGCTTACAAAAACATGATCATCCCCCTTTACTCCCCGCGCGTAAAGGCGCTTGCCGGAGGCAAATACGGCGACCGCAACGCCGTCGCCCTGGACCTTCTTGAAGAAGTGGGTTTTGAAAGGGACAATCAGGTTGCCTACAAGGTTGCCAGCGTCCTGCCGCAGGGTTATCTCAAAAGGCTGGAGCTTGCCAAGGCCATTTCCCTTCAGCCCGACATAATGATTCTGGACGAGCTTTTCTCGGGCTTAAGCCTGGCCGAGGTGGCAAGCATCGTGCCGATTATCGAAAAACTCCTGTCCGAGGGGAAAACGATTATCATGATCGAGCATCGGCTGAAGGAGCTCTTCCGCATCGCCAATCGGGTGATTGTGCTCAACTTTGGGGAGAAGATAGCGGATGGAGCGGCTAAGGATGTAATGGAGAGCGAGGCAGTTAAGGAAGCCTATCTTGGTTCGGAAGAATGATTATGCTTGATGTTCAGAATCTAATGGTATTTTTTGAAAACGCGCTGGCCCTCAATGATTTCAGCATGAATGTCGAAGAGGGGGAGATCGTGGGCATTATCGGCTCCAACAGCGCCGGAAAGACCACCCTGATGAATACGCTTTCCGGCCTGATCATCGACATGCGCACAAAGGAGAAACGCAAGGGCGGAGAGAGAATTACCATTTACGGCAAGATTTTATACAAAGGAGAGGATATATCGGAGACCAGTCCGAGCGACCGGGTCAAAAAGGGGATCGTCCTGTCAAGGGAAAGGCATCCGGTTTTTCCGGAAAGCTCCGTTGTGGAAAACCTGAAAATTGCAGGGTATCTGCGGACAAGAGCAGAAATCCGCGAGGCGATGGAATATGCCTACAAGCTGTTTCCCGCCCTGATTGGCTTGAAGAAACGAAAGGCGGGATTCCTGAGCGGCGGGGAGCAGCAGATGCTCGCCATCGGCATGAGTCTGGTGGTCAAGCCCAAACTGCTGCTGCTGGATGAACCGCTTCTGGGCCTCAGTCCCATGATGCAGAAGCTGCTCGTAAAGGCGATCTGCAGACTGAAAGAGGAATCGGGAACCACGGTTTTGCTGACGGAACAGTTCGCAAGGCCGGTGCTTCCGATCATTGACCGGGGCTATGTCATAGAGAACGGGATGCTGACGCTTACCGGCACCGGTAAGGAGCTTATGGACAATCCCGAAATCAAGGCGGCTTACTTTGGAATATAATATCTATGCCTCTTTCGAGGCGACTGCACTGAGGCGGGGCGACAATACGGCGGTTGTCTATCTGGGCACCCGGTATTCCTACCTGGAGTTGAAGAATCTGGCGGAACGCTTTGCCGCGGCACTGCTGGGACTGGGCGTAACCCCCGGGCAGAAGGTGATGCTTTACATCCCCAACACGCTCCAGTGGGTGGTCGCGTGGCTCGGCATCCAGCGGGTGGGCGCAGTCGTCGTTCCCATAACGCCTATCTATACACCCCACGATTTGAGGTACATTGCCAACGACAGCGACACGGAAGTCGTTGTCTGCGCGGATACCAACTTTGGATATGTGAAGAAGGTTCTTTCGGAGACCAAAATAAAAACGGTTATTATCACCCGCATGGCCGATCTGCTGCCCTGGTGGAAGCGGTTTTTCGGGTATCTCTTTGATGTGGTGCCGAAAGGAAAGATCGCGCTTGATGATAAAACGCATTCTTTCCGCGAGCTGCTGTTTAAAAACGAACAAAAAACGGATAATCTGCCGGCGTTGAGTAGAAACGGCCGGGACGTCGCTGAAATCCTTTATACCGGCGGCACCACAAAGTTCCCAAAAGGGGTTCCCTTTACCCACGATCTTTATCTTGTCTCCATGGCTGAGCAGATCATCGTGAGCGAACCTCTCGTTCCGGCGGAGAAAAATATCATCTTTGGCAATGCGCCCCTTTTTCACATCCTGGGGCAGACGTGCAGCCTCGCTACGCTCTTTGTGGGAGGAACGCTGATGCTCCAGCCAAAAGTCAATGTGGACGCCACATTTGAAGGCATCGAGCGCTTCCGGGCGACCGCCATGATCGGAGTGCCGACCCTCTACCGGATGATGCTCGAACACGACCGGGTTGATCAGTACGATTTGAGTTCCGTCGTGTATTGGTACAGCGCCGGGGATGTTCTGCCCGTGGAGGTGGGAAAACGCTGGGAGGAGAAATTCGGCAAGGTCATTTACCAGGGTTATGGCGCGACCGAGACCTGCGGTGGCGTCGCCATGTGCCCGGTGACGATCGACAATCCACCCAAGAGCGTGGGAAGGGTGGTACCCAGCAAGAGGATCAAACTGGTCGATACGAATACCCTCGAACCGGTTAAGCTGGGCGAGCCGGGGGAACTTCTTGTCAATTCGGATCTCATGGTAAGCGGCTACCTGAATAAACCGGAAGAAACAGCGGATTCGTTCATCGAAATAGAAGGCCGCACGTGGTATCGCACCGCGGATGTCATGTCCATGGATGAGGATGGCAATATCTTTTTTGTGGATAGAACCGTCGACACGATAAAGCACAAGGGCTACCGGGTGTCAGCCTCCGAGATCGAAGCCGTTCTTCAGGAGCATCATGCAGTGGTGGGCGCCTGCGTGGTGGGGGTCCCCGATGAGACGGTCGGGGAGAGAATCAAGGCCTATGTGGTTCTCAAACAGGACGTCAAGGGAATCACCGGATATGACCTGATCAAGTGGTGCCGCAAAAATCTCGTTTCCTATAAAGTCCCCCAGTACATCGAATTCCGGGACATGCTTCCCAAATCAAAGGTAGGAAAACTCCTGCGCCGGGAAATCAGGGACGAGGAAAAAAGAAGGAACGACGGCTGAACAGGTCGTCTGTGCATCTAAAGAATTGTCCGTCTTGGTCACTGCGAATAATGTTAGATATTGGAGCCATCTTGAATTCCGCACATCCCAGATGTCCTCGGTTCCTATCAGCTTCTTGAAATAGGTGCCCGAGACCATCTCCAAGTGAGACTTGGTTTCTTCCGAAATTGGTCAAATCGTCATGCCGGCGAAAGCCGGTACCCAGTCTTTTCAGGGACTGCTGGACCCCGGCTTTCGCCGGGGTGACAACATAAGTTAGAAATTCAAACAAATCTTTTTTAATCTATTTCATCAGCACGGAAGGGAGATAAGTGGCGATCTGGGGAAATATAAACAACAGAAACGCGGCGCCTACCAAGCTGATGAGAAAGGGTAATACCCCTTTGTAGATTACGCTGAACGGTTGCTTCGTGACCGCTCTAACCACAAAGACATTGATCGCCACGGGGGGGATGACCACCCCGATCATGACGGTGATGGCGATGATCATGCCGAACCAGAGGGGATCGTAGCCCAATTTGATAATGGCCGGATAAAAGATGGGCGTGGCCAGGATCATGAAGGCCAAATCGTCAATGAAAGAGCCCCCGATAAGGTAAACGATGGCGATGATGACCATGATCACGTCGGGTGTCAGGGGAAGGGATATAATCCAGTCCGCTGCGATCATCGGGATTTTGGTTCTCGTAAGAAAATGGCCGAGCACCGCGGAACCCGCAATCAGCATGAGTACCATGCAGGCCGTGCGCAGGGATTCCACGACCGATTTGACGTATCCCTTGAAATTAATGTCCCTTTTGATGACGGATAAAAGCAGAACGGCAAAGGTGCCGACGCTTCCCGCTTCGGTGGGGGTGAAAAAACCGTACATCAAGCCGCCGATGACCAGGAGAAATATGCCCACTACCCACAACACTTCGGGGAGGGAGGCAA
>Ga0208373_1003139_pt1 | contig 16716 bp, 10 predicted proteins | sample RifOxyC2_FD_184036 | JGI IMG/M metagenome (GOLD analysis project Ga0208373, IMG submission 184036) | Soil microbial communities from Rifle, Colorado - Rifle Oxygen_injection C2 (SPAdes) | ecosystem: Environmental > Terrestrial > Deep subsurface > Rock core/Sediment | place: Rifle, Colorado...
GCTGGTCAACTTAACGAAACCATTCCGCGAGAAACGCCGGGAGATAGAAAAAGACCACGCCTATGTCAAGCAGGTGCTGGAAGACGGAGCCCTGAAGGCGCGGGAGATTGCCGTCAAGACCATGAAGGAAATAAAAAAGGCGGTGTTCGGGTAGAAACCACAGATTACACAGATTGCGCAGATTTTTATGGAATTCATAAATTACAAAATACAGTTAGAGAATTTTTACGGGCCGCTCGACCTGCTGCTCCATCTGGTCCGGGAGAGCGAGCTTGACCCGCTGCGCATTCCGATTGCCAAGGTGACCGACCAATACCTGACCTACCTAGAGATGATGCATAAACTGGACATCAACCTGGCCGGCGAGTTCCTGGTCATGGCGTCCACCTTAATGGAAATCAAGTCGCGGACCTTGGTGCCGATTTATGCCGATGAAGATGAAGCCGAAGAAGAGGCCGACCCGAAGTTCGAGTTAATCCGGCGTCTGCTGGAATACAAGCGCTACAAGGACCTCTCGGTTAAACTCAGGTCACTGATGGAATTCCAGGCCAAGACATTCACCAGGCCACGCTTTGGCAGGACTGAGGAACTGAAGAACAAAATAACTGAAGAACAAACTACTAAAGAGGAAGAGCCTCAGGTGGAACTGGACATGTGGCAAATAGTCAAGTCATTCGCCAAGCTAAGCAAAGAGATTGTGCTGGATACGCCGAACTTTATCCTCTATGACGATATTCCCATAGAACGGGTGATTGAGGGCATCCTGCAGGAGCTGGAGAAAAAAGGCGAGGTGTCATTTAGGGGCCTGCTGTCCCTGAGTCCGGATGGGGCGAAAGACGCCGCGACGCTTCGGCGCTATAAGCTGGATATGGTGCGCAATTTCCTGGCGACATTGGAGCTGGCCCGGCGCAAGTCAATCGAAGTCGTTCAGGAAAGCGATTTTGCGGATATCAAGATACGGATTAAAGCCATTCCGGCTGAACCGCCGAGTCAGGAAACACAAACCGAAACCATACCGCCAGCAAATTCGCCGGAAGAATTACCACAAGAAAATACGGAACACGAATCACACGAACGCCGCAGTGACCGCGAAACAAAAGTAATTGGTTAATTTCTTTTTAGTGTCTTTGTGACTTCTGGCGCCGAAGCGCCACCCTGAGCAAGGCGAATGGTCTACTACTACTGGTGAGACCCTTCACTTCGTTCAGGGTGAGATTATTGACTTTGTCAACAATCTCATTTCTCCAATTCGGCTGAGAGTGTTTCGCGGACGACCTCCTCAACGGTTGAATATCCATCGAAGATAGCTTTCAACCCGCTTTCCCGGAGGGTGCGCATGCCTTCTTCCCGGGCGGCATTGCGGACGGCTTCAACCGAAGCATGCGACATTATCAACTGCCTGATGCGGCTGGTCATGAGCATCATCTCAAAGATGGCCATTCGGCCTTTATAACCGGTATTATTGCAGGCCGAGCATTTCTTGCCGTAATAGACTTTCTTGCCTTTTATCTCGTCCCGGCTGAGATTGAGCTCTATGAGCATTTCATCAGTCGGCGTTATTTCCTCCTTGCAATGCGGGCAAATCTTCCGGATTAACCGCTGGGCAATAATGCCTTCAATCGTGGCGGTCAGCAGAAATGGCTCAATCCCCAAATCCAGAAGACGGCTGATGGAAGAAGGCGCGTCGTTGGTATGGAGCGTGGTCAGCACGATGTGGCCTGTGAGCGAGGATTCGATAGCCATCTGGGCTGTTTCCGCATCACGAACTTCTCCGACCAGAATGATATCCGGGTCCTGGCGCAGGATTGACCTGAGGCAGGCCGAAAAGGTCACGCCGATTTCATCGTTAATCGGGCATTGGATAATACCGGGCAGGTCGTATTCCACCGGGTCTTCGGTGGTGATAATCTTCCATTTAATGTCATTGAGATAGTTCAAAGCGGAATAGAGCGTGGTCGTTTTGCCCGAACCGGTCGGGCCGGTAACGATGACCACCCCGTTGGGCAGGTTAATCAGGTCCTTGATGAGTTTCTTATCGTCATCAGCCAACCCGATATTGTCTATATCAAGGGAAACCACATCTTTATCCAGGATACGCATGACCACGCTTTCGCCGAACATAGTGGGCAGGGTGGAAACCCGGATATCAATGGGTTTTCCGCCGACCAATAATGACATCCGGCCGTTCTGGGGAATCCGCATCTCGGAGATATTGAGATTGGACATTATCTTGATTCTGGAGATGAGGGCCGGCGCCAAACTTAAGGGCGGCGGCACCATTTCGTAAAGCACGCCATCAACCCGGTAACGGATTTTTAATTCCTTTTCAAACGGTTCCAGATGAATATCAGCCGCGTGGTCCTTGATGGCATGGAGCAGAATCAGGTTCAGGAGTTTCTTGACCGGCGCCTGCTCGGCCATGGCCTGAAGATTGTCCAGAGAAAACGCCTTGCCCTTTTCCTCGCCGGACTCCAGGGCATCCTTGACGTCATCTATTGTTTCGGACATCTTCTTAAGCAACCCATCCACTGATTTATCTTCTTCATGCGGGTAATACTTGTCTATGGCTTTATTGAGTGACGCCTCATCGCTCAAAGCGCCCTTAATGGCGCAACCCAATGTGAAGCGCAGGTCATCCAGAATATTGATATTGAGCGGGTTGAACATCGCCACGGTCAGGATATTATTGTCAAACTTGACCGGAATGATTTTGTATGAGCGGGCCATAGAGGACGGGATTTTGCCGATAATGTCCTTGGAGATTTCCGCCTCCTCCAGGTTAATAACCTCCATGCCCACCTGGGCGCCCAGAGCCAGCAAGACCTCTTCTTCGGTCGCGTAGCCCAACTGGATGAGAATGTTGCCGATGGCTCCGCCTTTTTGGTTCTGGATAAGCATCGCCTGCTTAATCTGGCTCTCGCTGACGACCTCCATCTCTTTGAGTATCTGGCCCAATAATCTACGCGGACTCATACTTCAATTATATTTCAACCATTTAAATAAGTCAAGAAATGGTAATGATAAGATTCTTGACAAATACCTTTAAATTATTAAAATACCGCCATGACTAAATTCGGTATTCTGTGCGACAAGTTCCTGGAGGCGTGCTGGCTGGCCGCATTGGTGCTCTCGCCCCTGTACATGAATATTTATACCCACCGGATGTTTGAGCCGGACAAAGGCACGATTATCCGCTCGCTGGCCATCCTGATGGTGGTATTTTACCTCATCAAGTTATTGGAAACGGCCAAAACCACAGCGCCGGTCCCGGTGACCGCTGGGAAACAAGGCGCAGAGAAAACGGCCGAAGTAACATCTCTGACCCGGAGAAATTATATCCTTTTAACGTTCCTGGCATTTATCACCTTCTATATCGTATCCGTTATTTTTTCCGCCGTGCCGCATAACAGCTTCTGGGGCGGTTACGACCGGATGCAGGGATTATATACCAACGCATCATTCTGGGTAATCTTTATACTCGCGGCCATAAACATCAAAACCCGGGAGCAGATGGAACGGCTTATCAGCGTCATAGTTTTCACCTCGGTGCCGGTTGTGGCCTATTGCTTTATCCAACGTTTTAGATGGGACCCGGTGCCCTGGCAGGCCATGGACCCTTCTATCCGGGTCTCAGCCACCATGGGCAATCCGATATTCCTCTCAGCTTATTTGATAATGCCAATTACCTTGACTATCTCAAGGCTTATCAGAAGTCTATATGAAAAGAATATAGTATCTTACACCCTTTATGGAGTGCTGGTCTTCTTACAGGTTATCACGGTATTTTTGAGCCAGAGCCGCGGTCCGATGATGGGAATGTTCGGCAGTATTTTCTTATTTGTTCTTTTCTACGCCTGGGCATATCGAAAGAAAAAACTACTGTGGGGAATTATCATCACAGCGGCAGTTGGTCTTATTTTCCTCTTTCTTTTTAACCTGTCGCATATAGTTAAATTCCAGATACCGGTTGATACAGTCAGCGGAGCCTACGGGGGCTTGCCTTCTTCCACGCTTCCTCCCGGTGGAAGCACAAATACCGCAACAGCCCCAATATCCACAACCGCGGTTAGCCCAATGGAAAAACTCTGGCACAAGACTTTTGGGAAACTGATGAATGTCAAGTATCTGCGCCAATTTGGGCGGCTGCTTGAAAGAGACCAACATTCATCAGGCCGGACCAGAATCATTCTCTGGCAAGGCGTCTGGAAACTAATTACGGACAAGGATGAACCTGTTCGTTTCTTCATCGGCTACGGACCGGAATCGCTTTCCACGGTTTATTATAAGAATTATACCATGGAATTGGCGTCATTAGAGGGCTCAAATGTCCACGCCGACCGCACCCACAATCACTATCTGGATGTCTGGGTCATGCACGGACTTTTTGGATTGATTGCCTATCTGTCTCTTTTAGCGGCAATATTTTACACGGTTTATAAAACCATTCTCCCGCTCAGGGGCACACATGGCGCCAGCGCCAACAGCCCGCCGGGCTTGCCGTCAAGCGGGCCGTCAACAGACATTTTAATCATGATAGGCCTGATTACCGCCTTAGCCGCGCATCTGGGCGAAATCTTCGTGGGTATTGCCATCGTTTCCACCTACACTCACTTTTGGCTGATTGCCGCGACCATCTATGCCATATATAAGCTTAATATTCTATCCGATGCCGGTAAAAATAAAACCGAGGCCTCGTCTCTGCCTGAACCATCAGGATTGCATTGGGGAGTGTACCTGCTTTTGGGATATGCGGCCCTTACCATCATCATAACATTTATCCTTTTCTATCTCTCCTGGGACGACACAAAAATGATGACGCAGGATATAAAATCCACCCGAGATGCCCTGCTGGCTACGTTCTGCATCTGGTTGTTAGCCGGTATTATTGTGGGCATTGTCGCCTGGCCCCGTTATTTATTCTGGACCTATGCCGGGCAAACGGTAATTATGGCGGTGATTATGGTCCGGCGTTATTGGCCTGACGACACTTCCGATACCGATTTGCTGATGATTTATTCCTGGTTTTGGATTCTGGAAGGAATAATTGTCGGCGCGCTATCCCTGACCAGGAAAGAAAAGCCTATCAGGTTCTGGACCTTCAGTAATATTCTGGTTGGGCTGGTAATTTCTATAGTGGCCGTCTATATTATTGCGAATAAAAACCTTACGGTGCTCCGGGCCGATGGTTTTTATAAATTCTGCTTCAGTTACGACCAGAGCGCTGAAGAATCCATGAGGCTGGGTAAAAAGGATGAGGCCTATCAAATCAGGTTAATGTGCATCAGGCATTTCCAGAGCGCCCTTAAATTCGCGCCGGATGAAAGGGCCTATCTTAACGGAGCCGGCCGGAATTTCCTGGAACTGGCCAAAATAGCCATGGACCGAAACCGGGAAAACAACATTCACCCGCTCAGCAAGCTCCGTAATGCGCCAAGTATCAAGGAACTGATTGAGGGTGATTTTGTTAAAAGAGACGCGTCCAATCGTTTGTATACTGACTATAATTTTCATGATTTTGCCTTGTGCAGTTTTTCCTGTATCCAACGGGCGTATGAACTTGACCCCAAAAACTATGAGCGCATCATTGCCTTGATAAGGATTTACCGCTACCTCAGTGATATGGACCGTGACATAGCCAAAATAGATAAGGCCTTAAAACTCTGCGACGAAGCCCGCAAAGCCAGCCCGCTCAACACTAAAACTAACGATGAAATCAGGGAACTGCAACAGAGGAAAGAAGCATTTTTGAGGCCACCGCCAGCAAAACAAGAGCCAAAATAACCAGGATTACCCGCGAGCGCACCCGGGTAGAAATATAGGCGCCTATCTGGGCTCCGATTAAAGCCCCGCCACCCAACAATAATCCCCGGGTGTAGTCAATATGCCCCCACAATGCATGGGGAACAACCGAGAGCAGCACGGTGCTGAACAATATAAAATGCGATGTGGCCGTAGCTATATGAACCGGTATTTTCAGGAGGTAAATCAAAACCGGAACATGGATAAAACCGCCGCCGACTCCAAGAAATGAAGCAATGAAACCTGTTATAAATCCTATCAAAACAATCATTGTCATCATTGCCCTTGAGAACCCGATTGGCACGCAGGTTTCTGCATCTTCGGACAACTTACTCCGTTTGAATAGTAAATGAATGGCTATTATAACAAGGGTGCAGGCGAAGACTATCCTGAACACCATCCCTGTAAAAAAGGTTGAAACATAAGCCCCGATGAGTATGCCGGGAATACCAGAAACAATAATAATGGCACCTAAACGCCAGTATATCCGCCTGTAACGCGCATAAGCAATCGTACCCGAAAAGGCATTAAAACCAACGACAAAAAGAGATGTCCCGATTGCCAGCTGAGGGCTAAAATGATACACTGAAAATAAAATAGGCACAATAAAAATACCACCGCCGATACCCGCCATGGTACCAACCACTCCTATTATGACGCCAACTATAAATAAAATCATATTTTCTCGGTGTAATAATACGCTTCATTTCCCGCCCCGTATTTTACGGCAGTTATATCATTTCTACTTGACTTATTAAAATAATTGTGTACATTGTATTTTATGGATATCTCTTCGTTCAATAAAGAAGATTTGGCTAAACTGGTTTTTATTGACGAGCTTACCAGCCTTTACAACCGCCGTTTTTTTTACCAACACCTCAACGATAAGATTAATTGGAAAGACACCGCTCAGATATTCTCGCTGCTGATGATTGACATAGATTTCTTCAAAAAGATAAACGATACCTACGGGCACCTGGAAGGCGATAACGTCCTGCATCAATTAGGCGCAGCTCTTAAAGAAACTGTCGGGGACAACGGATTAGCTATTCGTTATGCCGGAGATGAATTCTCGGTCATTCTGCCTTCCGCCGATAAAAAGAAATCCCTTGCGTTAGCTGAAGCCATTTTAAAATGTATTAACGGCACAAAATTCTGCCGGCGTGATGCCCAAGCCGAGCCGCTGAATATAAATATCAGTATCGGCATTGCCTCTTTCCCTGATGATGCAAACTCATCACAGAGTTTGATAGAACAGGCGGATAAAGCGCTTTATTTGTCCAAGCGCGAGGGCCGCAACCGCATTTCTATCGCCGGCTCTTTCTCGGATGATGATATCATAGAACGCAATATCTTCCTTAACTTCCCCTGTCCTGATTTTGTTGGCCGCCAGGATTTTTACCATGAAATCGTCAGATTTCTGTCTCCCGCCCAGGAAGCCAATACCTTTATACTGGTTGAAGGACCTGTCGGATCCGGCAAAAGCCGCCTGCTTAAGGAATTATTCGGGTATAAAGAAACGCTCGCCTTTTACAATGCCTGTAATGAAATAGACTCTTTAATTCCCTATCGGTCTATTATCCTATTTATAAACTCGCTGGTTGAATCCAATAATTCTACTTTGGCTGAGGCCTGCGGCGAATTAGCCAAAGATATGTTCATGGAAATAAGCGGAATCATCCCCAATATAAGCAAATTTATGCCGTCATACAGTAATACCTCCCGGGAATCCGGGCAGAACAGAAAATTATTGTTTGACGCCCTGGTAATGCTTTTAAATATTCTATCCCAGAAAAAACCTTTATTAATGCTGTTTGATGAAGCGCAAAATATAGACCACGCAACCCTCTTGGTAATTGAAGCGTTAACTGAAAGGGAAAAGGGGTGCTCCGTAATAGTTGCGGCAGTCCGCGACGATTACCTTAACACCTCTCCTTCAGCCAACGAATTGTTTAATCAGTTCCTTTTGACTATTTCTGAAAGACAAAACTACAAGCGATTCTCTTTGCCGCTTTTCAATAAAGAGCAAACCGCCGAGATTATCTCGACGATATTCTCCAGAAAATTCCCCGACCCCGCTTTTTATGATAAAATCCATCAGGTCACCCGAGGCAATCCCTTGTTCATTGAAGAGCTTTTGAAGCATTTCCTGCTAAAAGGCTTCATTAAGCGTCTTAACAAACAATGGGCTCTGGATTTGCCATCAATCCCGCCAACCGTCTGGCAAAAAGATATGGATACCATCATCGCCGAGAATATTGATTTGCTTGAAGCCGAGACCAAAACAGTTATCAAGCAAGCAACCGTGATGGGCCAAAATATCCCGCTCGATGTCCTCAAAGACGTGGCGCACCAAAATGAAGGCGAAACCATTGATGCTATTGACAAGGCCAAACGGCTTAATATCATTAGATCAAGTGAACCGCTCAAAACCGACCAGTTTACTTTCACGACCAAACATTTCCAGGAAATTGTTTACCAGAATATTGATGAGAAAGAGCGCGAGACATTGCACCAAGCCGTCGGTGATGCAACCGAAAAGCTCTATCAGGATAAGCTGGATTCAGTGGCCCCAACCCTGGCATTCCACTTTTCCAAGTCAGGCGATGAGACCAAAGCCCAGATGTATGGCCAAAAAGCGGAAACCCTAACCTCGAACCTCTTCCGTAAAGATGAAATACCCGAATACTACTCATCCGCGCAAGGCATTGTCCATTCAAAGATAAAAGAAGCCATTCAGCCCTTATCGCCTCAGAAAATGGTTCTGGTAAAGGACCTTCTGCGTAATCTGCTTTCCACCAACAAGAATATGAGACTCTATCCTGATGGCAGCCAATTGATTGTTCTGGCCTCCGGCGGACTGGTCAAAATAATGAACAATATTTTTGAAGAATCAGAAAGTTTTACCTTGAGTGAAGCCAAAAACACCCTTAATATAAACACGGTTCCGCTGGACGCCAAGACCTATGGCAGTGCGGTTGACGAATTCTTCTTGCTTCTAAAAGAACACTATATCAAAAGCATCACCTTCCGCCGTGGTTTATCTGAACCGGAAATAGAGCAGTTCCTCAAAAACCTTGATAAATCGTCCGACAAACCATTTGCCAGCAAAGGCTACTGGAATCAGTTCCTGGAGGATAAAAATATTACCAATATCGGAGTTGCCCAAAGGGCGTTTATCGCCTCAAGAGAAAAAGGAGCCCCTGCCTCAGTCTCCACCGCCCAGGAAAAGGTCGAGCTGGAAGGCCAGATTGTTGTGGCTCTCAAAGACTTTTTCAGATTCTTCTGCGCTGCGGTGGAAAACATTAAACTCTATCCACCGGGAAGCCAATTGGCTATGGAGGCCATCAAATTCGTTAATCAGTCCATAGAAAATGTCTTTGGCCATCTTTCGGTCTTAAATCTTTCGGTCTCTGATGATATTCTTTTAATTAACGGCACGCCGAGCAATCCGCGGCTTCTGGGCACAGCATCCACCACTCTTTCTAAAATTATCCACGAATATCAACTTAAAAGCATCTCGTTTATCAAAGGCGCCTCTAAGGAAGAACTGGAGCATTTTATCTCTATTTTAAGCGGGACGTCAATTGATGAAGCCAAGCAAAAGTCCGTCAAGGACTGGGATAGCATCCTTTCCGAAAAAGGAGTCACCAATATAAAAATAGGAATAAAATCCTATGTCACTACAGATACATCTAAACAGCCGATCGGACCTGCCGGAATGCCTGGGGCAATACCACCGCCTCCGTTCCCGCCTGAGCAGGAACAACCGCCTAAACCGCCGCCACCCAGAAAACCGCTACCTAAAAAAGACGAGTCACTCGTCGCCCGTTTTACGGATATAATGAAAGGGCTGCCGGACCGCCTGATTGAAGACGCATCGCTTAAAATTGCTGAAGAATTACTCCGCAATAACGATGAGGAGAATTTCAGTCAATTCCACCAAAAATTCCTGCAGAACCTGAGAAGCAACCGCCAGGAAACCCGCCTGCAGGCGCATACGGCTTACCAAAAACTGTTAAAATCAGTGCCGGGTGAGGCGCAAACATTGCTGATAACCAAAACCGAACCGGTTATTTTAGGTGAAATCAATTTAGAAAAGATATCCTCAGTCTATAACGCCCTGTTTAACTCCGCTCTCAAGCACGCGGTCTATCATCTGGAAAATAAGAACTACAGCGGGCTGTATGCCATTCTTACCGCGGTCTTAAAACGGCATTCCGAATCAAAGCCGTCCGACTCAACCCAGAAACTGACAATCTCTACCACCTCGGCCCTGAAAACTCAAGGTGGCGCCAATTATAAACTCTATTCAGCCCTCAAAGAAAGCAAGAGCTTTCCGGATCTGCTCAAAAGCCTTTTTCATCATGATGATGATATTAAAAATCTAGTTAAGGATATTTTTATTGCATTTAACCTCGTGGCAGTTCAGGACCTGCTTAATTTTATCGAGGAAACCGATGACCTTTCGGCATGCGAGACCGTCGCTGTCATTATAAATCAAATGGGCAGCTCGGCACATCACTTCTTTATGAATGAATTAAAAGTTCACGCGGACGAGCCGACCCTCAAGCGGCTCTTAGGTATTGCCTATCTAATACCCGCCGAAGGTATGGAACAAATCTTAGCGGAGTTTATCAGAGAACCATTCTATCGGGAAACCATTAATGCCCTGACCAGATTAAATCCCGATAAATCAACCACCGTTTTACTGCCCTTGCTCCACGATAAAAACGCTAATCTGGTTTTATCTGTCTTAGGTGTTTTAGGATCGCTGCAATATGACAAACCGGCATTGAAAACCCAAGCGTCATCAGCCATAATATCCCTATTAGAAACGTCGTCAACGCCAGAGATTCAGAAGGAATCATTCAAGACTTTGGTTAAGATGCAAGAACTGAAAGCGGTTCCGGTTTTTGCCAAGCTGCTCTCATCAAAACGGTTCTTGGGATTTGTCGGTGGCGTATCAGACGACATACGCGGCACGGCCGCCTGGGCCCTGGGCCAGATTAAAACGCCCGAAGCCCGCGAAGCATTGGAGTCGGCCATCAACGACAAAAGCCCGCAGGTCCGCTCTATTGTTAAGCTCAGCTTAAATAATTACGAATAAAAACCATTATTATGCGAATAAAATGGTTTGGACATTCGGCATTCGGAATCATTTCTAAGTCAGGCAAATTTGTACTAACTGACCCGTATGAACCAAACGGTTATAACGGCGCGGTTAGATATAAACCCATCACCGTTAATGCAGATGCGGTTACCATCTCGCATAACCACGCAGACCATAATTACACCAAAGCCTTATCGGGTACCCCGGCCATCATTGACAAAAAAGGCAATTATGAAGTTACCGGTATTACCATCACCGGCATCCCGACCTACCACGATGCCAGGCAGGGCCGGGAGCGCGGCAATAATATCATCTTCATCTACGAAATAGACGGACTGCGCCTGGCTCACTGCGGCGACCTGGGTCATCTTCTCTCGGACAAGGAGATTACGGCCTTAGGCCGGATTGACATCCTGCTGATTCCGGTGGGCGGCCACTTTACCATAGATACCGAGCAGGCAACCGAGATAACGCAAAAGATTGGCCCTAAAATTGCGATTCCGATGCACTACAAAACCGAGGTTCTTGATTTTCCCGTTAGTGGCGCGGATGAATTCCTCAAGGGCAAAAAGAATATTAAGCGTATCTCAACTCCCGAGGTCGCTATCACTCGAGAAACTCTTCCGCCAGAAACAGAGATCTGGATTTTGCCTTACCAGCAATAATGTGTGGTTGATTTTTCTTGTCTTATTCTCTAACAATATTAATCTATTGCTTATATGAACCTACACGAATATCAGGCAAAGCAACTGCTGGCCAAATATGGCATTAAGACCCCGCGCGGAGCGGTTGCAACCGAGCCAAAACAAGCCGCGGAGATATTTACCCAGTTGAAACTCTCCAGGGCGGTTGTCAAGGCGCAGGTCCATTCAGGCGGGCGCGGCAAGGCCGGCGGCATCAAAATCGCCAACTCGCCTGATGAGGCAAGCAAAGCTGCTGATGAACTCATCGGTAAAATATTAATCACACACCAAAGCGGTCCGGCCGGCAAGCCGACTCATAAGGTCCTCATCGAAGAAACCCTGCCCATTGAAAAAGAACTCTATGTCAGCATCGTCATTGACCGTAAACAGAATTGCCCGGTGTTAATGGCGTCTGCCGAGGGCGGAATGGAAATAGAGGAATTAGCCGCTAAATCGCCGGAAAAGATTATTAAATTTCATTTACATCCATATTTAGGATTGCAACCTTATCAGGCGCGGGAACTGGTCTATGCCCTGGATATCTGCAAATTCCAGAATAAGTGTTCGGCTGACATATTTAAATCAGGCGTGAGTTTATTCCTGGGTTTGAGTAAATTGTTCATTGAAAACGATTGTTCCCTGGCCGAGATAAACCCGCTGATTATCAGCCAGCCAGGCCTGATTGCCCTGGACGGAAAAATAAATCTGGATGACCGCGGATTATTCCGCCATAAAGACCTCATGGAGATGCGAGATATCTCTCAGGAACATCCTCAGGAATATGAGGCATCTAAATACGATCTTTCCTATATCGGATTGGACGGCAATATCGGGTGCATGGTCAACGGCGCCGGACTGGCTATGGGAACCATGGACCTGATTAAACTGCACGGCGGTGAACCGGCTAATTTCCTTGATGTCGGCGGCGGCGCCTCCAAGGAACAGGTTGCCAACGCCTTCAAGCTGCTCATCTCTAACAAGAACGTCAAGGCTATTCTGGTCAACATCTTCGGCGGGATTATGAAATGCGATATCATCGCCGAAGGCATTACCGCGGCTGTCAAAGAAACCGGGTTAAATCTGCCGCTGGTGGTCCGGCTGGAAGGCACCAATGTCAAAATAGGCAAGGAAATCCTGAAGAAATCAGGGATGAATATCGTCTCAGCCGATACCATGGATGAGGCGGCGAAAAATATTGTCCAACTGGCCAAAAAATAATTGCTATGAGTATATTAGTTAATAAAGATACCCGGGTCATCGTTCAGGGCATTACCGGTGGCGCCGGCTCTTTTCACACCACTCAGATGCTGGAATACGGCACCAATATAGTCGGCGGTGTTACACCGGGCAAGGGCGGCACCAAATTCGCTGATAAGGTGCCGATATTTGATACAATCCGCCAGTCCGTAGAAAAAACCGATGCGGATACCAGCGTGATATTCGTCCCGGCTGCCTTTTGCGCCGATGCGCTCTATGAAGCGGCTGACTCAGGCCTGAAATTAGTGGTCTGTATCACCGAAGGTGTACCCACCCTCGATATGGTCAAAGTTTATGCATTCTACCGGGATAAAGGCGTTCGGCTGGTCGGGCCTAATTGTCCGGGCGTTATCACGCCGGGCGAGTGCAAAATCGGCATTATGCCCGGCTACATCCACAAAAAAGGCGCGATTGGCGTGGTCTCGCGCAGCGGCACCTTGACCTACGAAGCGGTTTGGCAGATAAGCAACCTCGGACTGGGCCAATCCACCTGCTTAGGCATCGGCGGCGATTCCATCATCGGGACATCTTTTATTGATGCGCTGGAATTATTCCAAAAAGATAAGGCCACCAAAGCCATTGTCATGATAGGCGAAATCGGCGGCACAATGGAAGAAGAAGCCGCTGATTACATCAAGAATAATGTCAAGAAGCCGGTGGTGGCTTTCATTGCCGGAAAAACAGCGCCTAAAGGAAAAAGAATGGGCCATGCCGGGGCCATTATCTCCGGCGGCAAAGGCACGGCCCAGGAAAAAGTGGCCAAACTTACTGCCTGCGGAATCAAGGTTGTGCCCAACCCGGCTGAAATCGGAAATACGGTTAAACAAGCATTGCGTAATTAACAATAGCCCGTACGGGCCGTTGTAAAAAATATGAATTCTATAAACAATTTAATTACCCTCGCTCTGAAGGAAGACGCTGGTACCGGCGACATCACCACCACCACCTTGATTCCGGCCAATCAAACCAGCACAGCAATGATTATCGTTAAGGAACCAGGCATCATTGCCGGACTTGGGCTAATCAAGCCGATTTATCACAAGTTGTCCAGTCAGGTCAAGGTTACCCTCAGGAAAAAAGACGGCACCCGGGTAAAACCAGGCCAGATTGTTGCCATCATCAAAGGCCCGACCCGGGCCATATTGACCGGCGAGCGGACCGTTCTTAATTTCCTCCAGCGTCTATCCGGCATTGCCACGCTCACATCACAATTTGCGGCTAAGGCAAAACCCTATGGCGTAAAGATACTTGACACGCGCAAGACCGTGCCCGGCTGGCGACTCTTGGACAAATACGCGGTCAAGACCGGGGGCGGATTCAATCACCGCATGGGTCTCTATGACGCATTCCTCATCAAGAATAATCATATATCCGTCTTAGGCGGCATCAATAAAATAAATATGGATATGCTCTGGAAGGCTTGGCTGAAAGACCTGACGGCAGAGATAGAGGTGCGAGACCTCAACCAATTCGTCTTCATCATCGCAATGCTTAAGTCAGTGCCATTTCCGAAAGTGGTAATTATGATGGACAATATGACACCGTCCCAAATCAAAGAAGCTGTTATCATCCGAAACAAAACGGCCAAATGGGCAAACAGACCAGCAGGCCAAACGGTTATGCTTGAAGCGTCAGGCGGCATCAATCTTGAAAACGTCAGCAAATACGCCGCTACCGGCGTTGACTACATCTCCATCGGCGCGTTGACCCATTCACCTAAGGCGCTGGATATGGCTTTAAGAGTAATGTAATTTTTGGCTCTTTATCTTGCCAGTATCCGGTTAATTTTATATAAAAACCCGCCGTATGATAAAAAATACCTCTTTACCGACCCGCCCGAACGACCATCCGGTCAAGCAGGCAACTATGGTCTGGGAAACCTCGCTTCCCGAAGGTAAGGGTTTAAAATTATTCAATCGCGGCAAGGTCCGGGATGTCTACGAAACCGCGGATTACCTCCTGATTGTCACCACCGACCGGCTTTCAGCCTTTGACGTAGTCCTGCCCGACCCGATTCCTTATAAGGGTAAGGTCTTGACAGCCCTGTCCGAGTTCTGGTTCGATATCATAAAGGATATTACCCCGACCCATTTTATCACAGCTGATTTTAAGGCCATCGCCGGAAAAATCCCGGTTGTGGCCGGCTATGAAAAGGAATTAACCGGCCGGTCCATGCTGGTAAAAAAGGTTAAGGTCTTCCAGGTGGAATGCATTGTCCGCGGCTATTTAGCCGGTTCGGGTTGGAGTGAATACTCCAAAACCCAGCAGGTCTGCGGCATAAAACTGCCAGCCGGGCTAAAGGAATCGGCCCGCCTGGCCGAACCGATATTCACGCCTTCTACCAAGGCCGCCAGCGGACACGACGAGAATATCTCGTTTGAGAAAATGGTTGAACTTATCGGCCAAAAAGACGCCGATGAATTAAAATCCCGGACACTAAAAATATACCAGCGGGCCCATAAATACGCCCTGGCTAAGGGTATAATTCTCTGTGATACCAAAATGGAATGGGGCCGTGACGCCAATGGTGAAATCATCCTGGCCGATGAGTTGTTGACGCCGGATTCATCCCGTTTCTGGCCGGCGGACAGCTATGCGCCGGGCAAAGGACAGCCGTCTTTTGACAAGCAGTTTGTGCGCGATTATCTCAATTCCATCGGCTGGGACAAAAAACCGCCGGCGCCCAAACTGCCTACAGAAATAATAACCAAAACCTCCGAGAAATATCTGGAGGCGTATAAAAAACTAACTGGAAAGAGTTTATAAAAATATCCGTAGGAATGTATTTGCGGGTCGCCCCATAGGGGCGAACCTCGCCCCGCCCTGATGTAACATTGAGGCGGGGCGGGGGTGGTGGAACTGGCAGACACGTACGTTTGAGGGGCGTATGCCGTAAGGCTTGCGGGTTCAAATCCCGCCCTCCGCATTACTTGCTGTTAGCGACAAAGGAGCTTTACAGCAAGTTATTCCGTATCCTCCGATGTAACATCGGGGGAGGAGGGATTAGGCCTTTTTATAATTATCCCCCTTTGCAAAAGTGGGACAAAGGGGGATTTAAATCTCCCCTGACCCCTCTTTTGCAAAGATGGGAATTTAATAAGAGATTATATTAATCTCTGATAGGAATGTTATATGACCAAACGCATTATCATATTCGCGCTTCTCTGGAGCGTCATCCTGGTCGGCCATAGCCTGGGCAACCGACCCGATTGCTTCGCCCAAGCCAAGGACCAGCCCGAAGCCCAGCCGGCCGCTTCCACAAAACCGCAGGTAAAGCTAATGAAGGTGGACGAAATAAAAATCGGGATGACCGGCTACGGCAAAACCGTATTCCAAGGAACCAAGATAGAAAAGTTTGATGTGACCGTCATGGGCGTGCTCAAGAACGGCGGCGGCCCGAAATACGATATGATACTGATAAAATGCTTTCATCCGGTAGTGGACAAGGCCGGAGTCATCGCCGGGATGAGCGGTAGCCCGATTTATATCGTCACGGACAAAGAAAACGAACCGGACGGACGGCTGATTGGCGCCCTGGGTTACGGCTGGTCGTTCACTAACGAATCTATTGCCGGCGTCACGCCCATCGAACTGATGCTGGCGGACATGAACAAACCCATAGAAAAATCCACCGGCTCCATCGATAACGCCAACCAGGGTGAAAAGATGGCGTCCCTGCCGACCGGCGAAAACCTGCCCGACCTTACGGCCGTTCGGGCGGGGATGCCGCCTGAAGCGCCCGGAGAGATGAGACCGCTGATGACCCCGTTATTTGTCTCGGGCGTAAGCTCCTACCGATTAAGATACCTGGCCCAGGCGCTGGAAAAATATAATCTCATGCCGGTCCAGAGCGGGTCAACCACC
>Ga0208373_1003140_pt1 | contig 16707 bp, 12 predicted proteins | sample RifOxyC2_FD_184036 | JGI IMG/M metagenome (GOLD analysis project Ga0208373, IMG submission 184036) | Soil microbial communities from Rifle, Colorado - Rifle Oxygen_injection C2 (SPAdes) | ecosystem: Environmental > Terrestrial > Deep subsurface > Rock core/Sediment | place: Rifle, Colorado...
GTCAACAAATATAATCAGTGTATACATATACTCACAAAACAAAACGGACCATAACTGATTGTCCTGCAATCAGCTACGGTCCGCTTACCAAACCAGAAATCACTTATTTATAGTAAACTCACGCTAGGGCGCGCGCCTGAAGCAGCGCAACCGCATTGGTGTCAAGCGGCCGGTTCGCGGCCAGGGCCACTGTGGCAAGGCCGGGAAAAAACACCACATGCGAAAAATGGCGCTGCAGGGTGGCTTTTATCATTGAAAACCGGGCCGCTGTTTCAGGACCCATGGATGCGGCGATTGGCGGAAGGGCAAGGGCGAAGACCCCCTTTTTAGCAAGGGTATGGTTTACCGCGGCGAAAAATTCATCAGTGTAAAAACGGTTGTTCCCCAGGGTGAGCGGCGGTGGAAGTTGCACAATGATTGCGTCGTACAGATGGTTTGACGATTCAATCAGCTTTCGCGCGTCCCCGGCAATCGCGTGCATGCCGGGTCCTGGCAAGACCATTCCCTTTTGTTTGGCCAGGGACAGAAGCACTGGGTCTGGATCAATATAATCGACGCGCAATGGTGCGTATTTTTGCACCTCCGCAATGGTTCCGGAGAGCGCGCCCGACACAACCAGGATTGCGCGGGGCGCTGTGACCTGGAGAAGACAAAGGTGCGCACATTCCTCAGACACGCCCGTATTGTTTTTGTACCCGGTAAATCCGGTGTTCTGCACAACATATTCTTCATTGTTTTTAGAAAGGATCCTGACTGCGCCATAGGGGGAGTTTTCCTGGGCAATGACAGCGAACCCTTTGTACAGGTGCGCGAGCGTCCGCGTGTTCATATTTAACGCGGGAAACAGCAGGCAGAGTCCGCAGACAGCAATCTCCATTTTTTTTATTTTTCCCGGAACATGCATGGCCCAGACATGGAACATACCAGCTGCCGCGAGGGTAATAAAGACATCCGGGACCCGGAACAGGAGCAGGGAAAAGACAAGGCCCCCCAGAATATTGCCCACAGCGTCAATCGCATAGAGCGACTGCCGCCCGCTGGGTTGGAGGGTGCGCCAGGCTGCGGCCATGAATACGCCGTTGACAATGCAGACGGCCGCCAACAGCACACCGGCAAAGGCGAAAAACTGGAGAGGACCCGGCTGCACACCCGGGCCAAAGACCAGGGAACGCGTGCACCGGAGCGCGGCCGCAACGACCAGGGGAAGCAGGGCGGCAAGCGCATGAAGGCCCCTGAATCCGGGCCTGGCAAAAAAAGAGACACGACCTCCGATGAACGCGCCCAGGCCGGACAGGGAGAGCCACGCGCATAGGAGCAGCGAAATGGTCAATTCATTGGGGCTTACAACAGAGAGGAATTCCCTGAACAGGGCGAGTTGGACAATAAGGGACGAGACGCCGAACGCGAGGATGGACCGCATGGATCAGGGCACAAGGGCGTGGGCCACGGCCCCGTTGTCATTGACGCAGATGACCGTTATCCCGGTGTATCCCAGTTTTTTCTGCTTGAACTTGTTGAGTTCAAGGGCCGCGCGCCGCGCCAGTTCCTTGTAGAGCGAATCGGGCATTTCCTTGGTCACATTGATATACATTTTTGCGCCGTCGATTTTTACGCTGTCCACGGGATCGGCCGCGAGAAACTTCTTCATGTGGGCGTAGGCCAATGCGGTGTATTCAGGGCCTGCTTCATCGAGTTTGAACAGGCCCCCGGTTTCCTTGTTTTCAGTGCACGCGAAGAACATAGACACGGTCCAGACAAGGACCAAAAGGCCAAACATGGGTTTCATGGCGCCTCCTCACTATGCCTAAAAGATAGGGTTTTACGGATTACGAATCAATGAAAAATACGGCGGAAGGCCGCATGTTCAGACAACGACGTTTATGATATTGCCTGAATTGGGGTTGTCTTTTTCCGTGGTTTGCTGTTTTTGGGCTTGGGCCATCCTCTGTTTTTCCTCTACCGCGGCCCGGTTTTCCTTGGCAGCGTCAACCTCATTCTGCCTGATCTCCTGGCGGCGCTGGACTTTATTTTCTTGCGCTGTATCGAGGTCTGACTGCGTGCGCTCTTCAATGCGTTGTTTTGAGGCGCGCACCATTTCCTCGCGCTGGTCGCGGGTCCTGATTTCAGAACGGTTGGTATTGACCGGATTAGGGCCCTTGGGCATAATAGGTTCGGGCATAAGAAACCACCTTCCCTTGGTTGGGATTTTTGTCAAATGACACGCTTTTTCAACACAAGCAGTCCTGCTTCCCCGCAGGATTACTCTTCTTTAAAAAAGCATATTAATCCCTATTAAGGTATCGGCAGAAATCAGGAAAACTTTAGTCTTTTTTTAAACAGGTCTAAACGATTGATGTTTATGAAGTTGGGGAAATGATTTTAAATAATGACGCTGGCAGTGAGGGATTTTCTGAGTTTTTCGAGGTAATCTTCCATCTTAAAAATGGCGTCTGTGCCAATCATCTCCCGTTTGAGGTTCACGATCCCCTTTTTTCCGAGATTTTCAAGGATTTCGCTCAGTTCTCCGATTGAGATGCTCAGGAGTTCCAGTATCCGTTGCTCAGCGTCCTGCACCTTGATGCCTTCGATGCTGTTCTCAGCGCCGTTCAACAGATAGATAAGAATGGCGCACACATTGGCCTCGTTTGCCGCGGGTACATTGAGGTTGAGCTTTTTATCAGTGGCGCGCAGCCGTTGGGCAAGCACCCGGGCAATGCCCATGAACCAGTCGGGAATGTTTTTGGTTGTCTCGCGGAAATCAGCAGCGGTTATCTGTATGGCCTTGGTCTCTTTTATTGCCACCGCGGTTGCGCTCCGCGGACCATTGTCGATGATCGACATCTCTCCGAACATGCCACCCGCGCCAACCTCGTAGAGAAGGATGTTTTTGCTGCCCACCTTCTTGTAGAGGTTGACCAGCCCTTTTTGGATAATGTAAATGTCCTTTGAGAAGTCGTTTTCCCTGAAAATGACCGTTCTTTCGGGAAAAGAAAGCGTCTTGTCCAGCTTTGTTTCATTCATCACGATAAATATCAATATATTACAAAGAAAATGTCAATTAATAATTCTTGCCTGCGGGAAATTTAGAATTTATATTGACACAAGATGGGGTTTTAAAAGAGGTTAGCCTTGTGATAGCTTCGTACGATACCATCATTTTGATTTCAGCCGCGGTGCTGGTGGTTGTCTCTTTTGTTGTAAACATTGTTTCAGCGTTCAAAATTTCCGGTTTTTCAGAGGAATTGAACCGGCTCGAGGAGAACCTTGAGACCGCGGCAGCCGCGAACAGGAAAACTGATTCTTCGGTAAAATCCGGCAGCGATACCCGCACCCACATCTACGATTCCAAAGTTTTTCCCTCTGCCGAGAAAAAACCCGGGGACAGCGGCAGCAGATACCGTCCGCCTGGTTCAACACCGGTTCCCACAGGCGAACCTGGCGGGGTAAAGCCCGAAACCACCACCATCAGATACCGGCCGCCGGGCAAGAGCGGCATGCGCATTCCCGATCAGCTTCCCGGCGAAAAGAGGGACGTGGAGAGCGCGTCCCAGCCGTATGAACAGCATCCGGCAATCATCTCATCCATGCATGCCACGGTCCCGTCCTCGTCCGAGCCTTTGCCTGACGACGCTTTTATCACCTCAGGGCCTGTGGTCAAGCCCAAGCCGCAGACGCTGGCCGGGCCCGAGCCGGAAGCCGCGGAAACGCCCGCGCCCGTTGCGCCGGCAGCCAAGGAACTTTCCCAGGACGAACTTGACCTTATTAAAAATTATCTGGGCGGTTCGTCAAAAAATGTTGTGGAAGAAAACGCCGAGGACGCGGCAAAAGACGATGGAAGCGACGAACTGATGAAGGCCGCGGGCGAGGTCGCGGCCGAGGAGGAGGCCGCTCTTCCGGGTTCTGAGGAGAGCGAGGTGCTTGATGTCATCGCTGATACCGCTTTTTTCAAAGTCGATGACATCAATCGCGCCAACGCGGTCAACCCCTTTGACTCGTCGCTCCAGAAGGTGGACTTTGAAACCGTGAGGAAACATGTCGCCACCTGCGCGCCCGGCGGACGGGTCACTATTGATTTTAAGGAAATATTGTTTCTCACGGACAACGAATTCACTTCCCTGTCGGCACTGATTTCCTCGGCGCGGGGGCACAACGTCGCCATTGGCGCGGTCAACGTGGCCGCCGACCTGAATGCCGAGCTTTTGTCCAAGTGTCCGGGGTTGCACACGGCATAGAAACCACCACTCATGAACAGCCTGCTCAAACCGTTCAGTCTCCGGATCATCGCCCTCCTGTGCGCGCTGCTTCTCTGGTTCTACGTGACCATGGAAAAGCGGTACGAGACCACCCTTAATATTCCCATCAGGATGGCGAATGTCCCCCCGGCCCTTACGCCGGCCGGCGATTTTCCCGCAGTCGCCAAGGTGCTGGTCTCCGCCACCGGCAAGCGGCTTCTCATGCTCCGGTACTCCCATGTTGAGCTTTATGTCAATTGCAGCGAGGTCCGGCCGGGCCCCAACACCTTCACCCTGGCCCGAAAGAACGTCGCCATCAGCGGCGTGCCCGACGTCGATGTACAATTTGTCAAAGACCCCACGCAACTCACCGTGCCCTTTGACGCCATTGTACGAAAGGAAGTGCCGGTCATCGCCGACAGCAAGCTGCGGTGCGCCGAGAACCGGGTCATGATCGGGGAACCGGTGCTCATTCCCGGCTCGGTGACGCTCCACGGTCCGCGCGGCAATGTGGCAAAGGTCGAGGCGTTGTACACGCGTCCCATTGAGGCGGCGCCGCTCCTGGGCGACACCTCCTTTTTTGTCTTTGTCCTTAAGCCGGAATATTACGGCATCCAGGTCATGCCCAACAAGGTGAAGGTCCGCGTTGAGGTCGAGACCATCAAGAAGCGGACCATTGCCAATATCCCGGTACGCCTGCTCGATGGGCCGGCTGGCGCCGAACTTTCCGCCCGTACCGTGTCCCTTGTCATAGCAGGGGCGGAAAAGGACGTTGACATGATAAAACCCGAACTGGTCAACGTGTTTGTCCCGTATACCCGTTTTTCGATCGAGCAGCTCGACGAAGTGGAGCCCACGGTCAGCATTATCGGCGACGTGCAATGGTCCAATCTCGATCCGCCGCGTGTCACCTTGGTCCGGAAATAGTGCCATGTTTGTCCTGGGCATTGAAACCTCCTGCGACGAGACCTCGGCCGCGGTGATCACCGGCCGTTTCCAGGTCCTTTCCAACACTGTCCATCGGCAGGAGGGTCATGCCCGTTTTGGCGGGGTGGTCCCCGAGATCGCCTCGCGCGAGCACATCATGAAGATCGAGGAGGTAACCGGCCAGGCAATAGACGAAGCGCGCATACAACCCGCGGACATCAGCCTGGTGGCGGCCACCAGCGCCCCAGGCCTTATCGGCGCCCTGCTCGTGGGGCTCTCGTTCGCCAAGGGCTTTGCCGCGGCTCGCGACCTTCCCTTTGTGGGCGTCAACCATATGGACGCGCACATCAAAGCCAACTATTTGTCGCATCCCGATCTTTCACCCCCGTACGTCGCGCTGGTAGTGTCGGGCGGACACACCTTTCTCGCGTTGTGCGACGAATTCGGCGTGTATTCGCTGCTGGGCAATACGCTCGACGACGCCGCAGGCGAAGCTCTTGATAAGGCAGGAAAGGTCATGGGTATTCCCTATCCCGCGGGCCGGGCCATTGAGCAGTGCGCCCGCGCGGGCGACCCGGCTTTCCACGCCTTTCCCCGCGCATTGCCGGCAAAGGACAATCTCAATTTCAGCTTCTCGGGCCTCAAGACAGCGCTGAAAAATTACCTGCGTACTCTTCCCGCTGAAGAAATCGAATCCCGAAAGAACGACATCCTTGCCTCGTACCAGGAAGCTGTGGTGGACGCGCTGGCGCAGAAATGCGCGGCCGCGCTGCGGGCCACCGGGTGCAGGCGGCTGCTCATTGCCGGCGGGGTCAGTTGCAATGGACGGCTGCGCGACAAGCTCTCTCTTTTATTGGGCCATGAAAATGAATTATATTTTCCGGCCCCTGAATTTTGCACCGACAACGGCGCCATGGTCGCTGTCGCGGGGTTGTTCAAGTACACAACCAGGGGTGCCGATCCTCTGAGTCTGGCGGCATCGGCGGTTTTCAACATTGCGGAGGTCAACTATGGGCTTTAAAGTCGCCATCATGGGCGCAACCGGGGCAGTGGGAGATGAATTTCTCAAAATACTCGAAGAGCGGAAATTCCCCATGACGTCCCTGAAGCTGCTCGCGTCAAAGCGGTCAGCTGGCAAGAAAATCAAATTCATGGGCGATACGCTTACGGTCGAGGAATTGACGCACGATTCGTTCAAGGGCATTGAACTGGTGCTTGCGTCGGCCGGGGGCTCTATTTCCAAGGAGTTTGCGCCCAGCGCGGTAAAGGCGGGTGCGGTAGTTGTTGATAATACGTCTTTTTTCCGCATGCACGAGGGTATTCCCCTGGTTATACCGGAGATAAATCCCGAGGACATCAAAAAGCATACGGGCATCATTGCCAATCCCAACTGCTCCACCATTATCATGGCCTTGCCGCTCTTTCCCCTGCACAAGCGGTGGAAGGTAAAGCGCGCGGTCATTGCCACATACCAGGCAAGCAGCGGCGCGGGTGCGCGCGCCATGCAGGAGCTGCGGGAGGAGACTGCGGCGTTCCTCGAAGGCAAGCCTTATACGCGCACGGTGATACCCCATCCCTACGCCTTTAACCTCTTTCCGCACAACAGCAAGCTGCTCGACACGGGCTACTGCGAGGAAGAGGTGAAGATGCTCAACGAGACGCGGAAAATATTCCACGAGGCCGCGTTTTGCCTCACGGCCACCTGCGTGCGTGTGCCGGTCTTGCGCGCCCACAGCGAAGCGCTCAACATTGAATTCGAGAACGAACCTGACATTGCCGAGGCGTACGAAATACTCAGAAAAGCGCCGGGCGTGGAAATACTCGAGGACCGGGCGAAAAACCGCTGGCCCATGCCCCTCGACGCGTCCGGAAAAGACCCGGTATACGTGGGCCGTTTGCGCAAGGACCAGTCGCGCGCCAAGACCATGGATCTCTGGTGTGTTGGCGACCAGATCCGCAAGGGCGCTGCCCTCAATGCGGTCCAAATCGCTGAAATGCTGTAGATTTAAAAACAAGGCTTTTGTTTAACCAGGGGAACGGCCTGTGCTGTTTTCCTTTGTTTATTTCGATACCGTTGCCTTCGACTACGCTCAGGCAACGGTGAAGATCACCGTCAGGCAACGGTGAAGATCACCGTCAGGCAACGGTGAAGATCACCGTCAGGCAACGGTGAAGATCACCGTCAGGCAACGGTGAAGATCACCGTCAGGCAACGGTGAAGACCACCGTTAGGCAACGGTGAAGACCACCGTTAGGCAACGGTGAAGACCACCGTTAGGCAACGGTGAAGACCGACGTTTATTGAGCGAAGTCGAAATAAACGACGTTGAACACCTCAAAACATTTAATAGCAACATATTACGCTTTTTACTTAATAATTAACTCCAATAGCTTTTTTTCTGAGAAAAGACTTTTTTTTAAAAATGTATTGCTTTAGGGCATATTCAAATATATATATTCAGTGCTCATGCCCAATTCATCTTTTTTTCCGATAAGGGCTTGCGGAGGATCGTATGCGGATAGATATTGACAGAGAGCAAGTAGCAAATCTTCAATATTCCCTAAAAAAAGAGTATCTGCTCACTAATGGCAGGGGCGGCTATGCCTCGTCAACAATACTCGACTGCCATACCCGGAAATACCATGGACTGCTGGTGGTGCCGGTCGAACACCATGGAAAAACTTTCTGTCTTCTCTCCAAACTTGAAGCTTCCGTTATCATCGACAAAAAAGAGTTTAATCTTTCCACTAACAAGTTTCCAGGCGTCTATTCGCCCACGGGCCACCAGTATGTTGAAAAGATCGTACTCGACGGTTTTCCCGAAACCACCTATAAAATCGGCGATACCATCATTGAAAAGTCCATCATCATGCCCCGGAACGAGGACACGGTCCTGGTGAAATACGCTGTGGTCTCATCCGAACACACTGTGGTGCTGAAACTCATTCCGCTTATCAATTACCGCGACTATCATACTGTCGCTGGCGAGAACATGTTTATCCGGCCGCGCACGTATTTTGAAAAAAACGGCTTCAAATTCTCTCCCTACGACGCCATGCCCTCGCTCTACATCCAGACCTCTGAAACATCGACCTTCTATCCATCGCCTACCTGGTGGAAGGCGTTTGAATACCTCAAGGAGCGCAACCGCGGCTATCCGTATCAGGAAGACCTGTTTTCGCCGGGTGTTTTTGAGCTGAAACTCGACAAGGGCGAGTCAGTGGTCATTCGCGCTTCCACATCCGCACTCGTGGGACGGATCAGCACCGAATGGAACACCGAGACCAAGCGCATGGCCGCGCTCACAGCGCGGTTTGCCGCTGAAAAGGAGCCATTGAAGACCCTGAAAGCAAGCGGGGAGGACTATCTCATCACTGGCGCGGACAAGACCGCGGGCGTTATAGCGGGCTATCACTGGTTTGGAGAATGGGGCCGCGACACCCTGATTTCGCTCGCCGGACTTACGCTTTGCCGGGGTGAAAACGAAACAGCCCTCTCGATTCTCAGAAAATACGCGCGGTTTCAAAAAGACGGCCTGCTTCCCAATGTAGTGGATGGAAAAGGCAACCATGCGTACAATTCCATTGATTCTGTTTTCTGGTTTTTCAGGGCGGTCCAGCAGTATCTCGAATTTTCCAACGATAGAAAGGGTGTTGAAAAACACCTTTTCGAACCCCTGTGCAACATCCTCAGGGCTTATTTTGACGCAATCGTGCCTGGCGCGAGCATTGGCAAAGACGGCTTTATCTATGCGGGCGACTGCACCACACAACTCACCTGGATGGACGCCACTGTACACGGCACACCCGTTACCCCGCGGCACGGTGCGGCAATCGAGATCAACGCACTCTGGTTCAACGCGCTTTCGTTCATAATAGACACCTTTGAGAAAAAGCTCGACAATGGCCTGCTGAAAAAATGCGCGGCAGCGCGGGACGCTTTTGCCGCTGGTTTTGAGACCGCCTTTTGGAACCAGGACGAGAACTACCTGATCGATGTTTACCGCGGCCCGCAGGATCGTGATTGCAGCATACGGCCCAATCAGCTTTTTGCCGTGGGTCTGCCCTTTACCTGCGTGGACCGCGGCACGGCGCTCAAGGTCATTCAGAAAGTGAAGGAACAACTGGTCACCCCCTTTGGCCTGCGCACGCTTTCACCCAGCGATGTGCGGTACAGTCCCGAGTACCGGGGCGACCAAACCATGCGTGACCGCACCTACCATCAGGGCATGGTGTGGCCGTGGTTGCTCGGCATATTGTGCGATGCGCTGCTCAAAGTTCAGCCTAAGGCCGAGGTCAGGAAATATTTCATGGAGACCTTTGCCCCGCTGTGGACCACACATTTGTATGAATACGGCGCGTTTCATCTTTCGGAAATATTCACCCCCAATCCTCCCCATGTCGCCAAAGGCGCCATGGCCCAGGCTTGGAGCTGCGCTGAAACCATCAGGGCGCTCGAGTCGCTGAAGTAAATGGGTTTTTTGAAAAGGACAGGAGTATACATATGAACGTTTTAATGTTCGGCTGGGAGTTTCCTCCCTTTATCAGCGGGGGGCTGGGGACCGCCTGCCACGGGATCACCGTGGGGCTCAAGCACCACAATGTCCAGGTCACCTTCGTGCTCCCCACCAAACGGAAGCAGGCGCTCGATACCGATATCAGGGTCATTGCCGCGGACGAGGTGCTGCTTTCAGACAATTTCGAGCGTATGCTCGACAAGCTGTCCCGCAAGCTTTCGGTCCAGGAGAAGCGGTTTTTCACCCTTTCGCCCTATCATACGGCCGTGCACTACAGCAGGGAGGTGTTTCAAACTGTTGATAAAACGCGACAAATCCTTGTCGAGCAGCGGCAACGGTACAGCGTCCTCGATTTTTCCGGAAACTACGGCAAGGACCTGCACGCGGAAGTGGCGCGCTTCGGCATCATCGGCGAATTCCTGGGGATCACCGAGGAGTTCGACGTCATCCACGCGCACGACTGGCTCACCTACCTGGCGGGCATCAACGCCAAAAAGATGAGCGGCAAGCCCCTGGTGGTGCATGTCCACGCCACCGAGTACGACCGGAGCGGCGACTGGATGAACATGGACGTCTACAATATCGAGAAGTACGGCATGGACATGGCCGACAAGATCATCGCGGTCAGCTACTATACCAAAAACATCATCGTGAACCGGTACGGCATCCATCCCGATAAGATCGAGGTGGTCCATAACGCTGTTGATAAACAGCGCGAAACCGAGCGGTGGGGTATCAAAAAGGCGCTCAACGAGAAAATCGTCCTCTTCCTGGGCCGGGTCACCATGCAGAAGGGTCCGGACTATTTTCTCGAGACCGCCTACCGCGTGCTCAAGCAGGTCAAAAACGTGCGCTTTGTCATGGCAGGCAGCGGCGACATGCTGACCAAGATGATCTCGCGCATGGCCAGCCTCAAGATCGCGGACAAATTCCACTTCACCGGGTTCCTCAAGGGCGTTGATGTCGAAAAGATGTATGCCATGAGCGACCTGTATGTCATGCCGTCAGTATCCGAACCCTTTGGCCTCACGGCCTTCGAGGCGCTGCTGTTCGATGTGCCCATCATCATCTCCCGGCAATCGGGCGTGTCCGAGGTGCTCAAAGATGCGGTCATGGTCGACTTCTGGGACGTGGACAAACTTGCCGACCGTATTGTCCAGCTGCTCACCAACGAGCCCCTTGCCCGGCAGGTGGTCGAACGCTGCAAAGCCCAAATCCAGTACATTGAGTGGGAAACGGCGGGCTACCGCATCAAACAGGTTTACGAATCCCTGATCTCGTAAACCAGCCTAAGGCCCAAAGGAGACGTGCATGGTATCACTCTGCTTTTATTTCCAGGTCCACCAGCCTTTCAGGTTGCGGAAGAACTACTCTTTTTTCGACATTGGGACCAACCACCTCTACGAGGACGACGCGGAAAACCGCGCCATTTGCAACAAGGTGGCGGAAAAGTGCTACATTCCCATGAATACCCTGCTCCTCGAGCTCATCGAGCGCTACCAGGGAAAGTTCAAGGTCTCCTTCTCCATCAGCGGCTGCGCACTCGACCAGTTCGAGAAGTACAACCCCAAGGTCCTCGAACTTTTTCAGAAGCTCGCCAAGACCGGGTGCGTTGAATTTATCAACGAGACCTATTACCATTCGCTTTCCTTTATTTTTTCAAAGGACGAATTCAAACAGCAGGCGCTCCTGCACCGCAACCGGGTGCGCGAGCTTTTCAACCAGACGCCCGCCACCTTCCGTAATACCGAGCTTATCTACAACAACGACGTGGCCCGGTTGGTCGAGGAGTTGGGATATCGCACTATCCTCGCCGAGGGTGCGGACCAGGTGCTGGGCTGGCGCACGCCCAATTTTATGTACCAGCCTGTGGGCTGCTATAAGCTCAACCTCCTCATGAAGAACTACAAGCTTTCAGACGACATTGCCTTCCGTTTCTCAAACAGGGGCTGGGAGCAGTGGCCGCTTTCCGCTGAAAAATACGCTTCGTGGCTCCACTCTATCAGCGGCAACGGCGAACTCATCAACCTTTTCATGGACTATGAGACGTTCGGCGAACACCAGTGGGCCGACACCGGTATTTTCAACTTCATGCGCGCGCTGCCCGCCGCGGTCCTCAAGCACCCTGATTACCATTTCATTACGCCGCGCGAGGCGCACCTGCACTACACGCCTGTGTCAAAGATCGACTGCCCCCATTTCATGTCGTGGGCCGACGTGGAGCGCGATCTCACGGCCTGGCTGGGCAACCCGCTCCAGAACTCGGCCATTGAGATGGCCTATTCCCTCGAAAAGCGGGTGAAAAAGTCCAAAGACCCCGACCTTGTCAACGTCTGGCGCAAACTTCTCACTTCCGATCATTTCTATTACATGTGCACCAAGTGGTTTTCTGACGGCGACGTACATAAATATTTCAATCCCTATGAGTCGCCCTACGACGCGTACGTGGTGTACATGAACATCCTGAACGACCTTATGGAAACGCTCAAACAACGCGGCATCTAACGCACAAGGAGTCTGAAAATGAAGAACAAAAATGTTTTCCTGTATGAAGTCTCATGGGAAGTCTGCAACAAAGTGGGCGGCATCTACACCGTCATCCGCAGCAAGCTGGCCGAGACAAAAAAAGAGTTCGGCGGCAACTATATCCTCATTGGGCCGTTGCTCGACAACAACCCCGATTTTATCGAAGAAACGGGCATAGACCTTGCCCCCATGAAACGCAAGCTCCAGGGCGCGGGCATTACCGCCCTTATTGGCAGGTGGAACATTGAGGCGCAGCCCCGGGTCATTCTCATCAAATACAAGGACACGTTCGACCTTAACAAGATCCTGTACCAATATTGGGAGGATTTCGGCATTGATTCAACCTCGGGCGGCTGGGACTACCAGGAGCCGGTGCTTTTCTCCACCGTTGCCGCCAAGGTGATCGAAAGCCTGAGCGATCTGCACCACGACAGCCAGGCCATTGCCCAGTTCCACGAATGGATCGCGGGCGGCGGCGTGCTCTATCTCAAAAAAAAGGCCCCGCATATCGCCACGGTGTTCACCACCCACGCCACGGTGCTGGGCAGGGCCATGTGCGGCAACGGCGTTGATATGTACAAGGTGCTTTCCCAGATAAACACTGATTCTGAGGCCACCCGCTACCACGTGGGGGCCAAGCACCAGCTCGAGAGCGCGGCCGCGCGCGAGGCCGACTGTTTTACCGCGGTCTCCGAGATCACGGCTCTTGAGGCCAAGCACATCCTGCATGTTGAGCCAAAGGTCATCCTGACCAACGGGTTCAATGTGGCCCATGCGCCCGACATGCAGTCGAACCGGGACTTTTTCCAGGCAAACCGCCAGCGGCTCTTTGATTTCGCCGCCCGCTTCCTTAAAAAGGACCTGCAGGCCGACAAGACCATGCTGGTTTCCACATCAGGCAGGTACGAGTTCCACAACAAAGGCATTGACCTGCTCCTCGACGCTTTGGGCGAACTGAAAAACGCCCATGAAACCATGAACAAGGAGATGGTTGTCTTTTTCTTTGTCATGGCTGGCGCTGTGCAGACCTCAAAGGACCAGCAAAACCCCGAACGCTATGGCACGGTGTGCACGCACCTTCTGTGGGACCCGGCCAACGACCCCATCATCAACTCCTGCTACCGGCTCAACCTTATGAACGCGGCCGCGGACAAGGTGCATGTCATCTTTATTCCCGCTTTTTTGAACGGCAAGGACGGCGTTTTTAACATGGAATACTACGAGGCCTTGTCTGGCTGCGACCTGACGGTCTATCCCTCCTATTACGAACCGTGGGGATACACGCCCCTCGAGAGCATGTCGTATTCGGTGCCCACGGTCTCGTCAGATCTCGCGGGTTTTGGCAGATGGACGCTCTCCAAGGGTTTTGAGAACGAATGTCTCAAGGTCCTGCGGCGCGCGGGCAAAAGCTACGACGAGGCCAAGACCGACCTGAAGGACTATCTGCTCGCGTATTCCCAAATAGACGCAACGCACTATGAAAAGGCGCGGGCCGGATTGCGGGCCCTGGCCATGAACGCGGAATGGGAAGTTTTTTTCCGAAACTACATCAAGGCGTTCGAGTCAGCGCGCGGTGAATGTGAAAGCAGGCTTTTTGGGAAAAACCAGAAAGGCGACGTACGCCTCGAAGGAACGACTTTCCGCGGGGCCGACAGCCCCCGGCCGCGGTTCAGGCAGTTTTCGGTAAAGTCCTCAATCCCGAAAAAGATCGAACGGCTGCGCGATCTTGCGTACAATATCTGGTACGCATGGAACGCCGACGCCCTTGAGCTTTTCAGCATGCTCGATCCCCTGTTGTTCGAGAAAATTGGCAACAACCCCGTGGCCCTGCTCGAATTGGTCGAGCCCAAGAAGCTTGAGGAGATCGCTGACAACGAGGGCTATTTTCAGCTATACGAGAACGTGATCAAGCGGTTTGACAAATATTGCAGCAGCGCAAAGTCGCTTCTCTCAAACGGATCCGCAATCACCCCGGACCGGCCCGTGGCCTACTTTTCCATGGAATTCGGGTTCCACGAATGCCTGCCCCTCTATTCCGGCGGCCTGGGCATCCTCTCCGGCGACCATATCAAATCAGCGTCCGATGTCAATATCCCGCTAGTGGGATTCGGCCTTCTCTACAAGCACGGATATTTCAGGCAGGGCATTTCCCTCGAAGGCGAACAGAAGGTTGAGTATTTCCACAACGACTTTTTTCGCATGCCGCTCACAGAGGTGCATAAAAACGGGGAACGGGTCTCCATTTCCATCGAATATCCGGGCCGCACGGTGTACGCCCGCATATGGCAGGCGCGCGTGGGCAGGGTCACTGTTTATTTCTTTGACACAGATGTCCAGGAAAACAGCCCGTCCGACCGGGAGATCACGGGCAAGCTCTATGGCGGCGACAAGCGCATGCGCATTGAGCAAGAGATTCTGCTGGGCATTGGCGGAATCCGGCTTATCGAAGAGATGAATATCTATCCGTCGGTCTACCATATCAACGAAGGCCATTCGGGCTTCCTCATCATCGAGCGCATGATCAACCTGATGAAATACAGCAACCTCGATGTGGCCGCGGCAAAAGAGGTCATCAAGGGGAGCACCGTGTTCACCACGCATACGCCCGTGCCCGCGGGCAACGAGACCTTCGACATGGGCCTGGTGGAAACGTATTTGCGCGGGTATGTGGAACGGAACGGTCTTTCGTGGCAAGACTTCTACGAGTTTGGCCACAAGGCCGTGTCCGACGTTGGCCCCTATGAAATGACCGTTCTGGCGCTCAAAAATACCCACCGCCGCAATGGCGTGTCCCGGCTGCACAAGCTGGTGTCGCGCAAGATGTGGATGGACCTGTGGACCGGTGTGCTCATGGAGGAAATCCCCATTGATCACATCACCAATGGCGTACATGTCGGCACCTGGCAGACCTCGGAAATCAGGAACATGCTCCTTAAATACTGCGCTTTTGACATGGACGAAGACCAGCTCAAGAAGGGCGAATGGGAGAAAATCAACACCATTCCCGACGAAGTGGTCTGGCAGACGCACATTGCCCTCAAGAACAAGTTGTTCAGTTATGTGAAGGAAAAGATCGCCAACAACTGGACGCGCGAGGGCGTTGATCCGTCGCTGCTCGACGGTTTTTTCGCCAATTTCACGCCCGGCCCCCTTACTATCGGGTTTGCCCGGCGTTTTGCCACCTACAAGCGGCCCACGCTTTTCATGCGCGACCTGGCGCGGCTCAAGGCCATGGTGTTGAACAAAAAGCATCCGGTGCAGTTCATTATGGCGGGAAAGGCCCATCCAGCCGACAAAGAAGGCGCTGACCTCATTCGCCATATTGTCGAGCTCTCGAAAAAGGAGGAATTTCTCGGGAAAATAATTTTTGTCGAGGACTATGACATGCGGCTGGCGCGGCGTCTTGTGTCGGGCGTTGATGTATGGCTCAACAATCCGCGGCGTCCGCTCGAGGCCTCGGGCACCAGCGGCCAGAAGGCGGGCATAAATGGCATTGTCAATTTCTCGGTGCTCGACGGCTGGTGGGACGAAGGGTACGATGGCACCAATGGTTGGGTGATAGGCGAGCGTAAGGAGTTCAAGAACCCCGAACGCCAGGACATTGTGGACTGCGAATCGCTTTACGAAACCCTTGAAAGCGAAATCATACCCACTTACTACTCGCGTAATTCCAATGGCGTGCCCGAGAAATGGGTGAAAAAGATGAAACGCTCGCTTATCACGGTGACCTCCGAATTCAACACGCATCGCATGCTGCGCGACTATATGGAGCGCATGTACATTCCCACGGCCAGGAAATACGCGGCCCGCGTGCAGAACAATTTCGCCAAGGCAAAGGAGATCGCGGAATGGAAACGGGGCATAACGGCCCGGTTCTCGAGCATCCACATCAACGCCGTTACCATCGAGGGCATCCAGGGCGACAACGTGAGCGTTAACGACGAGATACACATATCGCTCGAGGTGAACAAGGGCAGGGTGCGGAAGGACGAGATCACCGCGCATGTGGTCATTATCCACGACAACCGGCAGGGTTCCATTGGTTATAGCGGCGCGATCAGCTTATACGACGAGGAAATCACGTACGTGCCCATGGAGGCGGTGGAGGAGAACGACACCATTATCAAATACACGGGAAATTATACCGCTGACAAGTCCGGGAAGTTCAACTACGGCGTGCGGATCATGCCCTTCAACAGAGACGTGGAAAACCTAGTCGACCTGAATCTGGTCTACTGGGGATAATCGGTATTAAAGAGTTTCAGGTATTCGCCATACCCCTCTTTTTCCAGGTCTTCCTTGGGTATAAACCGCAGCGACGCTGAATTTATACAGTAGCGCATACCCGTGGGAGCGGGGCCGTCGCCAAACAGATGGCCTAGCGTGAGTTTACTATAAATAAGTGATTTCTGGTTTGGTAAGCGGACCGTAGCTGATTGCAGGACAATCAGTTATGGTCCGTTTTGTTTTGTGAGTATATGTATACACTGATTATATTTGTTGAC
>Ga0208373_1003142_pt1 | contig 16703 bp, 13 predicted proteins | sample RifOxyC2_FD_184036 | JGI IMG/M metagenome (GOLD analysis project Ga0208373, IMG submission 184036) | Soil microbial communities from Rifle, Colorado - Rifle Oxygen_injection C2 (SPAdes) | ecosystem: Environmental > Terrestrial > Deep subsurface > Rock core/Sediment | place: Rifle, Colorado...
CAACGGCTACGCACCGATATTTTACAAAACGGCAACGCGGATGCAAGCCAGCATCGGTGCCGTGCTCACGCGAAAAGACATTACTGAAAAACAACGCGAGTTTTTGACTTATATAACCGGCGGCCGGTTTCAGCAATTCCAATCCCCCCCACCCGACCCAGCCAAACTTTTTCCACTCATGGCGGAATCGGGCTTCCCTGTTTATACTCATTTACCTTATTACCGCGAGCAACCGCTGACGCTTGATCTCCACCCAGCACCGTTAAACGCAAAAATTATTTGCGCGGCGACACCAATGGCCTCGGATCAAACCAGAGTCCACCACGCTTTTTATTTTCGGATACCAAAGGATTACGGGACAAAAAATATGGCTTGGCGTGAACAGCCGTTTTACGTTCATGGCGAATATCTCATTGTGGAAAAAGGTGATACCGTGGAAAGTCATCGGCTTTCGCCACTGCTCGCGTCGATTTTCAGCCGCCTGAGTCCAGTACTTGCCCCTTATGGAAACTTCGACAACAACATTAAATATTTACAAACGGAATTGACCGGCGATGAAATAGAAAAATTTGACGAGGTAACCGCTGATGCCACGCGACTGTTATCCTTGACCGCACCGTTACCCGCTTTGAAACCGCAACCCGTTTCCGCGGCGCCTCAACCGGGATTTTCTGTAGAGTTTGACAATACGGCTCAAACCATCCGCGTGGCGCCGATTATGGATTACGGAATTTATCAACAAGATATTTCTGAAAGCGTCTTTGCCAGTCGCCGATATAATAGCAGCGCTGTCAGCCGCCGGCCATCGTTTGAACACCCCGGGAGCCATATCATTACCGTCGAAAACGGCATTATCCATAGCGCCAAAGTGGCGGAAAAACAAGAAATAGAATTTTATCAAGAAACGGCCAAGCAAGCGCTCGCGCTCGGTTTCACCAAAACGCTTAAATGCCAAAAAAACAACACCGCTCAATTGACGGAATATCTGCGTAATAGTTGGCCAAAGCTCGTTGCTCACGCCAAACAGCAAGGATATAAAATTATTTTCACCAAGGATAAACTGGCACTCGAACAAGAAACTTTTCGCGCCGATTTCACCGCGGATATAAACGCCGAAAGGGATTGGCTTTATTTTGATCTGGCCTGTTATTGCGGCGATGAACGGGTCACGCTCGAAAAACTTTTCAACTTTATCAACAGCACCCAGCCGTTTTGGCGCAAAGACGACGGCACGTTGGTCGAGATTGCCAATCGGCCGGAATTGGAACGCTTGGTGCGCTTGCTGAAAAGCTTTCATGCCAAAGAAAACGATGGCTTCGAAGGCTCATTGCATCGGGCGCCCGAGCTCGAATATGTGATGACGAGTTCGCCACATTACAATTCCATTCGCGCCAAAAATTTCCAGCAATTCATGGAGCAGGTACAGACCGGCCAGCCGGTAAAACGAGTGCGCTTGCCGAATCGACTGGGGAAAATCCTGCGTCCTTACCAAAAGCACGGAATTGAATGGCTCTATTTTTTACGCTCTTTCCATTTTGCCGGCATTTTGGCCGATGACATGGGTACGGGCAAAACCCTGCAAACATTGTGCGTACTGGCCATGGAAAAAATTGCCAGTCACCCATCGCTCGTCGTTTGTCCGAAAACATTGCTGTACAACTGGCAAGCGGAAACAAAAAAATTTTTCCCTACCTTAAAGGTATTGATTTATGACGGAACATTACCGGAACGCCTGGCATTGCGGCCGAAAATTATTCGATCCGACTTGGTAATTGTCAGCTTCGGCACGCTCAAGCATGACGAAGAATTTTTTTGCCGGCCGGAGATGCGTTTTAACTATGCCGTGCTGGACGAAGCGCAATTCATCAAAAATCAGACGACCAAAAACGCCCAAGCGGTAAAAAAACTCACTTGCGATTATCGCTTGGCACTGACCGGCACCCCGCTCGAAAACAGCGTTTCAGAGCTGTGGTCAATCTACGATTTTTTAATGCCCGGATTTCTAGGCAGTCACGAACATTTTACCAAGCATTTTCATAAACCGATCATGGACCATGGCGATCGGCCGACACTGGAACATCTGCGCCACAAAGTCGCCGGTTTTATGTTACGCCGCACCAAGGCCGAAGTCTTGCCTGATCTACCGCCAAAAATCGAACAGTCCAGCCAGTGCCATTTAAGCGAAGAACAGAGTATCCTGTACCAACAAATTCTAACCCAAGTGCGCGGCGAAATTTTCTCCACCGTCGAAAAAAAAGGATTCAACGGCGCGCAAATTCATATTCTGGCCGGACTGACCAAACTGCGCCAAGCCTGCAACCACCCTGCGCTGCTCATCAAGGACGGTGATTTCCGAAAATATGAATCCGCCAAGCTGACCATGTGTCTTGACCTCGTAAACACCGTCAGAGAGGGCGGCCGAAAAGTATTGATTTTCAGTCAATTCACCAAAATGCTGGACATTGTTTCCGCCGCCTTGCAAGATCAAAACATCAATCATCTGTATCTTTCCGGCCAAACGAAGGACCGCCAAACTCTTATCGAAAAATTCAATTCCGATGCGGCAATCACCGTGTTTCTCATCAGCTTGAAAGCCGGCGGCACCGGATTGAATCTGACGGCCGCCGATACGGTGATCATCTTCGATCCATGGTGGAATCCGGGCGTAGAAAACCAAGCGATAGATCGCGCTCACCGCATCGGCCAAACCAAAGCCGTTAATATTTATCGTCTTTTGACCGTCGGCACAATCGAAGAAAAAATTCAGGCTCTCAAACAAAAAAAACAGCATCTGTTCGACGCATTGATAAACGAAAGCAAAGATCGGTTCAAAAAATTAACTTGGGACGATGTCCGCGAACTGTTCGCCTGACCGAAACGTATTTTGAACAAAATAAAAAACGGCTCAAGGAGCCGCTTAATTGTAAACTAACGGAACAGGGAAAGCTCGACCAACATCTCCGCCACCGCCTTTTCCGGCAACGTGTCGAGGAACTCAATCTGCACGGTGGCCACGCGACCGGTATCGCGAAACCGGCGAAAAACCGACTGGCTCAAATTGTTCAACTTCTGCGCCGCGAACTCGCGGCCCACTTCCACCAGCCAAGCGGGTTGCAACGACTTAATCAAACAAACCAGCGCTAAGAGCTTGTCCGGCGAAAACGTCACGACCGCACCGCTCCCACGGCGCGGATAGATCGTTTCGGCCGGAACCAAGTGGCGGCAAAACGCCGCTTCCAACTCTGGCATTGTCAACGCTTCGATCGCAGATCCGTTCACCGACAAAAGTCCGGTTTGTCCGCAACCGATGTCCACATCGTAAGGCCGCGGATCCCGCTGCGTCAATTCACTGTAAACAAGATCGCCGTCCGGCGTCTTACGTCGCGGAAAAATCTTACTGCCGCGCTTCAACGTTGCTTCGGCGTTGTGAATGAAATAAACGAACGCCCCGCATCGCGGCATTAACAACACTTTTTCCACAGCCGCTTTCACATCTCGCCAAAAAGCCATGGCTTTCTCATCATTCGACCGCCGCAATTGCACGTAATCGTTGAAATTCACCACCCGACGACGCATCCGCGTGTTCACCACCAAGGAAACATCAAGTGGCCGAAGCCTCTCCGCCGCGCGCGCGATCATTCCCTCCACCGGATCGCCGCCATGCGGCACAACGAAAATTACGGGCATCTTCCCCACCTGTTTCCAACCATAATCCGTTTCCATTGTCACCTCCAATCAAAGAACAATCGCTTGGCGTAGCTTAGCGCGACAGCGAACGAAAGTCAAGGCGTTAAGCAACGCAAAAGAGCGACTTTCCCGTCGCTCTTTTGTTTGTTATTCTCGATTAAATTTCTTTCTCGCCAGAGGACTAGTGCGTCCTTTGGCGCACGTCCTGCGTCGGACAACTTTTACTCTTCTAACTCTCCCCCCTGATCCGATTTTTGCCCCTGTTTCTCCGCTCCCAATTTATCTGAAATTATCTGTTCCAGCTTGTCAAACTTAGCCTTGTTTGCAGCATCCAGCTTCGAGGTCGATTTCATATATTTCTGCATTATCTTCATCAACTCCGACTTGATGTCGTTCATCGCCTGATTGGCTTCGCGGAAATCGCCGACGTTGGCGCTGTCGATGACGTCCACTAACAATTCATCAACAATCCCTTTAACCTCTTTATTTTTCAATCCTTTCAATCGATATTTAATCTCCTTCATCTGATAAAGCACGCCCATAATTTCACCCGGATGCAGGCCGCTGTGAATCGGCTCCATGGCCATTTGCGCGTCTTCCATGTTGCCTTGATCATAATTCGTCTTGGCCTCATTGTACGCCGCCTCCGCCTCGCCCAAAGCGCCGCTGATTACGCTGATATCCAGCCCCAAATTAATAAATGGTTTCTGGGTAATCAACTTTTTTGCTTTTTTCAAATCCTTGGCGATATTAATTAATTCTTTCGGCAACTCCACCTTCGCCCGAATCACATTCACCTCATCCCACAGTCGCGCGTCCCAAAATTCCTGCATCGCTTCGCGCAAACTCATATCCTCCGTCGGCGCGCTGATATTTTTGTAGAATCCGGTCGCTTGCGTCAAAAGATCGTTAATCGTGGCCGCATCGTCCGCGCTGTTGGGCAATTTTTTCACTTGTTTCAAAAATCTTTTCAACTCGCTCTGAATATTTTTCAACTCCTTCAACGCATTTTTCACTTGCTTTGGATCCACGAATTCCATTTCCATCCCGTCATCGTCTTCGGAAATAAATTGTTCGCCTTTATCGAACTGTTTATCTTCTTTGTTCGGTTGCTTTTTATTTTCTTCTCCTCCGCTGAATGCGGCAGGCGGCACAGGAGTATTCATCGCTTCTCCACCGGACGTGGTCGGTGTCGGAACAGGTACCGGCATCGGTTCTCCAGAGGTCTTCGTAACCGGATAAGGGGCAACAATCGCTCCACCGCTGACCGGCGGATTGACAACCGTTGGCGTGGTGGCGTCGGTTATTTTTGACGGTTCGGTAACAATGACTGTTGTGGCCATTGGCACGGATGCATCGGTGGCCGGCGTTATGATTGTTGACTGGCCCGCAGGGACAGATTCGGTCGAATTAATAACAACATTTGCCTTTTCAGTTGCCGGGGCGGTTGACGTGGCTTGTGCCACTTTGTACGTTCGGATAATCGGCGTGCTCATTTTAATCTCCTGCGCCATGGAAAAAAGCGGCAAATCCACAAAACTAAAAATGGTCAACGCGATGATCGGTAAAAAAATCGATGAGTGCACGCACCGCTTACCATGTTTAACAAACTTGTTTTCATCACGCTTCATACTTTTATATTAGTTTTAATGTCTCTATTATAGCACGGATAAAGCCCACCACCCAGCCCGTATTCCACAACGGTTATTTTTCTGTTAAGATACATACATGTCAAGAAACAAAAACAACTTTTGCCCCGCCTGCCATCGCCCGAAAATCACCCATTGGCAAAATTGGGTCGAGGCTTCGGTGTCGTTGTTTTTCCCCAGATTTTTAACGCTTCTCTCCAAACGACTTGACCGCCACTTCTCAAACGTCTTGCCAATAATTTTCACCACCCTCGGACTGGCGCGCTTTGAAACTTTGACGGAGGAAATCAAAATCGAATCGCGCGCCAGACTTTTCATTGACGAAGCGAAACGAAACGGCGCCAAGGTGGAAATTCTTAAAACGCGCTTTGGTTATACCGACCATTTCCGCATTACGGCGAACGGCCAAACTCGCCACTTCGACACTCTGCCCATTGCCGAGTTCGCGAACGAACGGCTGGCCACGGACATTGATGACAAGAAAATTTGCACGCAAATCCTGCGCGTCGGCGGCTTTCCCGTTTTGCCGAGTCGCGCTTTTTGGTTCTGGCAAAAGAAAAAAGCGCTGCGCTTTGCCGAACAAATAGGCTTCCCCGTCGTAGTTAAGCCGCGTGCCGGCTCGGTGGCGCGTCATGTCACAACGGACATTGACAACGAACTCGAACTCGCCATGGCAATAGACCATGCCAACGAATTTTCACCATACTTTATCGTTGAAAAATATCTTGCCGACCGCTTTGTTCACCGCGCCACGGTGATTGACGGCGACTTTGTCGCCTGCGCCAAGCAGCTGCCGGCGCACGTCGTTGGCAATGGGGAATACTCGATTGCCAAGCTCATGGAACAAAAAAACACCGACCCGCGGCGCGACAACAAATTTTATCACGCGCTGGCGGCGGATGAGTCTTTCTTGCGCGGTCAAGCGTTAACAACGGCCAGCGTCCCGCCGGCCGGTCAAACCATTTTTCTGCAAAAAGATCCCTTTATGCGCCATGGCGGCGACATTGCCGAGGTAACGAACGAAATGCATCCTGACAATCAAAAACTTTTTTTTGATATCGCCAAACATTTCGGATTAAAAGTGATCGGCCTTGATTTCATGATCAAAGACATTTCCAAGTCTTGGCGTGAACAACCCTGCGCCGTGCTCGAAGTCAACACCGTGCCGTGCATTGAGATGCATCATTATCCCATTTACGGTCAGCCTCAGGATGTGGCGGGGGAGATATTTAAAATGTTTAAAAAGTACTATTGAGCTAATAAATTTCACCCGGCTTTAGCCCCGAAGGGGCTCCTTCGGAGCCGGATACGCAGTCACAAATATTTCAAAGCAAAGGCATGCGGCACGCCCCACGAACATCACCACCACACGTCCGCGCTTGTTTCCGCGCCACGACTATCGATGCGCGAGGGAGGGCGTACGAGCGAGCCACGGAACCCCCTAGCCCCCTTTTCAAGGGGGAACACTGGGCGCGGGGCGAAAGCGAACCATTTTCAAGGGGGAACACCGGGCGTGGGGCGAGAGCGAAAGGCATACAAGTCGCTTCGCGGTTGATGGCAAAAGCAACGCGATTCGGCGGCACGAAAATTCCCGCGCTGACAAAACCAAAGGAATTCAAACATAAATAACGCACTGATTTCTAACACATTCCTATGAGTTTATTAATTATCGCGATCATCGCCGCCGCCATCATCTTCGCCGTACTGATAATTTATTTTATTTTTTTCTTCAACTTCGTATTCCTCGGCCACAATCTACCGACCGGCAAAGAAGCGCAAGGGCTGGTGGAAAAATTTCTCGTTTCCAACGGCAAAACCAACGCCAACTTCATTGACCTTGGTTGTGCCACGGGCATTTTTTCTTGCGCGCTGAAGGAGCGCTTCCCGAACTTGAACATAACGGCCGCGGACAAGGACTGTTTGCGTATCCTACTTGCCAAGTTGCGCGCGAAGCTACTGAAGCGGGACGTGAACTTCATCACCAAAAATATTTTCGCCCTTGACGTCAGTCGCGCGGACGTAGTTTACACCTATCTCTGGTATTCCGTCATGCCGCCGCTCGAAAAAAAACTCTTGGCCGAGCTGAAACCGGGCGCAATCGTCATTGCCAATGAAAGTTTTTTCCCGACATGGCGGCCGGTGAAGGTGATTGATATTTATCCGGGAAAAAATAATTCAGAGCGGCTTTTTATCTACAAAAAATAATTTTGATCTAAAAACGGCGCTCCCATGCACCGGCGCATGGGATCGTTTTTGTTTCGCCAAGTATTCAAGCGTCACAAAACAACACTTCTCCGCTGAGAAGCATAGCAGTACAAGCCACAGCGATAATTTCCAAACTCAAACACATTCTCATCCACCAGAACATACCGCGCATTTCTATAAAAAAACGAGGCTTTGGCGATATCGCCAAAGCCTCAAGTGTTCAAAAAGGAACAAGAATGCAAGGAATCAAAGATCAGAACTTCCGAGACGCACCAACCCCAACGCGGCCGTCGCGAGCACCATCCCAGTGGCTGACACGGAGCCCGCGAGCCCTGAAGCGGTCAACACAGGACACCAAGCCAGCAGCCACCTGATCGGTTTTCACTGTCCGCTCCTTACAAGCGCTCCACAATGTCTGATTCGGCCGCACATTTGTCTTGCGGAAAACGAGTATTTCCTTGGAAACTTCGGCGATGGTGCTCGGCACCTCATATGCCGATGCCAGCATTGCCACCTGCTCGTCGGGAAACTTGCTCGTCGAACCGGGAACGATCTCCTTGAGCAGGAGATACCACCGAAACTCCATTGTCGCCACATCGGTGTGTGGCTGGCCGGCATGCCACGGATTTTCCGCGAAACAGAACCGCGGCTGATTATCCCCGATGGACGGATGCAACTTAAGCCACTCCTCCACCGTAAATGGAACACCGTTGATTTTCGTGATTCCGAGAAACGCAAAGTGCGTTTCTTTCACCAGCTTGCCCTGGTTGTATGGGCACGGCCCGTTCAGAACATCTTCGCCCCACGGAAACTTCGCGGCTTCACGGAGCTGACGCTTGGTGAACTGGACATTGTAATAACTCGCCCAGTCTGCGGCGTCAAAAATGTTGCGGCCCATGATCTGCCGCGCTTCGGCGGCGGTGATCACCTTCTTTGCCGACGCCGGAACAACCGGTCCGGCATTGTGCTTCGCCAAAGTGACAAGGTACTGCGCGAGACCGGCGGTATACTCCGTATCCGTGCGCAATCCTTCGAACACCACGCGCGGATCACCACCCGCCGCCTCGATCGCTTTTTCGAACGCGACAACGCTTTCGCCGAGAACCAGTCCCCGAGCCGAAGCGCGCAAGAACTCTTTTCCTTCCGGTGTCTCGTCAAGGAAGCGCTCATAAATGTCATATGCATCGCCCCCCTGTTTCAAGATCGCGCCATCGAACTCCAGCGCCGCTTTTTCGTACTGTCCTTTTCCCAACTTGTACGCACTCCTCAGCTGTTTTGTGCCCATGGCACACCTCCAGTTTTGTGATTCATTCCCCTTTTCCCTTTAGAGGCTTTAAGGAACAAATCTGTCGCCTGCCGGACGACGCGGACCCCCCGCTGCTCGCGAGCGGCGGGGACTTGTCTCATGATTGAGACGAGCGCTCCGGAAACCGTTGCCAGCGTCCGAGGCGCTTGTTTCAAACCTTGACACGACATGCAAATATAGCAAATCTTTTTTTGAATGTCAAGTTAGATGAACACTTTTACTGTATAATTAGACAAGTAATAACTCAAATAACAAACGCTTCCATGCACTAGTTCATAGAAGTGCCTTAATCGCATTATAACTTCCGGCACCACACAGCGACACTCCCATGCTCCAGCGTATGGGAGCGTTTTTGTTTCGCCAAGTCTTCAAGCGTCACAAAACAATACTTTTATGTTAAAAATCATTTGTCAGCAAAAAAACAGCCGCGCGAGGCGCGAACTGTTTTGGAACACTCAAAAATCAATAGCCAGATCACCTCTAATAACCGACTTGCCTACCTACTTCAACCAATCCGGAAAACACATAATAATCATTCATTTCAAACAGCATATTAAGTAGCGACTTTACGACCAATTCGATCTTTTCACTTTTATTAAAACCGCAATCCCCCTCCGACTCTAATTGTTTTGCCCGCTCCAATCGTATCAATGACATGACAAAGTATTCTTGATACTTTGGTGCGAGATATTTTCCGACAAGACTTTCTGCCGGATTACAATCAAATACTTTTTCCGTTGCTTCAGCCAGCCACCGCCAGTTTGCCAGTAACTCCCGACCATCGGACGTTTGCGTCAGTTCCGGAATCGTTTCAAGCTCGCTGACGGCGGCGGCCAATGCTGGCATCGCCCCCTTAATCGTGAGTAAATCTTTCATCTTTAAAAGTGCCACAAACTGACTTATCATAGAGCCACCTCCATTAGTCATCGCTTCTCTTGATTCCCTCCAAATCATCCCCGACCGCCGTCCCCAAATCCCACACCCGCATCTTTTCCGGATCATGACAATCCATTTTCACCGAAACAGCGAACCAGGCAAACGACGCAATCAACACGCCGGCGATTGTCAACCAAAACAACCAGCTCGCGGACTGAACAAAGATCATCAAGAACAAGCAACACAAACACGACAGAACCACGATCGCCCGAATGAAGTCGCTCATTTTTCCCTCCTATTTTTCTTTTGTCTTTATCAATTGCGCGTAGAATCGACACAACTCATCCATCTGCCACTCCACATCCGCGCGACTTCCCGTCAGGGGAAGCACCAAGGTTTCCGTAATTGTGTCCGACGGATCCGCTAAATCCTTGCCCCAAATCAGATATGACACCACGAGCAATGTCACCACTCCACCAGCGAAAGCGACAAACAAATCGACCACCAACCATCCCGGCAAACAAAACCAACCGAAACAAAGGAAAATGCCAGCGATAATTGTCACCGTCAGAACAAACGCATCACTCATTGCCGCACCCCCATAATTATCAATGAACTACGACAAGGCAGTATACCGACAACAAAACAAATTGTCAATACATTTGTGGTGACACTTCTTGACAAACACTTTAACTTTTGCCAAAATGAAAGCAGTGGATCGAACAAGGCTAGCCGCTTGAACTTAAATAAGCAACTTTAAACCAGTCACCTCGCGCGTGACATAATCCGTATGCTGAAGGACAAACTGCTCCAACTCGCCTTCACCTCCAATCAAGCCGACGTGTATCTCGCCTTGCTCGAACTCGGCGAAACCAAGGTCGGACCGATTATTCACAAAACCAACTTCCACCGCAACATCGTTTATCGCGCGCTGGATGATTTGATCGCGAGAAAGTTAGTCAGCCGCATCACCAAGCGCGGCGTGTTTTATTACGGCATACTGAATCCCGAGCCATTACTTAATAAGATAAAAATCGAAGAGCAACTGACAAAAGAGGTCATGGACGAAATCAAATCGCAAAAAAAGCCCAGCCCGGCCGAGGTGATGATCTTTTCCGGCATCAAAGGACTGGAAGAAATCTATGAAATGTTTATTGAGCAAGGCGAAGACATTTACCTGATCGGCGCCAACTTCAGTTTTCACAGCGCCATGAGCCAAGCCCTGCCGATTTTACAACGAATCAAAGACAAACGGATCAAACACTACGCCGTGGCCCAGCCGCAAGCACGGGCGCAAAAAAAAGAAATTTTACAATCAGTAGAGAATTTGCGCTTTTTGCCGGACAATTTCCCGCCCTCCCCGCTCGTGCTCTGGATTTCCGGCCACTTCGTCAGCCACGTCCTGTGGGAACAAACGCCCGTTGCCTTTCTGATTCGTAATAAAAAAATCGCCGACAACTACCGTCAATATTTCCAATTACTGTGGAAGACGTCTAAGTCAAAGTAGCCCCGCAACTACCAGTCGCCACCGGCCGCTGACACAAGAGTGGACACCGTAGCCCTTTTTAAAAAAATTTTTAACAAGGAAAGAGTTAAACTTTGACATGCAATAAATAATTTTCATCAGACGAGTAACATCATCACGCGACGCGAAACAAAATACAAAACTTTTTGTCGCAGGAACGCAATACGCGGCGACGATGCGCGTGAAAATATGAAATAACCTTTTTCTTTTGTAAAAAGTTATCCCCAAAAAAGCAACGAACGGTTGTTTGCAACTGAAAAAAGCTTTACAATGAACATGCAGAACCTTTAAATCAATAAAAAAATCTTAAATGAATTTTTGCGCTGAAATTAATTTCGAGCAATAAATTCACTAAAAGAAAAATTTTTATGGCAAAAAAAAGAAAGGCCGCCAAGAAAAAGGTGGCGAAACGCCGACCAGTCGCAAGGAGCCGCAAATTGGCGAAGAAAAAAGTGGCCGGACGCAAACGTCGATAATATTCAAAAGCGTCCGCGTGAGCGGGCGCTTTTATTTTTAAAATTTTTTCAACACAATCAAGCCGATATACAACTTAAAAAAACAAAGTGATCCGCGCCACCGCTCGAGAAAAAACTCCCGACCGAGCTGAAAACGGGCGCGATTGTCATTGCCAACGGAAATTTCTTCCCCACTTGGCGACCAGTGAAGGTGATTGAGCACCGCCCTCTGACTTTAGACTTTTAACTACCCCTCCCGCCCTCAAATTAACTTCCTTTGCTTCGGTATCCATTTTTTTATTTCCGCGTCATTAAATACTTTAACCATCCCATACTCCCCATCATACCCCGGCTTCACCACGATATTCCATTCTCGCACGCGCGTGATTGCTTCCGCCACCAAGTCGTTTGAAATCGCCGCGATCTCTTCACGAGTCAAATCCAACAAAATCGCAAACTCGGTTTTTTGCGCCAACATTTTTTCGTACAACGCCTGCGCCCTTTTTGTGGCTTTGCCCTGCTGTAAGCATTCCGCCACAATCTCATGCAATGGCACCAGCGAACGATACGGCACCGCGTTCGCCGGCTTGAATCCAAGCGCGCGATCGGCCAGATCATCCACGCGATGCTCAACGCCGAGCGTTAATTCTTTTTTGCAAACCGGACAGATATTTTGATATTTTTTCTTTGAATCCTGCGGCGAGCAAGAAAATTTGCACTTGGCATGACCGTTAACATGATATCTTCCCTCTTGTGGATAAAACTCAACTGTGTATAAAAATTTTTTCTTGTCTTTACTTTTGATTATTCCCGCCATCTCGTCATAAGTCCGCTCCGCCATGTCAAAAACATTCGCTTCCCGGCCAATGTTTAACGGACTGTGCGCGTCGGAGTTGGAAAGTAAAGTAATATTATCAAGTTGCGACAGCCGCCAGTTCATCGCCGGGTCTGAACTTAATCCCGTTTCAATCGCGTAAATGCGCGGCGTCAATTCTTCATAACACTCTTCAATCGAATCGTAGCCCGACTTCGAACCAAAAATCGCGAACCACGGCGTCCACGCGTGCGCCGGAATGACCAGCGTATTCTCGTTCGCTTCAAAACAAACTTCCGCCAACATCTTCGCCGACAAGCCAATGATCGGCCGGCCGTCGGATTTTAAGTTGCAACCATACTTATTCAACGTCGCGTTAATCTTATCAACCGTCGCGAAGTCCGGCGCCAGCACGCAAAGGTGTAAGCGTCGGGTTTGGCCTTTGTCTTTGTAAATACAGGCGATTTCACCGGACAAGACGAAGGATGTAGGGAGTAGGTTGTAGGTTGTAGGTACTGAATCACGGAAAACCACTTTAAGATGCAACAAACCAGAACCGTCCTCTATGAGCTTGTCTTTCAACTCGCGCAAATACTGCGGATGAGTAAAATCGCCGGTTGCTAAAATATTTATTCCCTTTTTCCTCGCCCACAAATCCAAAGTGTCCACCTGCATCTGCGGCGAAGTGGCGCGGGAGTATTTGGAGTGGAGGTGGAGGTCGAGGATGGTACGCATAATAAAACTGGAAACTTGAAATTTGAAATTGGGGTTATTGAAAATGGTTTAACTCAATTGCAATAAGCCGATCGGAATGATACACTCCTATTTGGTACATGGAGGGCGTTAGCCCTGTCACGGCTATTCACGCTGTAACCGTGTGCCGCTGAAAAACGTCGCTTATGGCGTTTTTTATTTTTAATCTTTATCGTCATCGACAATCATCATAAGATTGTCAGCGGTTCCCGGTTCTGAATGCTCGATATTATAACCATTTCAACCGTTCATCTTGCGATTCCGACTTTTCACTTTGTGCGCCAAAGGACGCACTCGTCCTCCGGCAAGGACTTTAGACTCTGGACGCCACCACTACACTTTTCAACACCTCCCTCAACTTCCCCACATCATGCCTTGCCAAATCTCCTTCCAAAATCAAGTCTTCCAAAATTATTTGCCGTTTGTCAAGTTCGGTTTGCATGTCAAATCGCACCGGCTCGGCGCCTTCACTAAGATATTTTTCCAAGAGCGCAAGCTCGGGAATTTTGTTATTGGCGATGACGATGTCAGTCGGTCGGCCTTGCGCTCCCTCAACAACATCGACGAAGTTCCGCAGTGAAAAGCCGCGCGTTTCGCCGAACTTGGTCATGAGATTCGCCACGTAAACCAACTTGGCCGGCGCTTTTTCAATCGCCTCCTTGATTCCCGGCACCAGAAAGTTCGGTACAATGCTGGTGTAAAGATCGCCCGGACCGACAATAATCATATCAGCTCCACTGATCGCTTCAATCGCGCCGATGGAAGCCTCGAGTTTGCCGGAATGCGGCACGAGAAAGGTACGCTTGATTTTTGCTTCTTTGTCTCGACCCACATCAATCGCCGTCTCGCTGTAAACCAACCGCCCATTTTCCAATTCCGCCACCAAGGTGGCTTTATCGGTTGTCACGGGAAGAACGCGCCCGTTCACTTTCAAAATCTCTCCTAGCGCCGCCACCGCGCCGCTGAAATCATTGCCCAAATGTTGCGACAAAAAAGTCAAAAGCAAATTGCCGGCATTGTGGCCGGCTAACTTTTCGTGGCTCAAAAAACGCGCCTGCAAAAGACTGCGCGCGTCCTGAAACGGCGACAACGCGATCAAACATTTCAAAATATCGCCCGGCGGCAACACGCCGTACTCGTCGCGCAATCTGCCGGTCGAACCGCCGCTGTCAACCATGGAAACGATCGCGGTAATTTCAATATCAGACAGTTCGCGCAGAGCTGATAGTAAAGTAAATTGTCCGGTGCCGCCACCGATGGTTACAATTTTCATAGCGATTGTGGGACAACGTGATCTACGTGATTTACTACCTGATCTACTGATGTGATTTATTTATATCACGTAGATCACGTTATTCCACCCGCCGTTGCACCAACCCCTCCACCAACTCCAACTGTTCTTTCGTATTAATTCCAAGGCATTCAATCGGATGAATCTTGGTTTCACAAATATTTTTATTCTGCTCGAAGGCGCGCTTCACGAGGTCGGTCAAATAATATTCTTTTTGCGCGTTATCATTTTTCAACTCGTCAATATTATTCCAGAGCCACTCCGAGTCGAAGCAATAGTAACCCGGATTGAGCTCGCGAATCTGCTTTTCCTCGTCCGTGCAGTCTTTCAACTCCTTGATACCGCAAATCCCGCCTCCACCGTTACGCAAAATTCGACCAAAGCCGAAAAACCCCTGCCGCCAATCGATAAAATCATCCACCGCCGTGGTCATCATGGATAAAACAGCGCCGGACTCTTCATGCAAACGAAATAAGTTTTCAATTGTTTTATAATTCACGAGCGGATGATCGCCATACAGCACCATGATCGCGCCGCGATGATTGGCCAAAGCTTGCCGCGCCGCCGCCACCGCATGCCCGGTACCGAGCTGTTCCGTTTGCCAAACCACGTTTGCCCGATTGCCGATCTGACTCTGCACTTTTTCGCCCTGAAATCCAACCACCACCACCGGTTTTTGATTGGCCAAAACCTTTGCCGTCGCATCAAGCACATGCTCAATCATCGGCCGGCCAAGAATCGGCGCTAAAACTTTCGGCATGTCAATGTTCATCCGCGTGCCCTTGCCCGCGGCCAAAATGATCACCTGTTTATTCATATTTGATAAATGAAAATTTTATTTTTATTACCTTCATACGTTTGCACCGGCTCGTGCCAACCACGGATCGGAAAGTCAAAAGACACAATGCGCGCGCCCGGTCGCAATTCGCGATCAAACTTTTCGCGCAGTCGCTTTAGTCCGCTTTCCAACAAATAACAGTACACAACATCGTATTTTCCCAAATCAACTTGATGAAAATTTTTAAAATAAATTCGGTTTTTCGCCTTATAAATCCGATTTAACAGTCGCCCCAGAAAAAACGCCCACCAATTCACTTCGTACCCTTCGAGCTTGGTTAACCCCTGATACTTTTCAAGGAAGCGTAGCACGCGGCCGTTGCCGCAACCGAGATCAACCAGCGAATCGGCCGGATTAAACTTAACATTTTCATTCAAAAAAGCCAGCTTCCCTCTCGCCAGCGGCACATACGGCACCCCGCGCGCCCGGATCACGCCGGCAATCGTTGACCCGCCGTAAACCAACAAAAAAAGCAACAGTAAAACCAAAACAATCAGCATGAAAATCAATAAGTAAAGCATAAGTTTTCGTGTTTCTTAAATTCAAAAAATATCAGAACCACAAACCAGTCATACCACGGGGTCTGGGGCGGAGTTCGCCCAATCCAACACCACGCTCGTCAATCCTCCCACGCGAATTCGTAGCCCCAGCGACTTTTGGTTACTTTTGGTCGCCCAAAAGTAACTCGGGCCGGAGGCACGAAATGCGCCCCTGCGACTTACCAACTTAGTATAGAACCATCCACGATCTGATACTTCACCGCCTGACCGGCCGGCACCTCCACCACGAATTTTACGTCCGTGCTACCGGACAAAATGCTCGGACATTCTTCGGCGCTGGCGCAAGGCAATTGTTTCTCGTGAATTTCCAAAACTTGTTTACTCTCATCCAAATAAACAATATCAAGCGGGAAATTCATATTATACATCCAAAAATCAACTTGCTGCGGTTCGTAGTAAATAAAAAGCATGCCGTCAAAATCCGGCATGGATTTAATTCCGCCAAGGCCGCGCGCCTTTTCTTCCGCACTAACAGCTAATTTCAACCGCACCACTTGCCCGCCCGGCATGGTGACAAATTGAAAATGTTTAAATCCGCAAGCGGACAAAGAAAAAAGCAATAAAATGCAGGCAAGCGTTTTCTTCATATAACAACTGCATTCTATCACTTTTTCTTCACGTAAACAAGGAGGTCGGTACCATTTTAGAAAAACAAAAAGAGAGGCATTGTCCTGGCGACGACCTACTTTCCCACAAAGTAGTATCATCGGCGCTGAAGGGCTTAACTTCTGTGTTCGGGATGGG
>Ga0208373_1003146_pt1 | contig 16677 bp, 15 predicted proteins | sample RifOxyC2_FD_184036 | JGI IMG/M metagenome (GOLD analysis project Ga0208373, IMG submission 184036) | Soil microbial communities from Rifle, Colorado - Rifle Oxygen_injection C2 (SPAdes) | ecosystem: Environmental > Terrestrial > Deep subsurface > Rock core/Sediment | place: Rifle, Colorado...
AGGTTTTTCTTTTCTAGACCTCGCCATAGCATCAGTGGCGGGTCAAGGTTTTTCTTCTAGACCTCGCCTATCCTCACAAGGCGGGTCAATCTATTTTTTTTCCACGACATCACCCATATTTTTATTTTACAACACCTTATAACAGTCCTGTTAAAAATTTACTTGCACTGATTATATGAATGTTATCTTTGATGTGGTCATACCCGTCATCCTTAGTAACCAAGTAAGAATATGGAATTTGCAATCTATTTATAAAATATTTCAAATTAGAAGGTATGCCGTTAAATGAACTTTTAGCTTCTACACAAAACCAAGGTTTATTATCTATAGTAACCAGAAAATCTACTTCTCTTTGTTCTTTATCTCTTAAATAACATAAATCTATTTTATACCCCTCGTAATCGTATAAATAATGACAGAATTTAAGCAGATGTGAAGCAATGAGATTTTCAAACTTTGCACTGTCATTTTTTAATTCGGACCAGTCCCATAGATACATTTTTGGTTCTTTTCGCAGCGACTGGATTTTTTTACTTTGAAATGGATGTATCCTGAAATGATAGTAAAATTTTTCTAAAATATCTACCCAAAGCGACACAGTTTTATGAGTAACTCCCAAGTCTTCACGTAGTGAATTAAGTGAAAATACAGAACCAACTTTAATCGGAAGTATATCAACAAGAATTTGGATAGAAGATATGTCTCTAAGTGTTTCAATGTCCCTTATATCTTCTTTTATTAATCTGTCAACTCTTTCATTATGCCATCGCCTTAGAAATCTTTCGTTCTTTTTAAGGAATACTTCCGGAAAGCCGCCGAAAACAAATAAATCATTTAATAATCTATGCGCATCTTCATTTGTTTTTATAAATGATAATTTTTCAAAAGGTTTTGTTTTTTTTGTTGTTTTAATCAATTCGGATAAAGTTAAGGGATGCAATCTATACGAATGATATCTGCCTAATAAAGAATCTCCGCCTTTTCTGTAGATATCCATTCTTGCACTGCCGGTAACTATTATTTTAAAATCTTCTCTGTATTTGTCATATTCACCTTTAAGATGACTTTTCCATTTTTTATATTTATGAAGTTCGTCAAAAATTACCAGTTTTTTGTCAGCACGGTACATGGAACTTAAAATATTTTTTCTATCATCCCTATTATCCCAGTTAAGATATGAAAATTCGCCTTTAAAATAATTGTTACCTATATTTTTTACCAAAGTGGTTTTGCCCACCTGTCGCGGACCACTTATAAAAACCATTTTCTCTGATAAATCTTTTAAAATATTGTTTTCAAGATATCGCTTAATAATCATATATTAACCTTCCGACATATTCTACTTAAGTATAATATGTAGTAGAGTATTTTCTACTATAGTATAAATTATACGCTATAATTTATGCCTTGTCAAGCTATTTTTTTTGAGCACCAACTGGATGCCAAAAAAAATAGTCCCGATTTATCGGGACCCACCTCAATTGAGCACCAACTGGGGAAGGATATACCCCGTAAAACGGGGTTATTTACTCGCTCGGTCCAGTTGGTCTCCGCCCCGAAGAGGCGATACCTCGACCCAAAGGTGGGCGACCTCCGACTCTTGACCCCTTGCATAAACATCCTAAAAATCTCTCCGCTTTGCGTCAATATTTTTCATTCCCTATCCCGCATCGGAAGTGGCAGGTAAATCTTTAATTAATGTAGTATCCCTAATTTTAATTAGAACCGTCCCCATTTATACCCATTTATAATAATTTTTTTATTCTATCTTGAACTTGCGGGGTAACTTGCGGGGTAGCTTGCATAGCTAAAGGAATAATCATCTTAAAAATATCGTTTTCTATTAGCTGAGGTTTTCCCCCAAAATATGCTTTGCAATATTTAAAAAGATTTCTAACACCAGATCCCATCTCGTCAGCACGTCCTATTTCCCTAAAAAATTTGGCAATAACCGGATTCTTTGGAAAAGGTGATCAAAATAATCCTTGCCGAAACGACTGCCATTCTTTAGACGTTCATCATCAAGCACAAACCCTTTTACCATATATTCTCGTAATTTTTGGGTTGCCCATATACGAAATTGGGTGCCACGCACAGAATTTACGCGATACCCAATGGAAATTATAGCATCAAGATTATAACATTGCGTTTCATATTTTTTACCGTCTGAAGAAGTTGTCAAGTATTCCTTGACAACTGATTTTTCTTTGAGTTCGTTGGCATCAAAAATATTTTTCAAATTCAAACTTATATTCTGTTTCGTCGTATCAAACAATTCCGCCATTTGTTTTTCCGAAAGCCATACTGTTTCACTATCAAACGGCACATCAATTTTAGTTTGACCATCAGCCGACTTATAAATAATTATGTTTTTTAACTCTTTCATAATCTTATTTTGACCTCCTTCTAAACATCTCTGTATATTGTCATTCCAAATCACCCTATTGACATCATTCTAAGGAGAATACGAATAATCTCATTTTACAACATTCCCGTAAATGCTTTATTTAATATAGATTTCTTTAATTCTTCCAAATCATCAAGTTTTTTCTGATAAATTGATTCTAGTTTTTTTGTCTCTGCCGAAAGCGCATCAAGTTTTTTGACAATAGTTTTTTGTTCGGAATATTGAGGATAAGGAATTAGGATAGAATTCAACATTTTCTGATTTAATTTTGGCTGAGCCATTCCACTTACATATGGATCCAACTTTATTGAATTTAAATAATATTCTACAAATTTTTGACTATCTATATTTTCAAATTTTAATTAGAACCGTCCCCATTCTATTCAGACTGGATAAGACGTAAAAGGGTTTCAGGATTAGCAACATCGGTAAGATACTTCTTTCCGTCAGACGCTTCCATTTTCAGTTGGTTACATTTTGTAACCACCTCACTACCTTCACTTTTCAAGCGGTTTTTTAACACTTTCCAATAGTTTCTTGCCAACTGAAAATTTTTTTGCTAAATTAAAGCACCAATAATGTCAACCACAGAGAAATACCATGTTTCTTTTTCTTCATCGTAAATTCTGCGGATTTTAAAATCTTCTCCCAATCATTTTTGATTTTCTTTTCAAGTTTCTTGTCAGGAATAAAACTATTATATTTAATTTTAATAGAACCGTCCCCATTTATATTTTGTTATTACAAGTACCCCAATTTTCTAACGATGAAGTGTATATAAATTCTTTTGAAAATCTAAAAAAGTCGAACGAATTCTGTCAACATCTCCGAGTATTTCTTCAGCATCTGCAATAGTGTGATATTTTAAATTAAGCAATTTAGATAATTTTTCATCGTCAAGTTCTTCAAATCCATTTTCAATATATTTACCAAGCACAAATTCTATAAACTCTCTTTGTTTTTCATCCAATTTACTAAAAATGTCAAATCTTGACTCATTAACACGTTCTTTTCTTGTGATGGGTTTAATTGAAAAAGAAATATATGCTAAAACATCAAATAAATCACTTTTTTCTGCATCTACTAATTTTTGTAATGTATCAAGTTTTTCCTTGTCATACCCTATATCTGCAATCTTTTTTAAAAATATTTTTCTTGTTCTTGGGTCGGACCATATTTTTCGCAATTCATCTTCGCTTTTAAAGAATTCAGGTAACACACCAAACATATTCTTTAGAAATTCTTCAGCTGAAATCGGCTTACCAGATGCACTATAAAACATGGTAGAAATCAAATATTGAATTTCTCGTTCTTTACCATCTCGCAGTTTTATTTTTAAAACTTGTTTTGGTTCAAATTCAATAGGTGGTGGCGGATCTTGTATAATAATATCTTTTAATTTTATTGGAATTTTAGGTTCTTTAAATCTTTTATTTGTATCGTCAACAGGTTCTCCATCCCATTCTTTATCCGAGAAATGTTTATACGCATCAACAAAATCATAAATAGTAAAATATTCTTTCCCATCAAAAAGTCTTGTTCCTCGCCCAATAATCTGTTTAAACTCAATCATGCTGTTTATTGGACGCATAAAAACTATATTTCTAATATTTCTCGCATCCACACCGGTAGATAATTTCTGGGAAGTTGTCAAAATGGTTGGTATAGTTTTTTCATTATCCTGAAAATCCCGCAAAAATTGGTCACCGCGAGCACCCTCATCCGCCGTTACACGCACACAATAATTCGGATCTGAACTTTCTTTATACTGGTTAATCAAATCTCTTACAGCAAGTGCATGGTCTTGAGTGGCACAAAAAACTATCGTCTTTTCCTTTTGATTAATCTCATCAAGAACAATCTGCACGCGTTTTCTTTCTCTTTCCTTAATTTTAATAATCTTATTAAAATCCGGCTCAATATAAATTTTCCCTTCTTCAACTTCACCTTCAACTACTTGATCTTCGGAAGTATAGATATATTCATCAAGAGTAGTCTGAATTTTTCTTATCTTATATGGTGTCAAGAAACCGTCGTTAATACCTTCTTTAAGTGAATAAATATAAACAGGATTGCCGAAATATTTGTAAGTATTAACATTATCCTTCCTTTTTGGTGTAGCAGTTAAACCAAGATGAACTGCTGGTGAAAAATATTCCAAAATATCACGCCAGTTTGACTCATCGTTAGCACCGCCACGATGACACTCATCTATAATAACAAAATCAAAAAAATCTTTAGGATAATCGCCATAATATGGAGTATTATTCGGTCCACTCATAAAAGTTTGGAAAATAGTAAAAAAAATACTTCCATTTGTCGGTACATTTCCTTTTTTTCTTATATCTAACGGGCTAATGCGTATCAACGCATCTTCGGGAAATGGTGAGAATGTATTAAATGCCTGGCCAGCTAAAATATTCCTATCAGCTAAAAACAAAATTCTTGGTCTGCGTCCACTGTCACGTTGTAAGTTCCATCGTGAATGATAAAGCTTCCAAACAATCTGAAATGCAATTAATGTTTTTCCTGTACCAGTCGCAAGTGTAAGCAAAATCCGCTGTTTTTTTTCGGCAATAGCATCCATTGCATTATTTACTGCAATTTCCTGATAATATCTTGCTATTTTAGTGCCGTTTACGTTCTCAAATGGAATCTTTGAAAACTTTTCTTTCCATTCATTTTGATTCGAATAAATCTTATTCCAAAGTTCATCCGGTGAAGGAAATTTTTCAATATCCTTTTCTTTCCCCGACTTCATTGAAATTTCGTAAATATCCTTACCGTTAGTAGCATAAGCATATTCAACCTGTAATTTTTTAGCATATGCTTTTGCTTGCGTTACACCTTCCGTCACTTGCATACTTTCCTGCTTAGCTTCAATAACCGCAAGTTTACGATTTTTATAAACCAAAACATAATCGGCGACATCCCGTTTCCCACGCTCACCACCGACCAAAATTCTTCCATCGGTAATAGGATGCTCTCGAAGAATCTTAGACCCGTCTACTTCTCCCCAACCGCTATCTTTTAATTTTGGGTCAATATATTCCGCTCTCGTTTCTGATTCGTTCATTTCTTATCCTTTTGTTTTCCAGAGTAATATTTTTGTTTTGGACTTGTAAGTTTTTCCGGCATTGTCGGATGAAGCAAACCCTGTTCTAATAAAGGTTTTAGTATCTCCAAACGAACATATTCACGGTCCTTTAATCCCAAATATTCCTGTATTTCATCTCTGGTTTTTGGTTCAATACAAAATTCTAATAATTTTTTTATTCTATCTTGAACTTGCGGGGTAGCTTGCGGGGTAGCTTGCGGGGTAGCTTGCATAGCTAAAGGAATAATCATCTTAAAAATATCTTTACTCAAATTGGTTTTACATTCCTTAAACTCAACCCGAATATTCTCGCCATGTTTAATAATTTCTTTAATTTTTGATATCTGCATATTCATAGCCCCTATTTAGTTACACTAACATCTGCTATCAGTCATTACAAATCTCGTTGTTAATGTCATCTTAAGACAATCCGTCAGTCGGTGGAGAATAATCTCATTTTACAACATTCCTGTAAATGCTTTATTTAATATAGATTTCTTTAATTCTTCCAAATCATCAAGTTTTTTCTGATAAATTGATTCTAGTTTTTTTGTCTCTGCCGAAAGCGCATCAAGTTTTTTGACAATAGTTTTTTGTTCTTTTAAACTTGGAGTAAATATGTTTATTGAATAAACATCGTTTCTATTAATTCCGGGCTTTACTCCTTTTGCTAACTTGGTTAATTTCAAAGTCGAAAGCAAAAAATAAATAAATTTCAAATTATATTTTTTTCTATCAAATACAACAAAATAAGTTACATCGAGAGGCCAGAATTTATTTTCAGTCAAGTTCAACTCACCAGCTGAACCTTTTCTACCAACAATAATAGTCTGTTTGTCGTAATAGAACCTATTTGTTCTATCTTTTTCACCATTAGCACCGTAAACTGGAAATTTACCATTTTCATTTCTATCTATTTTATTCAATGGTTTGCCATATTCTAATTTTATAATTTCTACAAGTTTCTTCTCTTCCCATCCTTTGCCCGGATTGGAAAAAATACTCTGCAAATATGATTCAAAAAGCTCGCGGGAATTTTCCAAATTTTTTTCGGTGTTCTTTTTAGATTTGTCAATCCCTTCAAAAATCTTATCCAAAACCTTCACAATCCGCTTTTGTGCGGAGAGTGATTCGGGATATGAAATTTCTACTTCTTCAAGTAATCGATAATGTCTAGCATAACCCAATCTTTTCAAATTAATGCTTTGCAAAAAATAATAAAAATACTTCGTATTTAAATTTTTTTTAGGTTGTAATATCTTAACTCCATCTGCACCTAAAACAAAATTAAAATCAATATATTTTAAAACTTGCGTATGATCTCCGAAAATAATAACAGGAGTTTTTATCTGAAATAAATCTTTCTTATTATTCCAATATCCATTTATAAAATCTGATTCTTGTGAAACTATTGGAAAATTACCAAATTCTAAGAATTCTTTTCTTTGTATTTTCTCTGTATATTTTACTTTTTCTATACAATCTTTAAGTTTTTTAGTTTGCCAAGTTGTATTTATTTTATTAATTAGAAGTCGTTTTGATAACATAAATTATAGTTTTTATTTATTAAGCATTTAAATATTATTTAAAATATTCTTAAATTCTAGAGTGAGACTATCTGGTTTTTTATTAATAGGTAATTCTGTAATTTTAAGTTTTAAAGGCATAGAAGTAGCAGTACCACTAAAAATGCATGTTCCAACAGGTAGTGTAGGGATGGATTCTTCAGTTATTTTATCTATATAAGAAACTGCATTTCCAATTGCTAAAAGGTCTCGTTGGTTAATTAGTTGATGAACAAAATAATTATGTGCTTGAGAAATGATTGTCTCAGAAATATCATTGGGTCTTTGGCTTGCAATTGTAATAAAAACACCAAATTTTCTACCTTCCTTAATGATCTCTTCGAAGGTTTCGAGTCGATAATCTTTCCAGTCATCAGTTTCTCTAAAAGATGTCTTAGATAAAATATTATGGGCTTCATCAATAATAATATTTAGCGATTTCTTGTTATTTTTCTTCTTATGAGCATTATATATATTTTTTGCAAGTAGTAATGGGATAGTTTTTTTCATATCCAAATTAACATCATCAAGGTTTACCACAACACAGTTATAATTGCCCCAAAAAACGTGGTTTTCATGAGACTCGAAAGTACGGTCAATACTCTCTTGTTTTGCCTTAAACCGGTTTATAACCGGATAGATGTGTTCGTTTTGTACTTTATATCTGAATAAATCCTCAATAAGTTGTAGATGGAGAAAAATATAGAATTGCGATAAGTCAGTCATTTTATTAATTGTAGCATCGTCAATAGAAGATGCTGCTTTATAAAGACTTGTATTCTCTATTTCTACCGGGCTTTTATTAAAGTAGATTTCTTGATTTAGTATTTTAAAAGTTTCACATTTACTGTGAAACTCAATATCACTTGTCAAATTTTTAATTATTGCATCTTCATAAATAAATTTTTCCAATATTTCCTCTAAATAGTCCAAAAGTTTATATGCTATATCTTTATTTGCCATTTTCAGAATAGTTTTAATTTTATTTTGAATAATAGTTCTCAGATAGGAAGGAAAATTCTCTTTTTTCTTTGAAGTTTTATAAAAACGTAACGCACGTTTTAAAAAAGGTTTTTGTGTTTTATCTGTTGCCTCTACTAAAATTGATAATGTTTCACTATCAAATAGTTCATCCGTATGCAACGGAATTTTATCTCCGCTGTCGACTTGGGTTTTAAGATTATAGATTTTTTTATTTTTTGTTATACACTCTTCTTTGGTGTATTCACCATTGAAATCAAAAATTAAAAATTGACTATTTTCTAAAAATCCTTTATTATTACCATAAATATCAAATAATCCTTGAAACAAAGCAGCAAGAGTATTTGATTTTCCACTCCCAGTGTTTCCGACAATCGCAATATGACTATTAAAAAGCCCATCAATGGGTAAATCAATTGGAATTTCTTCAGTATCTGTTTTTGCCACGTTGATAGATAGAGAAGAATTATCCTTCCTAAGGTTATGAATACAGTGTATTTTTTGCTCGGAGAGAATAAATGCTTCATTACCTATTAATGGTAGCTCTTTAATTCCACCAATAAATTTTCCATTGATTCCAATATATCCAACAAGACCAAGAGTTAAAATTCTATTATTTTTATTAATATTAGTATAATCATTTTCTTTATTTTTGTTAAAAACAACTTCTTCCGTAAGTTTCTCACTATCAACTTTTCCTATTATACTGAGAAATCCTTTCTTAATTTCCACATAACTTCCTACTGCAATATTTTTTATAACATTTCCATCAAAAAGAATATCTGACGAATTTTTATTTTTATCAACTTTTATAAAAACCTTTCTTCCTTCAATTCCTGATACTTCACCAATACGTAGAATTGCATTTTTTAAAAGTTTATTATTCATGATTATCACTTTTAATAACGTTATCCTTTAAAGATAATACTTCGCCCATAATTAAATTAAATTTAGCAAAATCAATAATTTCGGATTCGGAATAAACGATTTCTACATTACTAAAAAGCGTAAATTTTTGTTCATAATCCTTAAGCCTCTTCTTTTCGTAACAAAAAATAATGATTTTTAGTGTTGGATTTCTCAAAGCACGTCTGGTAATATTCAAAATATGCTGATCTTCAAAAGAAAAACCTGTTGAAATTAAAATTGTATTTTCTTTATCAAGTTCATTAGCATAAATTCTGAATAGATCATAATGAGTTTGTTTTAAAAGAGTATCTTTAAACTTATCATTTTCTGGCAAAATTATAGAGAATTTCTGATTGAATTTCTTGATATCAGCAATATTTTTATCTTCATTAATCTTTTCCCACTCTATAAGCAAATTTTTAAAGTTACTAACACAGAATGTGATTTCATCATCTTTAATTTGCCAACTCAAAGATCCATGAAGCTTTATAAGATTAATTGATGGAATTTGTACCCGATAATTATATATATTTCCATTGTTAAAAGTTGAATTAAAAAATTCAGTTGTTGAAAAACGGAAACAACCCGATAATAAAGAGCTTCTACTAAATCCATCATTGAGCTTAACATTTGCTTTTATATCTTCAAATGCTTTCTTAATAAATAAATCGTAATTTGTCGAAAAAATAGTTGCCTGTTTGGGTAAAATATTAACTTCTCTCTCAAAAAGCACTTGAGATAGATTCAAAAGGAATACTTTATAGTTTTCTAAGGTAATATTGAATTCAGTATATGTAGGTTTATCATTTATTATAGCCGATACTTCTATGAAGGATTTTAAAAATTCGAAAATCTGTTTTTGTGCTTCTTCGTCTTTACCATTATTTATTTTTTCTTGAATTTCATTTTCAATATTACATAAAGGTGCTAATGCTGGGTCTGAGCAACCAGAACCAATGAAGAAGTTTAAATTCACAGATTGAATTGCCTTACAAAAGGTTTCTTTAAATTCCCCTTTCTTTGTAGTATCATCAATATTGTATAATTTTGCCATACAATTTCTCTACCTCCAATTAATTAATTTATTCAAGACAAATTTTCTATTTATAACTGATTCTTTAAATATTCTTTTTTTGATATCTTTTAATATTTTCAAATTTTCGACATCCGTATCCATCATTTCTTTTAAAATTGCTTCGGGTTTGCGGTATGTTATTTCGGTATTTTTGTTTGGATTTTTTACTGATAAGTCGTAGGTTTTTTGGTCAATATTTTTTAAATCTATTGTCCATGAGTTCTTGGAGTTGGCTTTTGTTTTTTGTAGTTTTACAAATTCTGCCAAGTCGTTTTCGTTGAGTGGGTTTGTTTTGCCAAGATTTCTATCAAGATTAAGCTGATAATACCAAGTTTTTTTGGTTGGTGTGCCTTTTTCAAAGAAAAGTACGATTGTTTTAACACCTGCTCCGGTGAAAGTACCACCCGGCAGATCTAAAATAGTATGTAAATTACAACTTTCTATCAGATGTTTTCTTAGCGAAACTGATGCATTATCTGTATTGGAAAGAAAAGTATTTTTGATTACTATCCCAGCCATTCCGCCTGCTTTAAGTATTTTAATGAAATGTTCAAGAAAAAGAAACGCAGTTTCGCCTGTTTGTATAGGAAAGTTTTGTTTTACTTCGTTGCGTTCTTTACCACCGAAAGGCGGATTTGCTAGTATGATATCGTATCGGTCTTTTTCTTGTATATCGAAAATGTTTTCAGTGAGTGTATTAGTATGAATAATATTTGGTGCTTCAATGCCGTGTAAAATCATATTCATTGCGCCAATGATATATGCAAGTGATTTCTTTTCTTTGCCATAAAATGTTTTTTTCTGGAGTGTTTCCCAGTCTTTTGTGGAAAGGTTTTTACTCTCTTTTAGGTATTCAAAAGCTTCTACTAAAAATCCTGCAGAACCAACTGCACCATCGTAAATTTTGTCACCGATTTTTGGAGCAACTACTTTAACGATAGTTTTAATTAACGGGCGTGGGGTATAGTATTCCCCGCCATTTCGTCCGGCATTGCCCATGTTTTTAATTTTTGCTTCGTAAAGGTGAGAAAGCTCGTGTTTTTCTTTATGTGAACGGAATTTCATTTCATCAACAATGTTCAATATTTCGCGTAGGTTGTAACCGCTTTGAATTTTGTTTTTGAGTTCGTTGAATATTTCACCGATTTTATATTCTATTGTATCCGGTTTTTCTTCATTGGTTTTGAATTTTTTAAGATAGGGGAAAAGTTCGTGGTCAACAAAGTCCTTCAAATCTTCGCCGGAAAGTGCTTTGTTGTGGTCTATTTTACCATCTTTGGTTTTCGGTACCGCCCATACTTCCCAGCGATATTTTGAATCAATAATATTTTTATATACTTTATTATCTAATTTAGATTCGGTTTGTTTGTTTTTTTCTAAATCATCAAGATATTTTAAGAAGAGTATCCACGAAGTTTGTTCAACATAATCAAGTTCGTTACCTACTCCAGCATCTTTCCATAATACGTTATCGATATTTTTAAACGACTGTTCAAACATTAAGATTTTCTCCTTAGTATTTTATTTCCAATTCTTTTGCTTTGACTATTCCTTAATCTGTAAAGCAACCGGATTTGCTACTACTTAGACGTTTTATACCGACAAGGTATCATTTATCAACTAATTTATTTAAAGCATTAAATGAGTATCCTTTCCATAAACGGTGAATTTTTTCTTTTTTTTAATGGGGACTGTATCGCTCATTTATTATTTTTATTTTAAATACTTCTTTTCTAATTCTTTGGCTTTAGTAAGTCCTTCATCAGTGAATATAACGGATTTGCTACTGCCTGGATGTTTTACTCCAACAAGATAACCCTCATCGACAAGTTTGTTTAAAGCATCAAATGAATAGCCCTTCCAAGAACGGTGAATGGGCTCGCTTGGCTTAAATCCTTTTTCAGTCCAGTGTGTTAGATATAGCAATAGCAATGTTAATTCTTCAATTTTTTGGTTAAGTTGTTGTTGGTCCATTTGTTATTTACCTTCCAAACTTTACAAACTTTAATAATGGGATCAGGTTTTGCATTATGACATTTTAGCATTAGAAATTCCTTGCCAGCCAACGGTTTAGTGTCGGGTTAACTTTTGACTCAGAGTGACTTAGGTAACAAGACAACTAAATCATTATTCAATATTTTTACTTTTATTCCACCACTCATCAAATGGCGGACAATTTGCTGTTCTTTTTACTTCACTATACTGCCCCCTTGCAATTGTATCAGTTGATGGTATATTATAATATAGATTTTTTGAAATAATCCATCTATCATGAATAATTGTTTTCAATTTATTATCAATAATAACACGTAATTCGATTTTTACGCCATCGTTTTTTATTTCTTCTTTTAAATCTTTATAGAAAGATATAAATTTTTCATCTATCTTTTCTGATGCCATCAAAATTTTAATATTTTTTACTTTTGTGACATCAAGTGATTCCGATAATAAATCTAACCCTGCTCTTGAAAAATATTTATCTATCCAATAAATATATTTCTTGCAGGAATTAATAATATCTCTGACTGTTTTTCTATTTGAAAATGGTTTTCCCGGACACAGTAATTGATTATCTGATGATTTATTGATAACTTCAAATATAGTTCTTATTTTCTTATCATGTAAACTAACTTTATATTCTAGTTGATTAAATTTACTAAGTATACCTTTATTTGTAGAAACTAATTTTCTTATATTAACAAATACTCGCATTATACCTATATTAACTTGTATTGCCCTTTTACTATTAAGGATACTAGAAAGCATAGCAACGCCCTGTTCAGTAAATATGTAAGGTAGGTATCTAACACCACCCCAACTTGAGGTCACAAATTGTGACCTCAAGTTTTTAAATTCTTCTCTTGTTAATTGAAACATAAAATCACTTGGGAATCTGTCTATATTTCTTTTTACCGCTTGGATGAATACTTTGGTTTTAACACCATATAGTATAGCAAGGTCTCTATCTAACATTACATTTAGACCTCTAATCAAAAATATCTTTTTCACAATAATATTTTGTTTAATTATGTCTGTCATTTTTTTCACCCTAAATACTTTTTTGCTAATTCTTTTGCTTTGGAATAATGGGATCAGGTTTTGCATTATGACATTTTAGCATTAGAAATTCCTTGCCAGCCAACGGTTTAGTGTCGGGTTAACTTTTGACTCAGAGTGACTTAGGTAACAAGACAACTAAATCATTATTCAAGTCCATTTGTTACTTTTATCTCCAATATTCTATCTACTCTAAATACTCGGTCTTCTTTACGTTTCATACAATAAGCATTTATACCGAGAAATGTTTTATCATTATATTCCAAGTCACCTACAAAACGAGGTTTTATTATTCTACAAGTTTTTTCATCATTCGTTTTTAAATATAATATTTCCAAAAGCGATTTTTCTTTTATTGCATTTTGAATAATTTGTAATTTTTCTTTTAACGACATATCCCGTTCAGACAAATTATATTGATATTTTGTAATAAATTTAACAATACGCCAGTCCATTAAAATGTCCTTTTTTCTTATTGGTCTTTTGAGAATAATTCCTTCAAAAGTAGTACATCTGCTTAATGCAACATATGTCTGTCCGTGAGCAAACGTACCATTACCAAGGTCGATTATTACTTTATCAAATGTTTTGCCTTGACTCTTATGTATCGTAACCGCCCATGCAAGTTTCATAGGATATTGTGTATAAGTACCAACGGTGTCTGTTTCAATTATATTTGTGTTTGTGTTATAACTGAAATGAAATATTTCCCACGTATGTGGTAATACTTCTTCTTCTTTACCGTTTGCCAATTTTACATAGATATTAGTTATTTTGTTTTTTTTATTATGTTTAATGTCAATAATCTTTCCTATAGAACCATTGACCCATCTTTCTTTAGAGTCGTTATTCAACATCATTACTTGAGCATCGATTCCAAATTGTAATTCGTATTCAGTCGGATACATGTTTTCTTCAAAGTCACCTGATATTTCTGCATTAAAACTATATATTTTAGTTTTTAATGTTTGGAGTTGTAACATATTAGTTTCATTTGCCATTTTATTTGTGGTTGTAAGTTGTATTTCATAGTTTGATTTGATATTTTCGGAAAATGTTGCCCCGAATCTCTTGTTTAATGTTGTTAACTCTTTTTCTGTTATGGAATTATTTCTTATTAAATTTAAAATTTCTATGAATTTTTCATCTTTTTGACGATATATTTTTTCAAGTTCAATAAATTCCATGGAAAGATCGTTGAATACTTTTGCATCAAAAAAATAAGCGCTTTGATATGTATTTTTAAATATCTCTTTTTCTTTGCTGGTTACTACAGGTGGAAGTTGATAAAGGTCACCAAAGAACAGCATTTGTGTTCCGCCAAATGGCAGTTTAGAATGTTTGCCATTTGTTCGCATAAATTTGTCAATACAGTCAAGCAGGTCGGCACGGACCATTGATATTTCATCAATTACCAATATTTCAATTTCTTTGTACATCTTTGAATTTTTATCGTTTAACTTTTTTATTTTATCTAATGTTATGTCTGGTTTGAATCCAAAAAAGGAATGTATAGTTTCGCCGTTGACATTCAGTGCCGCTACACCTGTCGGTGCTAATACCACTATTTTCTTTTTTGTTATTAACCTAAAATAATTTAATAAAGTGGACTTACCGGTTCCTGCTTTCCCGGTTATAAAAATATTTTTATTAGTATTTTCTACTAAGTTAATTGCTTTTTTAAATTGATCGTTTATTTCTATTTGTTCAATTTTCATTAATTTCCACTATTTTCCGCAGAATTTTTTATATTGTTCAAGAAACAATCCCTACAATATCATGAAATCTTTACTTTCTAATATCGTTTACCAATATTATTGCTTCGGCGACTTCTTTCATTGATTTTCTTTTATCCATCGCCTGTCTTTGTATCAACCTGTATGCAGCATCTTCGGCCATACTTCTATTTTTCATTAAAATACCTTTGGCACGTTCAATAAGTTTTCTTGATTCAAGCTCTTCTGCAATAACTTTTGATTTAACAATCAGCTCAGTATTTTCTATTACAACTGCTGACTGATTAGCAACCATCGTAAGTATGTTAATTTCGCTTTTTTTGAATATATGAGGCTTATCGGTGTAAACATCCAGTGCACCTATAACTTTACCCTTAACTGTAAGCGGCACACATAATAGCGATATGAGTCCTTCTTTTTTTGCTATCTCCTTATATTTATAATTTTTATCTTCAGCTATATTTAATATTGTTATAGGTTTCTTGTCTTCCACAACTTTTCCGGCTATCCCTTCGCCAATTTTAAGCGGCGGCTTTTTAAGATACTGTTCGGAAAGTGATTGTGAAGCCTTTATTATAAGCTCTCCCTTTTCATTCAGCAACATAAGTGTGCATATTTTTGAGCCAAGTGCTTCTGCTGTTACCGTAACAATCAGCTTAAGGATATCATCCAAATATAACTCAGAAGTAATTGCTTGCGAAATTTTAGTTAACGCCTGTATCGCATCGTTAGTCTTTTCAGTTTCAGCCATATTATATAGGACCTCCAAGATATAATTTTAATTATATCAGACATCCTTCTTTTTATAGGATGTCTAATAATTCCCTTGCATTATTACAAAATATTTTGTTTTTAAAATCAGCAGTAATATCCAATTCTTTTATACCATTGACTTCACTTTTTTGATTTGCCCAAGGTGTATCGGTTCCAAATAATATTCTATCTGCTAAATGTTTTTTTAATATTTCAACAAATTTATTTTTATTATCAATATATTCAACCGTCATCGATGTCTCAATCCATACATTAAGCCCCACAAGTTCACTAATAACCTCATCCCACATTTGCCAACCACCAGTGTGCGCAGCAACTATTTTTAGTTCTGGAAACTTTTTTATAATTTTTATTAGCCGCCTTACTTCTGCTCTTTTATCTTTTCTAAACGCAATATCAAATCCCATATGGAATATAAGTATAAGATTATTTATAGATATTTCTTCATAAATGTAATACATGTTTTCATCATCCAAACAAAAATCCTGATACATTGGATGAAGTTTTATCCCTAAAATATTTTCATTCTTTATCCTTTTAAGCAATTCTTTATAATTTTTGTTTTCGGGATGTATACTTGCAAACGGAATTATTCTGTTATTTTTTATTTTAATACACCATTTTATAATATTTTCGACTTGCTCCGGTTTTGTTGCTATATTCAAAACAACAGATTTGTCTATTCCAGCATCGTCCATGGATTTCAATAGTCCTGAAATTGTACCGTTAGAATACGGTTTTATCTTAGAACTGTACATTAAACCATTAATTGCTCTTTCTGCAATATCATCGGGATAAGCATGGGTATGGAAATCTATAATCATATAAAATTCAGTACACGGGATACAGGATAAAGCTAAAAATGTAATATACAGATTTACTTATTCTACCCCGCTATCGCACTATCGCACAATCTTTAATATATCTATTGGTTTTTTTATGTAAAAATCAGGTTTATATTTTTTTAAATCATTATATGTCCTGAACCCATAAAGAACAGCACAGGAAACAGTTTTACATCTTTTTGCAACTAAAATATCCGTATTGCTATCTCCGACTATTAAGATGTAAAAAGA
>Ga0208373_1003147_pt1 | contig 16674 bp, 5 predicted proteins | sample RifOxyC2_FD_184036 | JGI IMG/M metagenome (GOLD analysis project Ga0208373, IMG submission 184036) | Soil microbial communities from Rifle, Colorado - Rifle Oxygen_injection C2 (SPAdes) | ecosystem: Environmental > Terrestrial > Deep subsurface > Rock core/Sediment | place: Rifle, Colorado...
TGTCCACCTGATACAGCCGTTGAACTAAACCATACTAATGTCATTGATGAACTATCTACACCAGTAAATATCACGCTTGATGAATATGAACCACCTGAATAATATTTGGGCTGTTCACTTCCGATACTGCATGTCGGTGTCAACTCCGCATACCTGTGCCGCCAGTAATGGGCGGTTACTTCTCGTGATGATATCGCTACATTGTATATTGCCACACCATCCACCATTCCTGCTAATAATACTGCAAAATCAAAATCAATATCATGTACATCATTAATAATTCCACCAGGCGTTGTTTGTTCGGAAAATTTATTGCCATTGACATACCCTATCAACTTACTATTTGCCTGGCTGTATGTCATTACTATATGATACCATTGGTTTATATTCCCCTTATATTCACCACCAGCACTTAAATACTGCCAACTACCAGAATTCGCAACCTTTATTTTACCATTAATAGTAAAATCAGATCCGTCAACATGCTCAGGATATATTCCCCAACCACCTTCCTTTACTGCCCATAAACTCGTGTAATTATTTGCGGGAACTGAAGAACGCATCGTACCCCACGCCTCAAGCGTTATTGCACTGTTAAGATTTAAATCTGAAATATTTGTATCAGCACTTAGCAAACAGTTTTGTGGAGTAGCCATTCCACTAACACTATCACCATTAGAAAACCTTACTGTTTCTGTGCTTATATCTCCGCATCTACCACCATCAAACCCGTTAAATGACGGTGAACCATTAAGTTGGTTGCCTTGTCCAAATGCAAAATGTCCATTTATACCATAACTGCTTGCATCAGTAAACATCGGTGTTGAATACCTTACTGATATATCATCTATATATGCAACCCCGTTTGTTTCATTGTCCATTCTTATTCTGATTTCCGCCCAGCCAGTCGCGGTTGCCGTAGCACGCAATGTATAGTATCCAGTATTCATTGATATTAAAGCTTTATCTATTGTTGTATAATTTATCGCACTGCCACCTTGCCACATACCCACTTGAATGCTACCCTGCGATCTTGATACATATTCCATCCAGAAATTTATCTGATAACATCTGTTATTTTGCACCTGGATACCGGTTGACAAATATATATCAGTTGTCCCATCATTTCCTATCGCAGATATCTTTACTGAATTACTGCCGCCTTTTCTAGGATTTGTAACCTGGTCTATCTTTCTTGTTGTTCCATTTGCATTATTTTCATCCCAATTAGTAAGGTTTGTAGCAGATGTCCATTGTTCAAATCCGCCGTCAGGAATAAGCTCGGACTCTATTTGCGAGTTATCTAAATTGTATAACGCTCTTAATCTGGTATCGTAAACATTCGCTGCGGTACTCGTGGATAATTTTTCCATTGTATTATCAAAATTTGAAGTGGTTCCTGTAGATGCGTTTCCGTAATACATATATATTATATCCGTACCGCTGTTTTTTGCGATACTTGATACCTTTACCCAAAATCCGAGAGTCTTTCCTAAGGTTGCTGTTATCGTTGAAGGCTGTATCCAATAATTCAGCAGTGTAGTCCCGTTACTGCTGGTAAACCTGACATCTCCTTGATTACTTTGCATCTTGCCGAAATTTACAGCCGTATCCAAGTCCACCTGTCCAGAAGATGTACCGGTAGGCACCCAAATCTGAAAATTTACTATTGCATGGGTATTGGGATTGGTTACTGTTATTGCTTTGCGATATGTCCAGTCATTATTATACCAGGAAGGTGACGCAGTCGTTGAAAGCTGTATGCTTCCCAAAACGGTTAATGTATCAGTTTGAACACTATAACCATCGCCAAAATCACTGTCTGTGGTCTCGGTTACAGTAACTGCAGTTAGATATGTATTTATACTTAAAAGTATTATTACAAATACAAAAAACACTTTATTAAAATTAAAGTTTTTCATGGTTTTTTTGTGTTTATTAGCTCCAAATCTACTATAGTTTAGACGAATTATTTCTTAAAAAGGTTCAATTAATTTAACAAATAAATTACTTATTTTCAATTTTATACATTAAAATGTAATAAGTCAAGACCTCTCACTCAAATCTATGACAAATTTAATCTCTATTCTTATATGTTTTGGACTTTTAGAATTGACATTTCTTCTCATGCTTTATATAATCATAATCAGCCTATGATAAGTATTAAAAATAAGAAAATTTATTTGATTATTGTAATTATTTTAATAAGTATTCATTATTTAATAATAATTTCTTCTTCATGGAATAAAGCAGCAATATATGATGAAGCAGTCAACATAACAAGCGGATACGCTCATTTAAGAAAAGGAAATTTTGAAATAAACAAAGAACATTTAACATTTTGGAAGGAATTTATTACAATTCCTCTTTTATTTTTAGAACCAACCTTGCCAACCAATCTTGATGAACAACAATATATAGTTGCAGATAAGTTTTTATATAACAATAATTTATCCGCCGATTCTATTCTACGAGCAAGCAGAATAATGAATGCTTTAGGAGTTTTTTTTCTTGGTTTGATTATATTTAAATGGTCATTAGAATTATGGGGTGTTACTTCTGCTTTTTTTAGTTTATTTTTTTTCCTTTTATGTCCGAACATAATTGGTTGGGCAGGTTTTTCCAATACTGACTTTGGTTTAACAGTAATGATATTTTTAACTACCCACTGTTTCTATTTACATTTAAAAAATCCTGATAAGTCAAATTTGATATTAACCGGTATTTTGTTTGGTTTAACTCAAGCAACTAAAGTAACGGCAATATTACTTTATCCTACATTTTTGTTTCTTGGGATATTTTATTATCTTCTAATTAATGAAAAATATTCTATTACAAAAATATTACTGTCTATTTCTATTATTTTTTTAATAGGTTTTTGTATAACTTCTCTAACTTATATGTTTAGTGGAATACATAATTACTTCAAGGGAATCCGTCAAGTATTGGATGTGCAAAATATTGGAGGAGATGTCTTTGTAAATGGCACAATATTCCCAAAAGGAAATAAATATTACTTCATTTACAGTTTTTTAATAAAAAATTCTATCCCTTTTATTGTTTTATTTTTATTGTCAATAATAAAAAGTATTTTTACAAAAAAATCAAAAGAAGATATTTTTAAATTGGTTTCTTTGATAACAATTCCTGTTTCGTTATTTATTATTGCATCTTTAAGTAAAAGACAACTCGGATTAAGATATATTTTACCGATATATCCATTTTTATTTATTTTTTTGGGTTCGCTTTTTAATAATATAAATAGAAAAACAATTTATTTTTTAATTCCGCTCATAGTTTGGATGATATTTAACAACTTAAGCGTGCATCCAAATTATCTGACATTTTTCAATGAATTTGCAGGTGGTTCAAAGAACGGTTATAAACATCTGGTTTATGATTTGGATTATGGACAAGATATAAAGAATATAAAAAAATATTTAAATCCCCAAAATGAACTGATATTGGCTTATTTTGGAAATGTCAAACCGGAGTATTACCAAATAGATTATCAATATGGTTTATTGGTTTCAGAGATTCCTGATACTATGCGATTGAAAAAAATTAATTCACTTAATCCTAAACGTGAGTTGTTAGCTGTAAGTAGTTTGATTTATCAGATGGCAAGAATCAAGGATGAATTTATTTTTGATTGGTTGAAAACTTATAAACCGATAGACATTGTCGGAAATACTATATTATTATATGACATAACAAAAGATGCAAATGCTCATATAAATTTGGCGTATATTTATATGCAATTGGGTAAATTAGATTTAGCAGAAAGGGAATTAAAAAGAAGCTTGATTATCGATTCAAATAGGATAGATGCGATTAAAGGACTTGAGAAAATACGTGAATTTAAAAACTCTTCTAAGAAACTATAATTTTGGAATCAGAAATTAAAGACTAAAGAGTTTATTGCATCGGCATAACTAGGGTCTGCTGAAAAACTCCATGCCTACGTTCCCAAGGAACTTCGGCAGGCAGGCAGCATCCCCTAGGACTTACTGAAAAATTAATATGTATCAAAAAGTGCAAGGTTTTTTGGTGATTTTGTGTAAAATTCGTGCATTTTTAATCATATTTTTGCAGATATTTATATATAATTACCGTCGCTATTTCGTTTTAATTAGCATTTTTCAGTAAGCCCTAACTACCATTATAAAATAGTATTTTCTGTTTTTGATAAAATATTGATTGGTTTTTTCATAATTTTTAGGTGTTTTATTTGTAGATATTTTTTGGGTATGTCTAATTTTATTTCTATGTTTTTAGTTGCGGTATTTTCTAGTGTTAAATTCTGTATTTTTCCTTTTTTAAGAGCTACTGAAACTAAAATTCCCGGAGGAATTCTCAAATTTTTAAATTCAATATCTTTCCACATGTCGGGAATCGCCGGTAGAATTCTTAACTCGTTATTCCTGCTGTTTGCCAACATGTTGTTTAATGCCATTACGTAACTTCCATGGCAGGATACATACCAGTAATTTATTACAAAACCGTCAGGTCTTATTTTTTCAGGAAATGCGCCGAGCGAACTTGTGTATTTTGCACCGTTATATAAATGTTGATACGCTCTTTTATCTTTCATTAAAGCCAATGCAGCCGCTGCCTTGTTTTCCGCCCAGGGCCAAACAAGATTTTGATAAGTTCCGGGATTTGTCAGTCCCAGTGTCCCTTGACAATCCTTCAAACCTTTTTCTATGGTTTCCTTCGGGACTCCTTTGGGAAAATTCAACAAATAATACACAAAACAACTCGTTCCTATCCGCTTTGCACCGTGAAACGGTAGAAGTATTTTTCCTTGATAGTTTGTCTTTAAACCCTTTTTTAATTTTTCAAAAATCCTCTGGTATGAATCATCTATATTTTTGCCCAGAATTTTACTTGCTTCTATATAAGCTTCTAATGATTTAATTGTAGTAATTACGTGGGTTGTGTCGTTTTTCCTGTGTACGGACTCATCAGCGCCTTCACCTTCTTTTATGTATGCGATTTCATCTTTTTCTTCTACTATTGATGAAACCAAAAACTCCGTTACCTCCTTTATAAGATTATAATGTTTTTTCAATATTTCATTATCACCTGTATATAGATAATAATCCCAGACAGATATTACCAAACAACCATTATTCGCTTTTTCTATATCGGGAATTTCCCGCGGACTTATAAAATCGGTGGATTTACCTTCGTAGTTAGTTGTCCATGCGAAGTAAGCACCGTCTTTACTCATTTCTTTTGCATATGCCCTTGCTAAAGGTAATACCTTCTGGTAACCTTCAAATAATTTTTCCGATTCTTCCAACCTGTTGGCGCCTAAAATCGCTTTTGTCGGGAAAACAGCGTCCCATGTATTTACCGAACCGCCTGCCCATAATACCGGATAATTGCTTAATGATATCATCCCAATTTTGGGATTTTGATGTGCACGAATAAGATACAAACTTAGATAATATAGGTATTCCAATCTTTTGTCGGGAATGTTGATATCTGATTGGTTTTGATACATTTCCCATTCATTTAGGTGGGTTCCAAGTATTTTTTTATAACCGCTATTTTTTATTTCCGATAATCTTCTTTTTATTTCTTCCTTATAAGTTAATGTGTCTTTTTCATCCAATACAACAACATATTTCGTGAATGATTGTCCTTTTTTTAAATTTGAAAGGTGCAATTTTTTGCCGTTTCTAAATTTCCCTTCTTGTACATCCGGGTAGTCTGTAAATAGTATACATTCACCTTTAATCCCGTAAATCTCATACTCATATTTAAGTATTTTTTCATCTTTGTCAAATGATAATTTATTATTTATTTCAGAAACAAATTTGTAGTAACCATTGCTCCAAGGTATTTCGGGCGGATTAAGATTAATCGCGACTTCGGGTCTGTCATCAGGAACATTTAATAATGTATAATGCTCTACTAATATATTTTCTTTAGTTAAAAATGTTTCAATATTTATTTTAAAATCTGTAGCTTCAATTAAAGTATTTAAAACTGCTTTTTTAGGATTAAATGTTTGATTAAATTTTCCTACTTCATACGCTTCTCCGCCGCAAGCGAATAGAGTATAAGTTGATTGAAATATGGGCAGAAGTATTTTATGATAGCCACGTTGGGTTGTTTTATACCAGGCGCAAACTGCACCTTGATGCTGCTCGGTATGCAAATGACCGGAATTGCATTCCATTGAACCTGAGTAATTAATTAAAACTCCGTCAATACCATTACTTAACAAAAATGGAAAATACTGTTTTTCTTTCAACATATCAATTTATATAATTGTGAGATAGTGCAATAGCGAGATAGTGCGGTAGTGCAATGTTAAAAATTTAAAAAATATATTATTGATTTTACCTTTAAATCTATCCCACAATCGCACCGTCTTACTATCCCACTATTTTTATTTATTCCCAATTGCCAGACCCAACCAGCTTTCTCGGGAAAAGGTCGTTTAATAGACTTTCGGTTACAGGGGTTAACTCTATTTTCTCATTTAACAACTGCTTAATCTCGCCAAACGAAACAAGCCCGAGTACCAGTTCTAATAAATAATATTCTTCTATTACTATTTTTAGTTCTGCTAATATTTCGTTTAGAAGTCTGATTTTCCCATTTCCTATAAAAAATTTGACATTATCTTTTCCAATATTTATTTCAACAGTGCCCCGCCAATTTGAAGCAAGGGAATTATGCAATCTGTTCTCTAATTCAGGAACCAATTTTGTAAATAGCGATTTTAAATTTATAATTTGCAACATATTGCTGCTTTTCCCGCCGTATATTTCAATTATTTTAAAATTTACCGGAATTTTCAATAATTGCTCTTTTATCTGTGGGTCAAACGGTACCCTTGCTGTTATCCTTTTCATTTTATTTTTTAAGGAATAATTATATAAATATTTAATGAAGTGTCCAATTACAGTTTGTTTGTCTTTTTTATATCCCACTTCATTGATTGTAATTTTTGCTTCAAATTCGCTGAAGTCCTCTTTTCTTTCAATGGCAAACATAAAACCTAAAATTTTTCCTTTATCTTCATATACAAGATGTAAAGGATTTTTTTCGGATAATTTCGGTTGACTATAAATAACCCTTGATGTCGTATACTTTTTATTAAATTCCTCTGATATTTTTAAATATGCTTGTGAATCCTTCTTAGGATTAAACTGTCTTATTTTTGATATTATCTCTTTTTCAAGAAACAATTCATCTTCTTTGACCATTGATGCGCCGGCTTGCACTTTTTTACCAACTGTAAATTCAATATATCTTCTTGGAAATCTTAAATAGCCGAATCGCGAATAGAACTCTGTTAAACCACCTAACCTGGAAATATCACAATTTTCTTTTTTCATCCATTCTATAGTATCCTGCATTAGCATTGTTCCGTATCCCTTGCCATGATACTCCGGTAAAACAGAAACTTCACCCGGATCCATCTTTGTAACAATCGCTTTTCCTATTCTAAGTTCATTAACTGATATATGAACCGCACCAATTATGTTATCATTTAAAACCATAACCCGCCAACAATGTAACTCTTTCAATACTAAATCTCTAAGATATATTTCTCTTCCTTTATTCATTGTTGTATTGAATGCTTTACCTAAAATATTCAATATACCATCAATATCTTTTTTATTTGCAGAACGTATCATTGTTCTCCCTTTAAAAAAAGAGTTAAAATATTAAATTAAAACTCTTCTTTTTACTTAGAATTAGGTTAAAAGCCTTACAGCTGCCTGTCCGCCAAATCCGCCATCCGCCAATCCGTCAGCTGACGGAGCCGGAGGCGGAGGTGGAGGCGAATCAGCGGCGGAAATCCTATATCCTGATATCTGCTTGTTAATTAAATATCTTTTCAAACAACTGGGAAATGAATTTTTTATTATCCTTATCTGACTGATTTAAGCCGTCTACATCAAATATTCTCGGCCGTTCAACAAGAACATTGAAGAAAATTATCCTTCCTTTACCCTCAGTGCTTACTACACAAAACGGATATTCCTTTGCCTGATAAAAAATAGTCATCAGTGAATTCGCATTTTTAGATGTTTTGACAGTCCAGAAACCAAATTCATCTTTTAAATTTAGTTCCTTAACGCCGCTATTTATTGGGTGATTTGAAAATTTTTGTATATCGGCTTTAAACACTCGAGGCTCCATAATAACTTCGGGTAGTGATAAATATCCCTCTTTGGAAATAGTTATACCGACAGAACCCATTAAACTATTTAAGTTATTTTTCAAATCATTATTATTTGCTTTTACAATTAAATTACCGCCATTGCGAATCCATTGATGCAATTCAGTAATTTCTTCTTTTGTTAATGAACGTTTAAGCGAAATATAAATAGCTTTTGGTTTTGACTTTAACGAATTATCAAGTGTCTCATCGTTTTTTTCGCTAATATTAAGAGTTTCTGAAACAGATTCTACATCAATAAATTTTTCAATCCCGATTGAAACATCAGAGGGAATGCTGATTTTTATCGTTTTAAGATTTTTCTTCTGTCCCGTCGTTCCGGACGTCATCGCCGCATCTGACGTTTTTTCTTTAGTCAAGCCGTAATTTATCATATTTATCATATACTTCGTTGCGGATGGATCCTTTTGCCACGCACTTGTCGCTTCAACCTGCGATATTAAAACCTTACCCTTACCTACATTTTCTTCGCAGATGACAATCTGCATGCTTGAAGACAGTCCCTCCGACATCTCACCGGCACCCGCAAGAATTGACGATCTTAACGGTGTAAGCAGTGTTTTAGCAACCAAACCATGTTCATTGTTCCAAAAGTCAAAATTTTCTCTAACAAGACCCTTAAATATAGGATGCGTAAAATCTACAACATCGGCAAAGACATTATAATGCTGTTTTTCCCCTTCCTGTCCTAAAAGAATAAATCTGGGAACCCATCCCCTAAAATAGTTTTTATATTGTTCAAAGCTAATTATTTTACCTCCTGCTTCTGTAAATAATTTAAGTTTATCGCTTGAATCCCTAATTCTTTCGTCTAACGAAGACCACCCGATTATTAGTGTATCAAAAGATGATAGTTTATTGAAGTTATTAATTGAGTCATACTTGACATTAAGTGAATCTAATATTTTTTTGGTTTTTCCAGCGATATCGTAAACGGCAAGTTTTGCATTACCGCTTAAAGTCTTAAGGTTATCCGATTTGCCAAGAACATAAAAATCATAATAATTTTCTGATATTTTCTTGTTTGTTGATGATAATACATTTATTTTCATCTTGTAAAAACCGGTCTTAACATCCGGTACATTTATTATATAAGGCAACTCCACTTTTGTACCATTTTTAACCTGTGGTGCAGTTATAGTATTAGTAAAATATTCTTTTCCGTCTTTATCAGTAAAAGATATCTTCACTGTTGAAGGTTTAATGTCTAATAATGAATCGTTTGCTAAATAAAAATTCATTTTTTCTTTTTTCCCTGCAAAAAGCCCACACTTAAAATCTTTAAGAAAAATCAGGACCGGTTGGCTTGTGATTCTTAGAGAATCACAAACAGGCCGCCAAGTAAACGGATAATCTTTTAATGGGTACATCGGAAATTCATTAGTCATTATTGTACGACCTGTAACAAAATTAACCTGTCCCGTTAAAAAATCGCAAGCACGATGTCTCTCTTCCAGTCTTTTCCATGCAATAGCCCTGGCATATGCCTTGTATTTTGGAATTAATGTTGATAACACCCCTAAATGTCTGACTTCACCCATACGAATTCCGTCACTCGCCATTTTTTGTGCGATTTCGGTATAGGTTTCTCTTGTTACGAGCATATCGGGTGTGGTATAGCCTTCTCTTTTCTGTACTATTCTCGGTTGCATGCTTGTCCATGGTAGCCAATCACCTTCACTCCAGCCATATTCGGTATTCATCATCGGCCGAAGCATAGAATGCGACTCTTCCGCTTTTGTCATGGCGTTATGTAAAATCTCTTCAACAAATGTCCATGGCTCTCCAAACGCTCCACCTTCATAACTATGAACATCCACAAAATCAGTTTTTAAAGCGGAATTCAAAAATTCACCGCCTGATGATGAACTTATCGGACGCGTATCATCAATCTTTTTTACAAACTCGTACATTTGTGTCATTAAAGGTACGGCGTTGCCTTTATTTTCATTGCCAAGGCACCAGAATATTATTGATGGGTGATTCCAGTCTCTTTGTATCCATTCAGTCATTTGTGAACTTACTCTTGGTATAAAATAATTAGGGTCCGGTGAATATATATTATTCCAACCATATTCGCCATAAACCATCAAGCCGATTTCATCGCATATATCGTAAAACACAGGCGGATAAACATCGTGTGTTCTGACTATATTAAAATTCATTTTTTTGAATAATAGCAGAGCGCGTCTCATAAAATCACCTTCATTTAAAGCAATATCTGCCCACTCCCTTTCAAAATCGTTGCGAGGTATTACAAATTCCGTTCCAAACAACCTTAACTTTTTACCATTCAATAATAAATCTCTGTCCTTTATTTTTATTTCCCTTAATCCAAACTTTTCGGTATAAACTTCTTCGGATTTCCCGTTAGCTACCAAACTGATTTCCAATTTATAAAGATGCGGCTTTGACGGTTTCCATAAAACAGGTTTTGATATATTTACTTTTGCTTTCACTGTATTTTCCCCGTAATTAACGGATATTGGTATTTCCGTAGTTCCGGATGCAACAACGCTGTCGCTTTTACTTTTTACTGGATACACTTTTAATATTCCCTTAAATTTTTTGTTGCTTTTCACAGTATTTGTTATAAAAACATTTACCTCAATACTTGCCGGTTTTATTCGCGGTTCTATTTTCACATTTCTAATATATACCGTAGGACGTCCGATTATATAAACCGGCTCTATTATGCCACCGCAACTGCTTCCATACATATGCCCGTCAATACCAGGTATCAATTTACCCGGTTCTTTTGGATTATAATGCATGTCATATACTCTTACTGCTAATATATTTTCTTTATCTCTTGAAATCTTATCTGTTACATCAAACTCAAACGGAGTGCTATAGCCCTGATGCTCACCGATTTTGTCTCCGTTTAAATATACCGTGCATTCCGTATCCACCATTCCGAAACGCAAAATTATTCTATAACTACTTGGGATTGATGAATCTACCTTGAATTTTTTCCTGTACCAACCCACCCCACCTTCTCTAAAAAATTTATCGTTAATATTATTGACACCGTGAACTACATATGGATTTGGCGGATATTTTCGGTCCCAGTTCCATGGAACATATTGGTCGGACCATGATGAATCATTAAAATCCTTTTTGAAAAAACCTTGTTTTGTTCCCGGATCATCAGGAGGATTACTGCTCGTCCCTTCCAACCTTATGCATTTCCACATATTATGGCTTAATTCCTGTGATACTTTTGTATCAGCTGCCACATGAACTATACAACATAGAACAAAAGTTATCAGCATTAAAAACATGATATACATTCTTGAATATTTATTTCTCATACAACCTCCAAATTAAATTTAACGTTCTGTCAAAACTGGCATATTATTGAAAAATCTGGTTTTTTCACCCCGTAAAATAATGTTGTAAATTATTTTAATAAGTAAAATAATAATTACAATTATTATAAGCTACATTATTAACGGGGTCATAATATTTTTGACAGTACCACCTTACTTATTATTCTTAGATTTCTGCTAAGTTTAACCTATTATCTTTTTAATTTCCCCTCTGCTTCTTTCAATTTTTGTTGCGATTCCTTATGCAGAGGATCGCTTTCTAACACCTGCTCAAATTGTGAAATCGCTTCTTTATATTTACCTTCATTTAAATAATCCAGACCTTTTTTATATAATTGATTAATAAGTTTAATACTTGCATCCCGCATTTGAGTACGCGCATCCATATAGTTAGGATCTATACCCAATGCGTTGCTAAACTCAACAATAGCATTGGAATATTCTCCAACATCATAATACAAAACCCCTTTTTGATAATACTGTTTTGCTGTAAGCGGCTCTTCTTTTTCAATTACCCCGAATCTCAAAGTAAAAGATACCTTATGTAAATCATTTATATCATTCATTAAACCAAATCCATAATCTAACTGGGCATTTTTATGCTTGATACCGAAACCCAATGTAATTGAATCCAAATCGTATCCAATTCTATAACCTGTCCTAAAAAAAATCATTTCTCTAATTCCATATTCAACACCAAAATTTAATTTAATATCAGTATACAAATATTTGTTTATATCAATGACACCTATAAGTTTTCTATTTTCATTGGATATAAATCTATAAGCAGTCCCTAACTTTACCGTTAATGGTAATGTATCGCTTTCCGTACCGCTCGCTATCCCACCCGTATACTTCAAAGATGTCCCTACGTTTTGAATTGCCAATCCTATAGATAATTTATCTTTTAATAACCGATATAAGCTTCCGATATCTATTGCAACTGCAGTCGCTTTTGATTCCTCCGCTAGATTGCTACTAATTAGTTTGATATTTAAACCTAACGATAATTTATCTTTTGCCAAGAAATTACGTGCATAACCAGCCGTTATAACATAATCCTGCTTGGCTTTTCTTGTTTCAGTCTTTTCCAATATTAAACCGGTACTATCCAACCAGTTTATCTCCATTTCTCCACCTTGAAGTGTTGTAATTGATGCACCTAAATAATTATTATTTTCAACCGGTTGAGCATATGCAATATTTCCGTAACCAGTATCGGATAATCCCTTAAAATATGTTGCACCTACTTCTTTACTAATAATATTGCTTAATCCTGCAGGATTAAATTGCAATGTACTAATATCATCTGCCAATCCTACAAATGATTCACCCATACCTAACGGTCTTGCACCTAATCCCTGTCTTAAAATGGGACTTGAATTAGTCCAAGGACCAGAAGCATAACTAAGAGTATATAACATACAACATAAGAGTGTGATACTTATTTTTTTCATAAATGAAGCTACACGGGTTAAAAACCCGTGGTATCTTTTGTTTCAGGATTCCACGGAGCGGAATCCTGCCCGAAGACCATTCATCCGCACTTTTATAGGTGCGCCCTTACAGGCGTGGTCTTCTGGATGCAGGATATACTTTACTTATAGAGTTGTGAGATTGTGCGATAGCGGGATAGTGTAGTAGTGCAAGGTTAGAATTTTAACTTTTAACCTATCCCCCTTCAATCTCTCAACCCCCTATATTTAATCTTTTTCCATCCCACAATCTTACGATCGCGCAATCGCACTATTTTATGACACAGACTTTCTTCGTTTCACTGTACAAATTCTATTCTCTTTCATTTTGAAAAACCATGTTTTTTCAAAAATTCATCTTCAAAGATTGCCATAACACAATAAAATAAATAAGAACCGTCCCCTTTTTATTTTATGACACAGACTTTCTTCGTTTCACTGTATGAATCGGGACCTTTTATATGGACAAGGTATATACCGCTTGCCACATAATCACCATCGGTATCCTTGCCATCCCAGGTTGCCCAATAAACACCTGTGTCCTTGTTCTCATTAATAAGCGTTTTTACCTTCTCTCCGTTTAATGTATATACATCTATCTTAACATTTCCTGACTGTATTAAATCATATCTTAATGTAGTTACATTGGTTTTAGGATTGAATAGATTATTATAAAGCGTTATTTTATTCTCACCGAACGATACATTAATTAAATTAGAAGAACCTGGCTCGGATATATTATCATATTGATCCTCTACCGTTACTTCTACTTTTATACCGTTTACCATAGGATATTTTGATGCTATATCCCCAAGCAATATATTGGCTATTATCTCGCCACTGTCGGATATCTCTACATTTAATAGACTTATCGGCGGCTGTGCCACCTCGCCTGCAGGTTCTATCCACTGACTTAAAATATTGCCGTTTTGATCTTTTACTATCATGCTATATATACTTGAACCAGCTTCTGCGGTTGCTGTCAACCTTATTGTATCACCGGGTACTGCTGAAGTTTGTCCGTTGATTAAATATATTACAATAGATCCGGGAACTGCCGGCTTCTGCTCCTTCTTTAGAGTTTTTATCGTGACTACTGAAGATGAATCTGTTATTATGCCGTCTCCGTTATATGCTCTTATACGGTAATAATAAGTCGCATTTACAGTTAATCCGGTATCGGTGTAGATTGTATCCGTTACCGCATCCGCCCACTGTTTTATATATGACCAACTCGTCCCGTTTGCTGATCGTTCTATAGCATATCTCGTCCCGTTACCGCTCCAACTTAAAGTCGCACTAGACATATTTATTACTGAAGCTGTTAAACTTATCGGTGAAGTTGCTAAAGTATATGTTGATATGGTAGTAGATGCTTCAGATTCGTTCGCATTATACGCCACTGCATACCGACTATACTGCGTGTTCGGCTGTAAACCTGTTTCTTGCCAGTAGGTGGTTTCCGAAACAAATGTCTTTATAATTCCACTTGTTGAAGTTTTTATATAGTATCCATCTTCTATATTTGAATTATCACTCCATGACCACATTATACTACTTGTACTTACCAAATTGCAAGTAAATCCGCTGACTGCTGACGGTACTGTAATCGTACTAATTATATTGCTTGATGTAATATTCATTATGCCTTCGGTATTATATGACTTAACTCTATACCAATATGTCGTCTCACTTGATAATAACGTGTCAGTATAATTGGTTGCAATTATATTATCCGCCCATTGTATGATATACTGCCAATTGACAGCTGTAACATCCCCAGTTGACCGTTCTATCGCATATCTTGTCGCTCCCACATTGTCCCAACTTATTGTTGCTGAACTACGGTATAATGTATTCATTACAAGATTAGTAGGACTGTTCGCTAACGTATAACTGGATATTACATTTGATATATCAGATTCACTTGCATTATACGCCACTGCATACCGACTATACTGCGTGTTCGGCTGCATATTAGTCTCTAACCAATACGTCGCACCTGCAGTAGATAATGTCTTTATTATACCATCAGTAGTCGCATATACACGATAACCAATCTCGGCATTTGAGTTATCTTCCCATGACCACATTATACTGCCTGTACTTATCTGGCTTGCTTTAAAGCCCGTCGGTGCCGCTGTTACCGTTATAGTGCTTATTATATTACTCGCTGTTTCGTTTATTAAATCATCCGCATTATACGATTTTACACGATACCAATACGTCGTCTCGCCTGATAACCCGGTATCGGTGTAGCCGGGTGTCGGTGTGCTGTTTAATGTCTGCCAACTGTCAGGCGAACTGACACCTAACGAACGCTCTATTAAATATCTTGTCGCTCCTACATTGTCCCAACTTATTGTTGCTGAACTACGGTATAATGTATTCATTACAAGATTAGTAGGACTATTCGCTAACGTATAACTGGATATTACATTTGATATATCAGATTCGCTTGCATTATATGCCACTGCATACCGACTATACTGCGTGTTCGGCTGCATATTAGTCTCTAACCAATACGTCGCACCTGCAGTAGATAATGTCTTTATTATACCATCAGTAGTCGCATATACACGATAACCAATCTCGGCATTTGAGTTATCTTCCCATGACCACATTATACTGCCTGTACTTATCTGGCTTGCTTTAAAGCCCGTCGGTGCCGCTGTTACCGTTATAGTGCTTATTATATTACTCGCTGTTTCGTTTATTAAATCATCCGCATTATACGATTTTACACGATACCAATACGTCGTCTCGCCTGATAACCCGGTATCGGTGTAGCCGGGTGTCGGTGTGCTGTTTAATGTCTGCCAACTGTCAGGCGAACTGACACCTAACGAACGCTCTATTAAATATCTTGTCGCTCCTACATTGTCCCAACTTATTGTTGCTGAACTACGGTATAATGTATTCATTACAAGATTAGTAGGACTATTCGCTAACGTATAACTGGATATCACATTTGAATAATTCGATTCACTTGCATTGTATGCTACCACATACCGGCTATGTAAAGTGTTTGACATCTTATTGGTTTCTGTCCAATATGTTACATTTGCAGACAATGTCTTTAATATCCCGTCGGTTGAAGCATAAACACGATAACCATTTTCAAAATTGGAATTATCCTTCCATGACCACATTATGCTGCTTGTAGATATTTGGCTTGCTGTAAATCCGGTTGGTGGTAATGGCACTGTTACTGTGCTTACTATATTGCTCGCTGTTGCAGTTAAAACTCCACTATTATTATATGATTTCACTCTGAACCAATATGTAGTCTCCCCTAATAATCCTGTATAGGTATATCCTACTAATGGCGTACTATTTATTACCGACCAAGTTCCCGGTGAACTAGGTCCAACTGCTCGTTCTACAGAATACTGCGTCGCCCCAACATCGTCCCAACTTATTGTTGCTGAACTACGGTATAATATATTTAATATCAAATTGTTAGGCGGACTGGCTAACGTATACGTAGAAACAACTACGGAATTACTGCTACCCGCACTATTATACGCTTGAACATAACGGCTATATAGAGTGTTTGAACTTAAATTTATTTCGTTTTTTGAAGTTATATCTAAGGCAGTTAAACCGGTATATGACCCGCCTGTGGACGAATATATTTTATATCCTTCTTCCT
>Ga0208373_1003148_pt1 | contig 16673 bp, 16 predicted proteins | sample RifOxyC2_FD_184036 | JGI IMG/M metagenome (GOLD analysis project Ga0208373, IMG submission 184036) | Soil microbial communities from Rifle, Colorado - Rifle Oxygen_injection C2 (SPAdes) | ecosystem: Environmental > Terrestrial > Deep subsurface > Rock core/Sediment | place: Rifle, Colorado...
CGGCTCGGCGATCTCGCAAGCGAGGTCGCGTTCGCCGAAAGCGGAGCAGATCGCCTCCAACACCAACGGGCGCACCTCTTTCCATCCTCTCTCATCGAAGAGGATGAGGCGGATCGCGTAGGGCTGGACTGCGACCCAACTCGCTCCCTTGATCTCTACAAACTCCCGCACCAGCCCTTTCGCTTTGAGCCCGAGGACCCCCATATCGCGCTCAAGTCGCGGTATCGGTAGTCCCGGTTGGAGGCTCAGAAGCCCGACCGTCATCTCGAGCCGGCGGTTGAAGTGAAAGACTTCGGCCCTAGAATTCGGGCACCGTTCGTTTACGATCTTGAACGGCGCAACCTCTCTCCCGCTACTCTGGTACGATCCCCCCTCAAGCAGAATCGTCCGTAGCGTAGCCAGAACTTCGGGCTGAATCAGACGCCATGTGAAAGCGCGCCCGATACCGACTTCGATCCGGTCGGTACGGATGCCGACTGAACTCACTCCGTCGACATCGAGGAGTGAGTTGACAACCAGATACCCTCGCTCCCCGAGAAGACCCCGATGCTCCACCTTGATACGATTCGGGACCTGGAAGTAGTGAGGGCCCTTGTCCTTTGAGATCCCCGAGATGAGGTAGGTGCGTACGGTCGGCTCGGTGAACTCGACGAAAACGTCCAGCGTCTTCTCGCCATACCGGACCTCGATCTTGTCCCGGTCGGGCGAGACAGCCTCGGCCTGCGACACCGAGGCGATGATGATGACCATCAGGACTGCAACGACAACCGCGGTTCTCATTCCCCGACCCTCCCGGGCACGTCCGGATTGATGCGACTCGAAACGCTTGTACACTACACTATTTAAAATATTCTGTCAACAAAATTGTCTGTGAATCCGAAAACCCGCGCCTGATTTCTGTCATGCTGAATTTATTTCAGCATCTCGATCCTAACCATAATTGTTTTGGGATTCTGAAACAAGTTCAGAATGACACTGAAGGAGGTTTTCGGATTCACGGAATTGTCTCACCGTTTATTAGTTCGCTAGATTTTACTATCTAAGAGCCTGTCTAACAACTGCTCCTGAAGGAAGAAACGAGTAGATTCCGAGCGAAAGGCGCGAAGTGCAAGGAAAGATAGCCAAAGCTACCTTGACGAGTAGCTCGTGTTTTGCAGCTGAAATATGCCGTTTGTGGCTATCGGATGTAGTTATTAGGCAGGCTCTAATACCCTACCCACTCAAAGCCCTTTAAGCTAAAACCGTTGTTTCCTGTCGGGGCTTGGGCGACTTCGACTGAAGCGCTAGTATCTATGTTGTAATATTTTAGGCTTGACCCTCCAATATATGCCAACTTTTTTCCATCGGGCGACCAGCCGAGAGCCAAAAGCGCTCCGGAAAGACCGCTACTAACCGTTGACTCTGCAAGTATTGTTTGAGCGTTTGTCTCGACATTGACTGCGACCAGTTTCAATTCTTCTCCCGCGCCATCGCCCTGGCCGAAATAGGTCGTATCAAATGCTAAAGTTTTACTATCAGGAGTCCAAGCAAAATTATTAACTGATTTTTTCTCCCCGGGATTATATAAATCTTCCGAGGAACCGTCAGTCATATCATAAAGAGCTACTCCATGAATACTCTCCGATATCTTATATCTATAAGCTATCTTTGTCCCATCGGGAGAGATCGAGACATCGCTCTCGCTGAAACTGTTCATAAACGCTCGCGAAGCATCAACCCCATCCAGAAGTAATTCCTCGCTTTCGCTATCGCTGCTAGCAAAATCAAATTGGAAGCGATAAAGCTTTCTGCTTTCTCCAACTTCCTTGCTTTTTATCAGATAAAACTTGCTGCTGTCAGCGCTTGCAAAAATCGGGCTCCCCCCTCCGCCATAATCGGAATCCGACTCCAGCCCAGTGTGCGTCCCTGCCACAATATCATACTTAAATATTGCATAATTTAGATCATCAATATTAGTTTCATCGAGCGGATAGGCCTTGAAATAGATAATTGAGTTCCCATCCGGCATAAGTTTCCACTTGGGAATCTGATACGGCTCGAAATTCTCAAGAACTGTGGTCGCAGTGCCATCTTTTATTAATATTAATTTGAGGCTGTTTGCGACCTCCGCCGGCATCATTCCCCCTTCATCTCCATATGAATAAGCAAAAACCGTCCCGTCTTTACTCCATTGGACCGCGTCGTTGGCAGAGACCGATTCGAACCCGCTCGAGGTTAAGTAAAAATCGGTAGTAAAATCTTTGTTTGTAGTCGCAAGATCAGAAAGTTTGACTAAATTGATTCGCCAGGTCGCAATTTCACTATCAATTCCATTCGGATAATTTGCATATCCGATCGACTCTGCACTAGCGGTGATACTCGAATATTCATTCGTCACGCTCGAATCCGATGTCTTGGCCCCCTCCGAGGTTGTGGCTTTCTTTTTCGATTTTCCGTCCTTTGCGTACCCGAAGTAATACCATCCTCCGCATCCGAGTGCCACCACCACCATAACCGCCAAGATCCAAACCAATACTTTTGTACTTTTCGCCATAATCCCTCCGTTTATTAGCTTATTAGGTTTTAGCTTTTTAGATCATTACTCTTACCTTAATCAAATATATCCCCATCATATGTTGCGCGATAAAGGTTGATGGTATCACCACCGGTTGAGGTTGCGCTCTCCGACATTCCATAAAACATAATATAATTGTTGTTTGATATTTCAACGATATCGGGATCGACGATGGCGTTTGTATCACTCCCAGAATCCAACACTTCTCCGACTTTCGTCCAATCTTCACCGTTACTCGATACCGCTTTGGAAATCGCATTCTCTCCCGGATCGAGGAGCGAATAATACATCAACCATTTCCCATCTTTAGCTTTCACAATATCAGGATCAACTCCTTCCTTGAAAACTATCCCCTGCCAATCCCAGGATTTCCCTTCATCTTTCGAAACCGATAATGCTATCCCCTCACCGCCGGAAACATAATAGATGGCGATTGAATTATCCGCGAGAAGCACAAGCTCCGGAACCGAAGCGAAATAGTTGTCGTCTTTACTGCTATCTATCGCCAGTCCGACTTTTGTAAATGTTTTTCCGTCGGCTGATGTCGCTCGGTACAGATTTCTTTGAGTTGATGGTCCGAGCGGTGTTTTTTGATTTGAACCTGGGGCTTTTTGTGGTTGCTCTTCGTAGATCATAATCCATTTTCCATCATAAATTTTTTGAACCGACGGATTGGAAATCATTTTTCCGGGATCCTCCGTAACTCCCGTTTGCACTCCTTCGCCAAACTTAATACCATCACTCGATTCAGTATAAAGAATTCCGCCTTTCCCCATATAGTACATTCTGAATAAATTATCCGAAATTTTGTGAGTATCGCTAGAAGTCGTATTGGCTAGAACGATTTCCCCGCCGGCTTCCCACTGTTCCGCCGTAGCAGTGACGGAGCTTTTGCTCGATGATGTCGAGTCCGTAGAATTATCGGGCTTATCCTTTTTTATCAGAAAATAAACCCCTCCCCCAACTCCCGCGAGAACGATAATGATAACTAATGCCCAGACCCATGTTCTTGATTTTCTTATCTCTCCCTCCTCCATATTGACCTCCTTTTCCAATATTATATCACAAAAAGTGCGGGTTTAACCCGCACTTTTTGTTTAATTTGGAGGAGAAAAAGTTATTCCATCATCCCATGCATTCCGCCACCGGAACCTTTGCCCATACCCTTACCTACCCGATATTCTCGTAGAGCATCTTTATCGATCCCTTGCTCCTCGTACCAGCCATCCATTTCATCCCGAAGTTGTTCCATCTTTTCTCTATGCTCTTTTTGCTTAGCGATTAACGCATCTTTTTGCTTCGAAGTGATAACTCCGTCATCCACAGCCTCCTGCAAGTTTTCTTCCTGCTTTGCCTGCATCTTATCTTGATTTTCGGATTTGATCTCATCCATCACGCCTTTGACTCTGCTCTCTTCGATGCCCAGCTTTTCGGCAAGGCGCGATTTAAGACCACCAGTGCTCGCCGAAGCACCAGTTGCTAAGAATATCCCCGACAACACGGCGGCTCCTAGCACCGCCGATGTTAGTAACAATCTTTTTTTCATTTTAACTCCTTACTACCTATTAATATTCTGTCTCGATATTATGTGGGCCCACATATCCCGCCGATTCGGCGGGCATCGACCTTCAAACATTTACTACAAAAAGCAAAAGGAAATATTTCAAATCTCTCCGCAATCGTCACACGGGGGTGCTTTTCGGCTAATGTCTTTGCCGAAGAAACCTCTGCCTCTTATCGGCCTTATGGCATCAGCGTTTATGGTGCTATCGTTATACTCGCCAATGACCGATATCACCTCACCGATTTTGAGATTTGTGATACCTCGAGTTTCGTCATTCGTCACAACTTTCGCCTCATCTCCGTTCTCCAATTTTACAGTGATATCATTCCCGTCAATGGCTGTGATTTTGCCGATAAACAAGCCCTCCGGCCTCATGTGCTCCATCCTCTCATAACCGGGTCCGGCAAACCCCGGCCCTCTGCCTACTCCGGCGCCGGAGAGTCTCTCGTGAACCCCGCTAAGAGCCAAAGCGATACCTGCCACCAAGAGCACCAACGCGATCGCGCCAATAGTAAACAACGGAGAGTGTTTATAGAAGTAAGGATATCTCTTCGCGAGCAGTTCAATTAGGATAACAAGTACGGCAATTATAAAGATCAATTCCCAAGGTAGATACAAGAATATCAGAGGTATTAAAGAGAGACCCAGATAAGGTAAAAAGATGATCCCCCCGGCTCTTAGAGCAAATATTGCCATGCTGGCGTAGAAAACTGCCAAGATGATCGCCAAAACGATCGCAACAATCAAAATCACGTTTTTAAAGACAAAAGACGATCTCGGCTCCATCTTAACTTCGCCGGACTCAATCTCCTTTTCAATTTTCTGTTTTATGCTCGGCATAAAACTCCTACTAATTTACCTGTCTGCCGACAGGCAGGCGAATAATTTCCCGAAATTACGAATCCTCATTGAGTCTATTTGTATTTTTACGACTTACGCATTGTCATTGCGAGCCCTTCTTTTGAACCAAGGGCGTGGCAATCTCACTGTTTAGATTGCTTCGTCGATTACTCCTCGCAATGACATTGGTGGTGTTTTTGCGTAAGTCGTGTTTTTTGTAAAATTTGTAACTTTTGTAAGGGGTTTCCGTATCAATTCTGCCTGCCCCGCGCTGTGCCGTTCCGAAGCTTAATGCGAAGGGTGGTAGCTTTAGCGTAGTGGGGTGGTAGTGTTATCCTTGATGATGTTTTTCGCCCTATTTATCCTTACCCCTACCGTTGAAACCGGGATACGCAAGATATCGGAAATTTCTTGATAACTCTTCTCTTCAATATAATACAATACTAGCGGTTCCCGATATTTCGGTTTTAATATCTTAAGATGTTTTTCAACTTCCATTTTATCAAAATGCTTGTTTGCTTCACTCTCGACATCGTTATCCGACCTTAATGACTTGGCGAAGAAGGTATCCGGATCAAAGAAGCTGATTGGCTCGCGCTTGCTTTTTCGAATGATATTAATGAATGTGTTGTGGGCAATCCTGTAAATCCAAGGCGAGAATTTCATCTTCGTATTAAAACTTTGGATATTCTCGTAAGCTTTGATGAACACTTCCTGGACTGCGTCCTCGACATCATCGTAGTTGAATAAAAATCTTTTACCGTAGCGAAGAAGTTTATCCTGGTATCGATCGATCAGTTCCCCAAAAGAGTTGGCACTTCCGCTCTGGACCAGTTTGGCAATCTCCTCGTCAGATTTTTGTTCTACTTTTCCAGAACACATAAAAAAGCCCTTAAATGTATTACAAACTTAGCACAATATTATTTCAATGTTAATTAAAGTGTATTCAAAAGATTTGCATACCGGTCGCGAGCTAGATGGTTATTTTATGGCCTCAACGTTCCGAAGAACACCTGCCATGCAAGGAGTGATTTGGCGACGAAACTTAAGATGATATAGACGCGCTCTCCGTATAAGTAGTCGCTCCACCTGCCGGTTTTTTTGTACTGCAGAACTTGGTTTAAGGCGAAAATATTAAAAAAGACGAAAAGTGAGACAAAAATCCAGTAAACAAAAGTCGGCGGATTGTCGGGGCTTTTAGGGCTTATGAGATATATTGCAATCGCAATCCAGGGACCTATCCCGGCAATACAGCCGAAGATAAAAGATGTCCAATTGGTCGTATCTGTACTCTGGTTATGAAGCTCCATCATCCAGCCGAAGAGAATCATCATTGCATTTAGGAAAAATATTGTAATTAATGTTGCGACATCACTCATTCCGACCAAAAGTGATATAACCACAATCATTACGGAGGAGGAAAGGGCATACTCTATCCAGCGAGCGATGTTAATCTGATTCTTGAGATTTTTGTTATACCAATTATTGAGAGGGATCGCCACCAAAAAGTGTGCGATTGCCGACATAAAAAGGAATGACGCCACAAGCGGACCAAGCTTCAAAGAAAATAGAGTATCCATTTTTGGAACTAAACTTTGTGTCGTAACATCTAACCGTAAAAACGAGCCGGTTATCGGAACCGTAAGATCGCTTGATACCATAAGCATCACAATTCCGGAAATTAGGTGAAGCAAAGATGCATAAATGTTTAGCGATTTTAGTTTTCTAAATGTCTCATCCATAGACCCTCCCTTGATAACTATTATAATCTGATTAAATTATACTTGATCCTGTCTAAAAAAACATCAGCATGGGCATGATGTTTACACTCGCTATGATTTTTGATACTATTTTAATATACTCCGGAGTAGCTCAACGGCAGAGCGCCTCGCTGTGAACGTTAACATTCCTTCATATTTTTGAGATAATTGGATAATGGAAAAAAGAAAATACTCGGATAGAGCCGAAAATCTCAAAAAAGCAGTTGCTAAGCGTCGCAAAAAGATAAAAGAAATGGCGATTGCTTACAAAGGTGGCAAATGTTGCATTTGCGATTATCACAAATGCAATACGGCACTGGATTTCCATCACCGGGACGACACCAAGAAAAGTTTTGGACTGTCTGTCAGAGGTCTAACGAGATCTTGGGAACGGACGAGAAAAGAGCTTGATAAGTGTGTCCTGGTATGTGCAAATTGTCATCGTGAAATTCATGAAGGAACAACGCAGCTTCCGGTGGAAACATCGGAATGAAAATCCTGGGATAACGGTGAAGGCTAAGTCTTGAGATATGCTAATACCGTGGGAACCCGCCAACATCCTCGAAGTTGTGGCGGGAGCGCCGTAGAGGCCAGATACCAGGGCTCCTAAATCGCTTTGCGATATGGAGAAGATATGGTCCACGCCATTATGAAAATAGTGGATTAAGTGTAACGAGGATGTTCTCGGTTCGAATCCGAGCTCCGGAGCCATAAGAAAAGAATCATCGCAAGATGATTCTTTTCTTGTCAAGTTCTCGTGGTATAATAAAGGTACAAATATAGACAAGGAGGGCTATGAAAAAGTTATTGATAACTTTAGCAGTAGGGTTGATGGTGTTTTCGGCGTCGCCTGTGTTAGCAGCGGATAGCCAAAACGAATTGCCAACTTGGCTTACTTATACCAAGGAGTGGGTTGTTCTCAATTTGTTTACTTGGAAATCCGAATCAAAAGTCAAGGTTTTAGACGACCTTGCATCGAAACGCGTTGATAATATTGAAGAAGCTAATCAGATTGGCTCCGATGAGGATGTCATCACATTTGCCGATCGTTATTTGCAGATAAAAGAGAGAGAAACCAACCGGATTGAAACCAAAAATATCTCGGCTGAAACCATGAATATGGTAGCTACGCGCGAAACAGAGAGACAGAGAATCCTTTCGAAAATACGTCAGGAAAGCAAGTCTGAAACAGTAAAAACCCTCATGGTTCAAGTTCAAGAAGAGGCGGTTAACCGAACGAAATCAGCTATTGAGAAAAAACAACAAGATGCCGATGTTGAAAATTTTCAAAATGATATTGTCGCCGCTTGGCGTGATCCCGATGGGACTATTGATCCGAGTAATGAAACAGATACTCGTGTTTATGCCGCCGGAACAACCGCCGCAGGAATTGACGGTGTGTTGATAGACGGCGGAGAAGCAAAAATCACTCAAGTTGGTGGCGAGCTAAAAATTGAATATGCCCCCGGAACCGGTCCAAATTCGGTAACCAGTGATAGTGGCCAAAAAAAATGGACTATCCAGCAAAGCAACGGTACGGTTATAGAAAGTTACACCAGTGGGGGCCAAGTCGTGATCGGACAAAGCACCGGAGTTTCAGGCAATGTAATCGTTAACACGGTAGTCGGCGGGACATCTTCATCTGCACAATCAGTTGTTGGCGGGTCAGGTGGTACTTCCAGCGTAATTATTGAAGGTGGCGATCCTGGAGTCAAAGGATCTTCCGACGGTTCTACTGATTCCGGCGACGGACAGAATATTGTTCAATAAGCAAAATTTTCCAATAATTTCCCGATAAGTTCAGCATTGGAAAGCCATTCGACTTCGCTTTACAAAGTAAAGCTACGCTCATGGCCATAGGCCAGAAAAGGAAATTGAAGAATTTATAGTATTCGACCGTGATAGAATGGACCACTTTGGTGGTCTTTTTCTATTATTTCGATACAGCATAGCTGATATCAGACCCCTGTTTGACTAATTGTAAAAACTCCAATATCATTGGGATTAAGGAGAAACGCTGATCGGAAGGAGGAGCCGAATGGGAGCAACGCCTCAATGCTTCTGGGAGTTCCTGGGACTGGAGGGTGTCGTGAACCGATCGCTCGAGTGGCTTGACCTGCCCGAGTTCGACAGACGGCACCTCAATTTCATCATTGTGGGCTTGCAGAGCAACTGCAGAGAGTTGGCCCACCATGAAGTGATCGCACCGGCACTCTGTGTGCTTCTTCAGCTCCTTTGCAGATGCAGGAAGCTGGAAAGCGTAACAGACGAGACCCGGGAAGTGCTTCGAGTCGCAACCGAGAAGTTCAAACAGGAGCTCGAAGATCTGGCCTACCTTAAGGAGCGCTGGGTGCCACAGCTCGCGGATACCGCACCGATATCATTCTGAGGCATCAACCGGGAGGTGATGGCTTGTACAACATGGAGTTCTATGAGCAACTCGAGCAATCCCGCCGACACCTGTTCGGCAACAACGGCGGGCCAACTCCGGAAGACGAGAACTACGTATTGCCTCCCGGGATCAAAGTGATCCCCTGTCGCGTCAACGAGCATGGGGAGCCGATCCCAGATCCGCACGTGTCCATTGCCACGAGCGCATCATGAACTCCGTCCAGACGACGGATCACAAGGAGAACCGACGCCGGTCGTACTTACGGCCGGTTTTCCCGTTTACACCATATTCCCACCTCGTAGGTGGGAATATGGTTGGTTCAATATCCAGCCTCTATTTTACGCATAGTCCAGAATTATCTCCGGTTCCACCGGTCGCGGGTGTAATTTTTCCGCTGTTACCAACCAGATCTAGATTTCTCACTTGCAGACCGGTACAACACTTCGGAGCACCGGCATAGTCAAGATACGACTCCCCTTCTTTCACGCACTCTGTCGGGATAATATCCAGCGGGGTGCCATCGACTGCCGGTACTGCACCACTTTCGCTTAAACTAATCCCATATTTTTTCAAAATTGTAGGAGCAATGTCGCGCCGGTCGGCGGCTCTCACTACGCTTTGATCATTTGTGGCATAGATTGAATACGGCGCGTTATTATGAGATTTGGCATCCTGATCAAAGCCGTGATCTGCCGCTACATATATCATCGTCTTATTCTCCAAATTCAACTCTGCAAGTTTTGCTACAATTTTGCCCAGCCAAGCATCGATCTCAATTATTGCATCAGAATATTCGATAGAATTTTCACCATATTTATGCCCCGCACCATCTGGCTCCGCAAAATGAACAAAGAGTAAAAAGCGATCGCTTTTGTATTTTTCTATCATTTCCAAACTCTTATCGCCGGTAATTTCGTTTTCCTTTAAACCATTTTGGAAATAATCCACCTCATTCTTCACATCGCACCACGGTTCGCCCACAAGTTCAATTGTGCCGTTCTCCGCTACTTCATCTTTGCACTTACCACCCAAATTATCGATCTTCGCGGCTAAGAATATAGTTTTGATCTCTGGATAATTATTCTCTACTTTTTCAAAAAGCGAATAACCGCTTGGGATCGGCGAATAATTATCATTTGTTTTCGTACCCGAAACCTCCGAGTTGTATCCGGTCAGAATCTGCACCCAGCCCGGTTTGGTGGAGGTGGCACCGTTTGTGATTGTAAGATTGTAAATGTTATCACTTGATAGATTTTTGATATTCGTAAGCCCGTTGGGGCACTCGGGCAGTATTTCGTTGTAACATTCGAGGAAATGGTCGCGCTGTACTCCATCCCAACCGATGATTATGGTGTTAAACTTGTCGCCAAACGGCAACGCTTCTGCTTGTTGATTATTTTCCGTCACCTTTGAGGATTTTTTCTCAACAAAATAAACCGTGCCGCCTGCGGCTAGAATAATTGTGATTGCCGCCCACATTATCCAAGATATTTTTTTCACCAGGTCCTCAATTTTATTCCGGTCGTGATTTTTGAGCTCGAATTTTCATCGTAATATTATCATTCCCAATATATTTTCCTCAAGACACATAATGCGCTCTGATTTTTTAGTTTACTGTAATGTAGCGTAGTAAATGCCTTTGGTGTGCTGACCGTAGTACATATACCAGATATTATTGATTTTCATCAAAGTCGGATCGCCGGGTGGGTTTTCGGAAAACGCTACATTTGGATTGGTGCTGTTAGTAAAATCAAAAGTCGGTGTGCTAACAAAAAGTCCGTTTTCATAAGTCGTATGATAGACACCCTTATATGACCAAAAATAGAGTCGGATTTTGTCATCATCCCATTGCACCAGTTCGGCGCCATCAGAAAAACCCAATAAAGTTTCATTGCGGCTATCCAGCGCCAAACCTTTTTTCTGCCAAGTTAAACCATCTGTCGAAGTAGCATAGAAAAATAATTGGGTGGTCTGATTGGGTAATTTTTCCGTTGTGCTATAAAGCACATTGATAAGCCCGCGATAGACCATTAAAAAAGTTCCATCGGAAAGTAAGGCCGTTGAAGACGCTGCCATATTATCAATTGTGAAACCGGTTTCCGTTTTATCGATTCTTGTGCCGGGCTCATCGGTAAAACTTAAACCATCTGCTGAAATAGCGCTTTTGATAACTTGATTTTGCTGATAATACATCCGCCATCGGTTGTCGGGAAGCTTAACTACATCAGGAAAAGTTGCACCCTGCTTGATTTCCACTCCTGCCGTCCATGTCACGCCATCAGTCGATGTCGCCGTATAGATCTGGCCATTAAAATTTGGAGTTTCCGGCTCTGCTGAATAGTATATCCGATAGTTACCATTACCAAGGTCAACAACTTCGGCATCGGCATATTTGCCGGCAATAGCGACTCCGCCTTCCTTCCATTTGGCCGTCTCTTTTGATGTTGTAGAATTTTCTGACTTTGTTGTTTCCGTCGTGTCTTTATCGGCAGTTTTCTTATCCCGCAACACAAAAGCCACCGCAACGGCGGCCACTATTAACAACAAAACAATCCACAACCACAACTTACTCTTTTTTGGCGCTTCCATAGCCCCTGTTGTTTGATTTGCTTCTTTTCCGCCAGAGGCGGATTTCACTTCGTTCAACATTTGTCTCCTTTCAAGCCCCGATTTATCGGGAGCACTAATTATGTCAGTCCAGATAAATTATGCGATTCTGTTATCAAACTTACAAAATGCTTGAGAACACTCTTGGATCAAGTACCATTTTAATGATAGGGCATATTTACTTGCAATAATCGCTCTGGGAATTGTTGGCAGTTGCCGGCAAACTTCTTACTTTGGCCTCATTGTTGGCAGAGAACAGATCAAACCAGCAGAGAGCGTGCCATGCTTGACCCGGATCATCGGCATTAGCAGTTCGGAAAGAAGGATCCTTTGACGCTTCGTTTTGTTGGCGCAAATCATAGACGCCAAAATCAAAGCCGGCGTTGCCTGAATTTATAATACCAACGGTCGTGGCAATAATATCTCCTGCCTTGATTTCTGCAGGTGGATTAAATTCAGTCGTCCGTGAGTCGTCCTCTTTGGCAGCGGGTAGTTTTTCGGCCAGTGTCGCAAAAGACGGGGATAAAACTCTTAAGTGGTCGAGACGATATTGTATGCCGCATGAATTGACAAAACTGAAAAGATATTGAATTTCACCACTCTCGATATAGCGCGAACCGTTAACAACCGAGGCGTCCATCGGCGCCGTGATGATAGCTTCGTTTGCGTTATCGGCAAATCGAAGACCGCCATGGGGCTTGTAGTCTCCTCCGCGACTCTGGCCGGGGTAAAGAACGGATACAACTTTGGAGAGATCTGTCGGAGGATCGAGAACTAGTGGCGAAGGACAGCCGGGAGGCGTGCTGCTTGCCCGATAATTTCCGTCATCCATCAATTCCCATCGAATATCGTTGGTGGTTTTCCCAATCTCAAGCGATCTTCCAGTAAAAACAAAATATCCACCTACTCCCGCACCGATCAATAGTAGAGCCAAAATGAAGATCGGCCAAATTTTTCCTTTTTGTGATTTATTAACTATCTGATCGATTTTTTGATCTTCTCCTTCCATGAGATCTCCTTTATTCTGCCAATTATGGCCATTGTCTATCGCTTAAGCATTCCGTTAACGAATAACATTCTGTGATTTTTGAGCCCGAATTTTCGGCAAAATTACTTTGAAAAACAGAAGTGCGAGTCCTATTAAAATAATCAACCCGGCGGCTACTGCGCCGATAATTATCCATTCGCGATATCTGCCGCTGTGAATTATCGGAATTTTTTCTTCCAGTAATTTTTTCGCATTAGCGTTGGCAGTATTTGAACTGGCCGACTCCTCGTCGCCTTTGTAGGCTCGAACCATATAATAGTAAGTTTTTTCGTCGCCGACTGTGTCGGTATAGGTCAGAGTGATATTGCCGGTATTGGCAATATTTTCAAAACCCTCTGTTTCTTTTTCACTGCGAAAGATTTTATAGCCGTCGATATCAGGAGTTTCTGATTTTTGCCAGGAGAGGTTTATCGATGCCGCTCCTGCATCTTTTACGATAAGTTCGCCAGGCGCTAGAATTGATGCTGAAACACTCGACGCCGGAGCAGTTTTAGCACCCGTAGAAGTTCCTGTGCTTGATCCTGTCGTGGCTGGTCCCGCATCAGAATCACTATCCCCCGTCTCTTCGCCTGGAGTCGGCGAAGCCGCCGGTGGCGTATAAACTATCTCCAAATATGCCGGATGGTTAGCGGTTGATTCTTTTGAGATAAGAGTTCGCTTAAAATCTGCGCCACCACCATACAAAAAGAAGCCGTAATTGGTTTTGGTGCCATTTGATATTTCTTGAACCAGAGGAGCGACATCCAGCGAGGCCCAACCACTGTAACCACATGACAGCCAACTCCCAAAGCTTGCTGCCAAACCGGCTCTGTTGCTCCATGTTATTTTGTTTTCCAGCCAAGGTAAACTTGCCAGACCAATGGTAAAGGTGGTTGGGCTGCCACTACAATCCAGACCACTGCTACCCAGTGTATAGACAACTAGTTTAGCGCTGGTAATAGTCGAATTTGCCGGAAGAGAAGATGTATCAAAATTAAAATAGGCGCGGCCGTCATTGGCGTTGTGAAAAACAAAAAGAGAGGATGCTCCACCATAATTGGTGTCTGGGAATTGTGAGCTCACCCAAGCGTCAGCGCTCACTGGATAAGTTGTTGTCTCGGCTAAAGAGATCTGCGGCTTTGCACCGAGAATACTTAGTGCGGACAAAGACAAAATCAATACTGCCGTAATCCTGATCCATTTTGCTCCTTTTTTCATTTTCCCTCCTTAATATCCATTTTTCATTCTTCTTATCTCAATATACTCCAAATATACTCTAAATCTAAGTATCCAGAAACCCCCAACTTCCACACCCGGTGTGGAAGTTGGGTTGTTCTATCAAAAGTGGGATTATTTTGTTAAGCTTGGAGTATGAAAAAATATTCTGTCACCGGAATCTCGGCTGTTGCGATATATTCACTGACGATTATTGTCGGCGGGATTTTGCGGCCGGAATATACGCTGTTTGTAGACCCGGCAAGTCGAATTTTCGCACGGGGTCTGCCATTGAGCTGGTTGATAGTTTTGTTTCTCGTAATCAGCAATATATTGATAATTTATTTGGCGTACGGCATATTAAGATCATCGACAATCAAATTGATTCGAGCTAGTATGATCTTTCTGATCATCGCCAGCATTGTCGGCTGTATTCTTTTCGTCTTTTTCCCCATGGATCCATGGCTAGGTTTCCGGACTGCGGCGGATATTGCGCACAACAATATCGTCACAGTTATGGTCGCGCTGATTTTTATTTCGATGCTACTCCTCTATCTCGGCTCGAGGAACGATAAACGCTGGCAGAAATTATCAAATTATTTTCTTTTGACAACCGTGATTTATTTTCTCGCCAGCGCAACGGCCGGCTATTGCCTCCACTTCCTCCCCTCCCTCACCGGCACTTTTGAGTCCCTCTGGATTATAATATTTTTGCAATGGATAGTGGTGATGTCAATAAATTTTAAACCAAGGTAAAAAGGGGTATATTGGAGAAAGAATGGAAACTCAAATCGCGATATTTAGACAGAAAGAAATAAGAAGGAATCTTTTCAAAAATGAATGGTGGTTCTCGGTCATTGATGTAATTGAAGCGTTAACCGGAACAGATCGACCAAGAAAGTATTGGGGTGACCTTAAAAAGAAATTAATTCTTGAGGGTTACGATGAAGTGTCCGAAAATATCGGACAGTTGAAAATGAAAGCCCCGGACGGCAAAATGCGAGAAACTGACTGTGCTGACACCGAGACAACGTTTAGGATCGTCCAATCCGTCCCCTCTCCTAAGGCCGAGCCGTTTAAGCGTTGGCTGGCGAAAGTTGGCTACGAAAGAGTTCAAGAAATTGATGATCCGGAGTTGGCAACGAAACGCACTCGCGCGCTCTATAGAGCCAAGGGATATCCCGACTCTTGGATTGAAAAAAGGATGCGCGGGATTGAAATCCGCGAGACACTGACAGACGAATGGAGAAACCGGGGAATAGCCGAGGAGAGAAATTATGCAATTTTGACAGCAGAAATATCCAAAGCCGCTTTTGGTATGACGCCATCGCAGTATAAGAAATTCAAGGGGCTTAAACGCCAAAATCTGCGCGACCACTTGGATGATTTGGAATTGATTTTTTCGATGCTCGGAGAGGCCTCAACAACAGAAATTGCTAAAACAAGAACTGTCAGGGGTTTTCAGAAAACAAAAATGCCGCCACTGCTGGCGGCTCGGTTGCCGGCAACGCCAGACGCGAACTAGAATCAAAAACCGGCCGTAAGGTCTCAAGTGAAAAAAATTATCTCCCCAATCCGACCAGAAGAAAATTATTGAAGTCAAAGAGGAAATAAACATCCTTGCCACCCGCACTCCCACCCTCCTACGCGCAATGCTACGGGAGGGCTCCGCCCCGTGGTTGCCAACAGAGCTTCGCAGGTTTATACTTGAGGCACAATTCCCGAATACCAAGTCGACTTTTCACCGGTTGTGTTAAAATAGTTTCATGAAGCCTACTTTATTTGTTGATTTTGACCGCACTATTTGTTTTGACAGATTTTGGAGAAGTGTTGATCCGAAAATTTATACCGGCATTCAGGAAGTGTTGTTTAGAGGAAACGCAGAAAAAGTTGATGACTGGATGCGCGGGAAGCACTCATCAGAAGAGATTAATAAGTTTCTAGCCGATGAGCTGAATGCGGGATACGATGATTTGTGGAGTGTTTTTGTATCGGATTGCAAGAGTATGAAGGTTTCTGCAGATGTTTTGAAAAAGATCGATGGTCTTAGGGCAAGATACAATACGATTTTGATCACCGGCAATATGGATTGCTTCACCCGCTTCACTGTCCCCGCCCTCGAATTAGATAATTACTTTGATCAGATCGTTAACTCCGCCGATTACGGAAGGTTCAAAGACGACGATAACGGCAGAATATTTCTGGATATTTTAAAAGAATTCGGCGGAAATATTAAGGATAGCATCCTGATCGATAATTCCGAAACCACCTGCAAAACTTTCTCCAACCTCGGCGGTAAATCGCTCCAGGTCACAAAAAATACACCCATTGAGCATTGGCTAAATTATTTGAGCAATAGCGCGGGCACATGACCATCTTCATCTTCCATAACTGAACGGCTCACCCCCCTTGAGGTGTTAGTTTTTGTGATAAAAAAACAAAAGCCCGATGCAGCTGGGCTTTTGCCTTATGCCGCACGGGCCGGTTCGGGCTAGGGCCCGTTTGAACGCGAGTAGCGTTCGTGGTTGCCAACTTGGTCGTCGCGTCCGCCGATGCCACCATCCGCCACAGCTAGTCTCCTGTAGAGATCGCCGTAACTACGATCCCGGATCAGACGAATTGGACCCTGACCCATGATCCCGTGTGCGGGCGCGAATGTGAGTCCGACCAAGTCGTCGTAGGCGTGAAGACCAACCGGGGCGCTGTACCTCTTG
>Ga0208373_1003151_pt1 | contig 16645 bp, 16 predicted proteins | sample RifOxyC2_FD_184036 | JGI IMG/M metagenome (GOLD analysis project Ga0208373, IMG submission 184036) | Soil microbial communities from Rifle, Colorado - Rifle Oxygen_injection C2 (SPAdes) | ecosystem: Environmental > Terrestrial > Deep subsurface > Rock core/Sediment | place: Rifle, Colorado...
CATAATACGCCGGGGATTGTTGGTCTGGGCGAAGCCATCAGCTTGGTAAAGAAAAATTCGGCGCATAATAGCAAATTGCAGAGTTTGAGAGATAAATTAATCAGCGGCATTCAGCAAAAAATTTCGCACGCTTTTTTGAATGGTCCGATAGAGAATCGTTTGCCCAATAATGTTAATTTCCGTTTTGAGGGTGTTGAAGGTGAAGCAATTTTAGTTTCGCTGGACCTGGAAGGTGTTGCCGTCTCCACCGGTTCGGCTTGCGCGGCTAAGTCGCTGGAGCCGTCATACGTTCTGTTGGCTCTGGGCTTAAATCACCTTGACGCTCATAGCGCTATTCGTTTTAGTCTCGGGCGTTATACGACCGAAGCCGAAATTGACCGGGTACTGGCCATTTTGCCGCCGATTATTGAGCGATTAAGAGGAATTAGCGGGAACATAAAAGGGGATAGGTTAGTTGAGCGAGGGGAATTGCCGAAGGATTTTGGCTGCTAGGAGAGTCAAATTTTAAGCGAATTTAAACGAATATAAAGCGAATAACGAATAAAAAGGGAATAAATGCCAGATAATAAGATAATTTATCCGGAATTAAGTTTTAAGATTATTGGGATTGCTTTTAAGGTTTTTAACTCCCTGCAGTATGGCCATCAAGAAAAATATTATCAGAAAGCTTTTGAGATAGAGCTTAATAATCAGAAGATAAAATACGAAAAGGAAAAAGAAATTAGCTTAAATTACGACGACCAGAAGATAGGAAAATATTATTTAGATTTTTTAATAGAAGAAAAAATAATCATTGAATTAAAAGTTTTATCATCTTATCGTTATAAAAATATTAGACAGGTTTTAGAATATTTAAAAGAAACGAATAAAAAGTTAGCCATTTTGATTTATTTTACTCAAGATGGTATCAGATATCGTCGGATTGTAAATCCGAAATATAATTCGCTTTAAATTCGTTAAAATTCGTGGAGTATTCGGAAAAAGTTATTAGGCATTTTCAACACCCCAGCAATATGGGAAAGATGGATAATCCCGATGGTATGGGTGAAGTTGGCAACCCGATTTGCGGCGATTTGATGAATATTTATTTAAAAATTGCTAAAAATAATAGTGGCCAAGAAATTATTGAGGATATTAAATTTGAGACATTAGGGTGCGTAGCGGCCATCTCAACTTCTTCAATGGTCACGGAAATGGCTAAGGGAAAAACGCTGGACGAAGCATACGAAATAAAATTTTCTGATGTGGCTAAATCTTTAGGCTCCCTGCCGCCGGTCAAAATGCATTGTGCAGACTTGGCGGTCAAAGGCTTAAGATTGGCGATTGAAAATTATCGGAAGAAAGTAAACTAATTTTTGCACTTAAATCCATGCCGACATCTCAAGCATTAGAAGACAAAGAGAGTGTAGTCGATATTAAAAATACGGCTGCCATTTTAGGTATATCTCCAGCAACGGTTAGGAATTGGGTTAGATGTGGTTATTTGCAGACATCCGGTCAAAGCACAAAATATTTTTTTCAATTAAGCGAAATTGAAAAATTTAAACTAAAAATTTCTAATGGCGATTTCGATAAATTAAATAAAAGAGCAAATAAGGCAAATGCTGACAGAACTTTTATTCCCGAGGAATATATAGAAGATAAGGGTGCATGCAACGAATTAAATATTATTGTGAATTTTATTAAAGAGAACAATGTTGATTTATCTCTTGCTCTTTTGTTGGTGGCTTTAAATTTGCTCAAAAAAGAAAGAATATTATCGGAAGTCAGGATAAAAGATATTATACAAAAAAATGATTTATCTTTTTCTAATAAGCAAATAAAAAAAGAAATAGAATTTTGGCTTGCGGAGATAGAGGAAGAAAAAATAAAATGTGAGTTTTCTTTTTTGCTCTATTGTCCCGTTCCGAAGCAGCGGGATACCCTCGGATTTATTTACCAATCTTTTTTGCTTGAGGGGCAAAAATCTCAAAAAGGCGCCTATTATACTCCGTCGACTATAGTTAACGAGATAGTATCTGAATATGTAAAAAAAGATTCAAAAGTTTTTGATCCTTGTTGTGGAACCGGGCAATTTTTATTGGCTTTTGCAGAGGTCGTAGAGAATCCAGTGGACATCTACGGTATCGATCTTGATGAAGTGGCAGTTAGAATCGCACGATTGAATATTCTGATTAAATTTAAAAATAAAGATTTTATTCCAAGCATTACTTGTAAAAATACTCTTTTTGATGTGGGCAGCCATGATTTATTTAGTTTGAACGATGAAAGTCTTAGAGATTTTGATGTTATAGCGACAAATCCGCCGTGGGGCGTTCATTTTTCAGGGGGAGACATTGAAAAATTGAAAAAGTTTTATCCAACGATAACATCTTTCGAGTCATTTTCTTATTTTCTTAAAAAAAGCCTTGATTTGCTTCGTAGCGATGGAGTAGTTTCATTTATATTGCCGGAATCAATTCTAAACGTAAAAACACACAAAGACATAAGAGGAGATATTTTGAAAAGTTCTCAAATTAAAAAAATAGTCTATCTTAGCAGGGTTTTTAAAAATGTGTTTACCTCGGTTATTAGATTAGATTTGAGAAAGAGTGAAAAGAATAATGGCAATGTATTAATTTGCAAAGAAGACGAGAGACATAATATTAAACAGGCGAGGTGGTCGAATAACCAAGATTTTATTTTTGATATTCATGCTAACGGATTTGATGCTGAGATAATTGATAAAATACACCATACGAAATATACAACTTTAGAGAACAAAGCGAGCTGGGCGTTGGGAATTGTAACTGGAGACAATGGTAAATTTATTACGAATAATCAAGAGAAAGGATTCGAGCCAATTTACAAGGGCAAAGATATTGAGAAGTTTGTGCTAGAGGCGCCCTCAAATTATATTCATTTTGCTCCTGAAAAATTTCAACAAATTGCTCCTACGGAAAAATATCGAGCAAAAGAGAAATTGATTTACAGATTTATTTCAAAGTATTTAGTCTTCGCTTATGATGATAAACAGAGGCTGACTTTAAATAGCGCGAATATTGTTATTCCTAAAATTTCTGATTATCCGATAAAAGTAATTGCTGCATTATTCAATTCGTCACTGTATCAGTTGATCTTTCAAAAAAAATTTTCAAGCATTAAGATTTTGCGGAGCCATATCGAACAATTGCCGTTACCACTGTGGGATAGAAAGACTTTTTCTGAAATTATTGAGTTGGTCGACAAAACAATAAAAGATAAAAATAGATTCGAAGAATTAGATAATTATATTATGGAAAAATATGCTCTTTCGGCGAAAGAGAAAAATTACATTATTGAATTTAATAGATAATTTATGGAAATATTGAAGAAAAATTTAGAAAAATTAATTGATACTTTATCGGTTAAAAATAGAGATAAGCTAAAGAATCATCTCGAGGACTTAATTTCGGTGTATCCTTTTAACGAATATGAATATATTATTTCTAGCTTGTTGGGATTGAATAAAATAAGGCTGAGTGACTATTTAGAGATTAGGAATGAATATCTAATGAGAAATGAGTACCTGCATATTTACGAAAAGTATGGATCGCCTACGGCGTTTGGTATTACATGGGCACAGTCGCATATTCACGCAATTATTCCGGAAATGAAGAAACCCACAAAAAAAGAGCATCCCGATTTTGATAATGAATATGATTTTTTCTATAAATACGAGAGAAGGCATATTAGAATAGAAGTAAAGGCTTCTAGGGCAGTTGATGCAAAAAGTGACGATCCGCTTTATGTAAAGGCTCTTGCATGGAATTCTGAAAAGCCGTTTGATATGAATTTTCAGCAGATAAAACCAAGTCATTGTGATGTTTTTGTTTGGGTTGCTGTTTGGAGAGATACAATCAAATATTGGGTTTTTGCTTCGAAGGAGGTAGAGGGAAACAGATATTATTCAAAAGGACAGCATAGAGGAAATGTTGGCGAAGGTCAACTTCATTTGAATCATGATAATATTAAAGAATTTAGAAAATATGAAGCTCAGCCAAAGGAATTGCTTGAAAAAATCATAGTGGCATATAGAAGGCAAAATAGAAACAAAAAACATAAATAGTTGTTAGGTAGCTAAAAAAATTTCATGCAAATAGATAAATTCACAATTAAAGCCCAAGAAGCGCTGCGCGACGCGCATAATCTAGCGAGCGAGCGCGGACAAACCCAAATTGATGTCTTGCATTTGGCGTTAGCTTTGGTTTTGCAAGAAACGGGACTGGTCACCACTATTTTGGAAAAATTAGAAGTGATTATGCCGTCGCTGGAAACGGAACTAGAAAAAGAAATCACGAGACTCCCGCGGATTTTGGGCGAAGTGCCTTTCGGCCAGGTAGTTTTGAGCCCGGAACTGGGTCGGATAATTAATCAGGCGAGCAAAGAGGCTAAAAACTTGGGCGATGAATATGTTTCGGTGGAACATCTTCTGCTGGCGCTTTTTGAAACCGGCGGGAAATTGCGGGAAATTTTCCGGTCTTTCCGACTGGACAAGAATAATGTTTTGGGCGTAATGGAGAGCGTGCGCGGCGGGCAAAAAGTGACCGACGTTGAACCGGAAAGCAAATATCAAGTGTTGGAAAAATACGCGCGCAATTTAACGGAGCTGGCACGCAAAGAAAAATTAGACCCGGTTATTGGCCGCGATGAAGAAATCAGGCGGGTGATGCAGGTGCTTTCTCGCCGGACGAAAAATAATCCGGTTCTAATCGGCGAAGCCGGTGTTGGCAAAACCGCTATCGTGGAAGGATTGGCCCAGCGGATTGTCAGCGGAGACGTGCCGGAAAGTCTAAAAAACAGAGAGTTAATCGCGCTGGATTTGGGCGCCTTGGTAGCAGGAACAAAATTTCGCGGTGAATTTGAAGATCGGGTAAAAGCGGTCTTGCGTGAGGTGGATCGTTCAGCCGGAAAATATATTTTATTTATTGATGAATTGCACACCCTGGTTGGCGCCGGCGCGGCCGAAGGCGCGATTGACGCTTCAAATTTATTAAAACCGGCGCTGGCGCGGGGCGAATTGCACGCGATTGGCGCCACGACTATCAAAGAATATCAAAAATATATTGAAAAAGATCCGGCCTTGGCGCGGCGTTTTCAACAAGTTTATGTCAAAGAACCGTCAATTGAAGACACAATCGCGATTTTGCGCGGGCTGAAAGAAAAATACGAAGTTCATCACGGCGTGCGGATTACCGACGCGGCCATTATTGCGGCGGCTAATTTGAGCGCTCGTTATATTTCAGACCGGTTTTTACCCGATAAAGCGGTAGACTTGATTGATGAAGGCGCCAGCGCTTTGCGGCTTGAAATTGACAGTATGCCAACCGAATTGGACCAGCAAAAGCGGAAAATTATTCAACTGGAAATCGAAAAGCAGGCATTGAAAAAAGAAAAATCGAAAGATGGCCGCTCGCATTTGCGCCAAGTAGAAAAACAGCTGGCGGATTTGAAAGAAAAATCAAAAGAGGCGGAATTGCGCTGGAAAAATGAACACGATTTAATCGCTAGAATCAGCGAAGCGAAAAAGAAAATTGATTCACTAAAACAAGAAGCGGATATTGCCGAGCGCAGCGGTGAATTGCAAAAAGTGGCCGAAATCAGATACGGCAAAATTCCTGATCAGGATAAAATTATTAAGGCCAATCAAAAAAGACTAGTTGAGGTTCAAAAAGATAAACCGCTGTTAAAAGAAGAAATTAGCGAGCCGGAAATTGCCAAGGTAGTGGCTCGCTGGACCGGCATTCCGGTTGAAAAAATGCTGGAAGGAGAAATGCAGAAATTGTCTTATATGGAAGATAAATTGCATCGGCGGGTGATTGGCCAAGAAGAAGCCATCGCGGCAATTTCTAACGCGGTCCGGCGTTCCCGAGCGGGCATTGCAGAAGAAAAGCGTCCCATCGGCTCGTTTATTTTTTTGGGTCCGACGGGAGTGGGTAAAACAGAGTTGGCCAAAGCTCTAGCGGAATTTATGTTCAATGACGAAAACGCGATTATCCGTTTGGACATGTCAGAATATATGGAAAAGCATACTGTGGCGCGAATGATTGGTTCGCCGCCCGGTTATGTTGGATTTGAAGAGGGCGGGCAATTAACCGAAGCAATCAGGCGCCGGCCGTATAGCGTGGTCTTATTCGATGAAATTGAAAAAGCCAATTCGGAAGTTTTTAATATCATGTTGCAAATTTTGGAGGATGGCCGCTTAACCGATGCCAAAGGCCGGACAGTTAATTTTAAAAATACGATTGTTATCATGACTTCCAACGTTGGCAATGAAATTGTGAAAAATTTTACTTTAGGCTTCGCGGATGAAGAGCCGCAAAAACAGGACCAGCAGGAAATGAAGAACAAAGTGATGGAAGCATTAAGAGCTAATTTTAAACCAGAATTTTTAAATCGGGTGGACGAGATGATTGTTTTTGAAAGTTTGACCAAAGAAGAATTAGCGCGGATTGTTGATTTACAATTAGACTTAGTGCAAAAGCGCCTAGCGGAGAAAAAAATAAAAATAAAAGTTACGGTTAAAGCAAAAAAATATCTGGCGGCAAAAGGTTATGATCCAAATTATGGCGCCCGGCCGCTCAAGCGATTGATCCAGCAATCAATTCTGGACCAGACCGCCAAGGAAATTGTAGCGGGCAAAATCAAGGAAGGCGATATGGTTTGTGTTGATGCGCCCGATGATAAAATTCAGATTAAAATTCAAAACAAGCAAAATTAAATGAACAAACTTCAGCAGTCAATCATTTTTTGGTGCGCTATTTTATTAGTCGGTTCGTTGGCGGGCATTTTGGGCAATCAAATTATATCTCCTTGGCTGGCGGGTATACCGTTATTTGAAAAAATCAACTGGCCGGGCAAAACAAAAGAAACAACGACGATTATTAACAAGACAGAAAAAATTTACCTGACCGAGGATTTGGTTTATCAGGAATCAATCAATCAAGTTTTGAATTCAGTTATTTATTCGCGAGCGGAAAAAGCTGGCAATAAATTAGCCGAATCAGCGGGTTTTATTTTGACCAGCGACGGTTTGGCAGTGACCGGTAATTTAGCCGCAATTAAAGGCGCGACAAATTTTATTTTGACGCGCGAGGACAAAGAATATCCGGCCGAGCTTATCAAAGAAGACAAAGAAAACAAGGTGGCTATTTTTAAAATTGAGGAAAATAATTTACCGGTGGTTAGTTTCGGTGAAATTAGCAATCTAAAATTAGGCGAGAGAGTTTTTTTGCCGGGCGCCAATATTATTGGCGGAATTTTTTCAAAATTTGTTCTGGCCGGTTCGGTTAAAAGTTTGACGCCGGTAATTTTATTTGATCTGAACGAAAAACTGATTTTGGCCGGCGAACCCGTTATCAATTCCCGGGGCGAAGTTTTGGGCTTAGCCTTGATTGATAAAGAGGGAAATGTTAATTTGGTGGAGGAAGCAAAGATAAAAGATCTTTTAAAATAGACAGATAAAAATAAGGAGGGCAAAATATGGCATTTTCTCTTTGGGCGGTCGGGTGGAGCAGCCTGTTGCTATTTGTCGCATTCTATATCACCGATAAGGAATATGGATCTTCTTGGGGATTAATTTTTTCCTCGGTGCACGGTTGGCTCACGATGGCTTTTGACGTCATTGTGTTGGCGATTTGGATTACGTTTTGTTTAAACGGCGTTATTAGGCTTATAAAAATGGCTCGGGAGAGGAGATCCGTAAACAGAAAAGGAGGATAGTATGAAAGAAGAGATGCGGCATGTTGATAAGCGTCGATGGATTTGCACGAGTATCATTGGAAACTGTCCATTATCGTCGGTGATGGCGTCGAACATGCATCAGGAGGTGCCGGTGGACAAAACCTGTCCGTTGTGCCACGCGGACATTACAATTTTTGGTGAGATGCCCGAACTTACCGTGCAGAGCATTATGGAAATTGTTCCTGAATGGCAGTGCCGGGGATGCAATAAAACCGGGTCGTGGTCGGAAGCAAACGAAGCATCAAGGCAGTGTCCTGATTGCGGGGGAGAAATTATAACTCCTTTAGTTAAAAAAGACGGACCTTTTGGTTCCGGATTGCTCAAAAAGCACTAAAAATGTCAATCACATTGCTAAATCGCCTTGCGAGTCGCGGGGCGATTTTTTATTGCTTATTTGTTTTGTATCTTATAAAATATAAGGGTAATAAAATAAACATAAAATAAAATTATGATTGAAGGCGTAATAATCAAAGAATTAAAAAAATACGAAGATGGCCGAGGCTGGCTGGCGGAAATTTGGCGTGATGACGAAAGTAATTTCCGGCCCAAAATGGGCTACGCCAGCGTCACCCGCCCTGGCGTGGTGCGCGGACCACACGAACATCTGGGGCAATCAGATGGGTTTATCTTTCTAGGGCCAGGAACCTTTGAACTTTATTTATGGGACAGACGCAAGGACAGCGCCACGCACGGCGAACATTTGAAAATTAAAGCCGGAGAACAAAATCCGGTAATGATTATTGTTCCGCCGGGCATCGTGCATGGTTATAAAAACATTTCCGATAAAGATGCTTGGTGCATAAACGTTCCTGATAAGTTATACCGGGGTGAAGACAGAAAAGAAACAGTAGACGAAATTCGCTGGGAGGAGAAATCCGATTCGCCGTATAAAATAGAATAATAATTTTTAATAAAAAAATTATGTTAAAGCCAATTAAATTTGCCAACGCCGTGGCCATTGTGTCGGCGGTTTGGCAAATTATCTATACGGCCAAATTAGCAGTCATTCCGGATAGTGTTCATTACTGGATTGGCGCTATGATGCCAGGCTACAACCTGACAGCCATTGAAACAAACCAAATTGATTGGTGGGTGGCGATGCAGGGCACTTTAATCATGGCGATTGTCGCCTGGATCAGTGTTTTTGTGGTGATTTGGTTATATAATTGTTCAGATAAATAATTTAAAATAAAAAGATTAACGGAGCTGGTCTTTCGGAACTTTTTGGATATTACTTTTTCAATTTTTTTAATTTAGATAATCTTTTATGAAAATATTAATTACCGGCGGGGCGGGCTTCATCGGAAGCAATTTTATAAAATATATTTTTAAAAAACATCCGGATTGGCAGGTGGTAAATTTGGATAAATTAACTTACGCGGGAAACTTGGAAAGTTTGAAAGAAATTGAAAATGATCCTAATTATAAATTTGTAAAAGGGGATATAGCCAGCGCAAAAGACGTGGAAAGAGCCATTGACGAGGGGGTGGATAAAATCATTAATTACGCGGCGGAAACTCATGTTGACCGGTCAATCATATCACCGGACGCTTTTATCAAGACCGATATTTTTGGCACCTATACCCTGCTGGAAGCTGTAAAAAAATATAGAGTCGCACAATATATTCAAATCTCAACGGACGAAGTGTTTGGTTCCGTTAAGAATGGTAGTTTTACGGAAGAAAGTCCGTTTGCGCCAAACAGTCCCTATTCGGCTTCTAAGGCCGGCGCCGACCATCTTTGCCGCGCGTATTTTAAAACTTATAATTTGCCGATTATGGTGACACATTCCTGTAATGTTTTTGGCTTGAACGCGCATCCGGAAAAAATGATTCCGCTTTTTATTACTAATTTGCTGGAAGGAAAAAAAGTGCCGCTGTACGGGCAAGGCCAACAAGTGCGCGAATGGATTTTTGCCCAAGACCACTGCGCGGCGATAGAAACAATAATAGAGAAAGGGCAGAGCGGCGAGGTTTATAACATTGGTACGGGTTTTGAAAAAACTAATCTGGAAACGACCAAATTTATTTTACAAGAGATGAGACTAGGTGAAGATAAAATTGAATATATTAAGGATCGGCTGGGCCACGACTGGCGCTACGCCATAAATTCACAAAAGCTAAGGGGACTGGGCTGGCAACCGGGTGTTTCTTGGGAGGAAGGTTTACGTCGCACAATAAAATGGTATCAAGAGAACGAAACTTGGTGGAAGTGTATAAAGTCCGGAGATTACTTAGAGTATTATCGTAATCAGTATGGTAAAAAAAATTAACCCCCACACCATAACGAGTTTTAAATTATGTTCTTCCTTTATATTCTTAAAAGCTTAAAAGATCAAAAACTTTATGCCGGTTCTACCGCAAGATTAAAAGATAGGTTAAAAGAACATAATTTAGGTTTGGTCACGTCAACGAAAAATAGACGGCCACTAAAACTTATATATTGTGAAGGATATTCTGTTGAAGAAGATGCGAGACGACGGGAACATAATCTAAAATTAAGAGCTAAAGCGCTAAAGCAGCTTAAGAGTCGAATTAGTAATTCATTGAATTCTTAGCTAAACTCGTTTGGTGTGGGGGCTGGAATACTATAAAAAACAATACGGAAAATAGGTCTTTCATTTATAGTAAAAAGATTAAAACACCCTATCATTTATCGTTGGGTGTTTTTTGACAAAGCAATTTTAAAAAGTTAGATTAAATGCAGTACATTTTATTAAGGAGGTGGAAAATGATAAAGCTGTCTAATGGTCATATTTTGGAATACGTAACAGCTAGCGGTGTTCTGGCTTACGACGGCCAAGGCTGGCCATGGGAAAGCCCGCTGATCTGGTCAGGTTTCATTCAGCCGGCATTATTTACCAACATTATAAAAACTATTACTGTCTTGCCGCGGTCGGGCAATCATCGTTGGCGGAATCCTTTCTATTGCGTTCGTATCTTACCCGGTGGCGTGGTGAACGCAGTTGGCATGGGCAACAAAGGAATACTTTGGTGGTATAAAAATATCGGACAGCAGATTAACCGTCAAAACGAATCATTAATTGCTTCGGTGCATTTTGAAAGCGAACCTCAGCGGCAAACAATGGCAACGATACTTAATGAATCGGATCTGGTCGGCGTTGAAGTCAACGCTCGTTGTCCCAATATTCAGCTGTCGCCGTATTGGCAATGTTGCGAAGCAATCGTCCGGAATTGTCAAGAGTTTAAAAAAGAATTGCGCCATCCCTTATTGCTCAAGCTTTCGGTTGATGATAATGTTGAACAAATTTTACCAAAACTGGAAGGCGTGGTAGAGGCGGTTTCCATCAATAGCGTCCGCTGGAAAAAAATTTTTCCCGGCCAGTTAAGTCCCCTGGCGCATTTGGGCGGCGGCGGGGTTTCGGGTAAAATTACCCAGCCTATAGTTTGGCCGTTCATTGCCCGCATCGCGCAAGCCAGTTCCATTCCGGTCATCGCTTCGGCCATTTGGGATTTTGATGATTTAGCCAAGGTCCGTTCTTTGGGCGCTAGGGCCATTGGTTTTGGCTCGGTCTTTATGTTGCATCCTTGTCGGCCGACGACGTTTGTTAAAAAAGAAATGGCGGTAAAAAAATAAAGATAGTTTGGCGAGGGTAGAAATACTCTCGCCTTTTTGTTTTAAACTTCCGACGAGGTTTGACCCCGTATAAAAGTTCGGCCGTGTTTAGTAGTCTGCCAAGCAAAAAAAAGCCAGCCTCGACTAGACGTCGAGTCTAGGCGGGCGATTCGCCTTCGGCTTTACTCTATAATTGCAATGATTTTTGTTTTAACTTTTAACGGGGTTTGACCATTTTAGGTTTTTTGGTTTAGAATGGAAAGAACAATCCTGCCTCGGGCGGGATAAAAAAATTATGAAAAATCAAGAGCTTCCACGGAGGGCTCTGGATTTGAGTTTGGCCATTTACCGGATAACCGCTAAATTGCCGGTCGGTGAAGTGCTGGTTGGACAATTGCGAGGATTGGGCAACGAAATAGCAGCCACGCTAAGCTCGGCCGTAGCCGAGCTTAGCTCGGCGGGCGATTTAACGGCAGAAAATTTTGTTGACATTCAAAACAAAATTAACCGCCTGAAAATTTATCTTGCTATTGCTAAGGCGCAAAATTGGGTAAAAGCGATAAATTGGTCAATTTTGGATTTTGAATATTATAAATTACAACAGGAGGTTCTTTTTGAGTTAGCAAAAGAAGGGGACTCAAGCCGCGTTTTAACGCAAAAACAGGAAGCGGTGGATAAGTGCGAAAGTCAGGAGAGTAATAGCATTACGTCGCACAATATAGAAGCATTAAAAAAACCAGCTTCTTTGAGGCCGGTTTCACTTGCGCCGTCAGGATTAAGCTCCCGCCAATCAGAGATTTTAGATTTATTGAATAAAAAGGGCTCTTTGAAAATGTCAGCTTTGATTCCCCTTTTTAAAGACGAGGCATCAGACCGCACCTTGCGCAACGACTTAAAATTTTTGCTTGGAAAAAAATTGATTAAGAAAGAGGGGTTTAATAAAACGGCCGTATATTTGAGCCGATAATTTATCGGCAATTATGTTTCCGATAAAATTAAAGCTATTGCCGATAATTTCCGATAGAAGGTGACCATGTCTAATCAAATCACCGAACAACAATTTTTAGAGCTCTATGACACGCATGTCGGTAAAATCTACCGCTATATTTATTTTCGCGTGAACGCGGAAGAGCTGGCGCAAGATCTGACGAGTGAAGTGTTTTTAAAATCCTGGCAATATCTAAGCGCCAAAAGTGTCGGCAATCCGCGGGCTTTCTTTTATCAGATTGCCCGGAATTTAGTCACGGATTTTTATCGGAAAAAAGATAAAACGCCAATTTCGCTGGAGGAAATTACCGATAAACCGGTTGCCGATAAATCGGATAGTCCGCTTGATTTGGCCTCAATTTCTTCGGATATGAGCTCGGTCAAGCAGGCCTTGCGTCAATTAAGCCCTGATTATCAGGAAATAATCATCTGGCGCTATTTGGACGAGCTGGAAACTAAAGAGATTGCCGAAATTCTAAGCAAGTCCGAAGGCGCGGTGCGGACATTATTGTCTAGGGCGTTAGCCGATCTAAGAAGAGTTTTGGGGTAGTATTATGACTGGTGGATTGGAGGATGATTTAATTTAAAGTTAAAAAATCAAAGTGCAAAATGACAATGTAAAATCTAAAATTTTAAATTTTTAACTGTCATTTTTCATTTTGAGATTTACATTTTACATTATCTTGTAACACTTCTCCTCCTTCTCCGTCATCTTTAATAACATGGAGGAGAAAGATCTAATAAACAAAATACAATTACTAAAAAAAATCAGCCCCAAAGAAGATTGGGTGATTTCAACGCGCGCCAAATTGGCTTTCCGCCTAGAGATGGCCAGAAAGAAGAATCTGCTCAATAAAGATTTATTCACTCTAAAAGAACTGTTTTCATCTTGGGGTACCAATCAGCCAAAGTTGGCCTTCAGCCCTCTCTACGGGGTGATTATTGCCCTTGGGCTGGTGTTGGGCGGTGGAGCCGTCACGGGACTGGCTTCCTTGCAGAGCGCGCCCGGCAGTCCGCTCTATCCGATTAAATTGTCAATGGAAAAAGCCCGTTTGGCTACCTCTTTTTCGGAAGAGGGTAGAATTCAGCTTCAAGCTCAAATTGTGGATAACCGGCTTCAGGAATTAAGCGTGGTGGTTGCTAATCAAGATTCCGCCCAACAGAAAGCGGAAAAAGTAACGCAAGTGGTGGATAATATCAAAGAGCAATTGGCCAGCGCTAATGATCAATTATCAAAAAGCGACCAATCAGAGCCTAAAAAAGTGGTCGCGGCGGCCAAAGTAATCAGCGAAAAGGCCAGTCAGTTTAGCCAAGCTTTAGCCACGGCTAAAGATAGCCTGCCCGAAAACATAAAGCCGGAACTGGATGTTAAAATCGCCGAAGTGGCCGAAACCGGCAAGCAAGCGGATATGAAATATTTGGAAACCATGATTGCCAATCAAGATTCCGCCGAAGTTAATAAAGAAGACATTATTGCCAAATTAAATGAAGAAATTAAAACGACGCAGGAGCAGGTTAACGCCCGGGAACAGAAAATAGCAGAGCAATTTTCCATTGCCGATAAATTGCCGATAAGAGCGGTGTTGATAAATCAGACCCAACAGAGCCGGGAGTTACTGAAAAAAGCCGAGCAAGCAGTTGCCGATAACGATCTGGCTGGCGCTTTGCAATTTATTAAAGCAGTTAAAGCGATTGAAACTAGTGCGAATGAAATGGTGCAAAATGCGGATGTACCGGAAGTTAAGGGCGCGGCTACGAGTTCTGTTGAGGATAAGTTGGAATAAAATTTGGTGCACGGGGTCATTCTGAGCAAAGCGAAGAATCTATTGATGATTAATGACAAAGAGCGCGCTAAATGACAAAACCCAAATGACGAATGACAAATCAATGACAAAGCTCTAAGCTCAAAGAATTTATTTTGACATTAAAGATTGTCACCCTGCGGGTGACCACCCGAAGGGTGGGAAATTAGTCATTAGTCATTAAAAGACAAGATTCTTCTCTAATCATGGTGATAGTCCAGAGATAGTCGTTTTTATGCTTCTTCCCTCAAAGTTTGGCCTTAATTGCTCTTAAAGCCAGGCTTTGGCGGGAAAAATTCGTCATCTTATCAACAGGATTTACCCTGTTAGAAAATTAACTAAAAATTGGCGCTATCGTAGAAGTAAGCCGTAGGCGATTCGCCCTATAATATGCATATTTTCAGCGAATTTGGTTGATTTTTTAACAGGGTTGACACAAATAGAGCTGTTCCTATATAATTGTTATATAGAAAAAAAGACCATTTTTGCCTAAAACAAGGAACTTGGGTCCGGTTTTTGGCACGGAAAGGAACTGCAGGTCGTCAAACATTTGAGGTTGGAATCCCTCCTGTGTTTTGAGTTTCATCTCCGATGGCTTTTTGAAACGAAAAAATCATTAAAAAATAAATTATAAATCAATTCAGAGATTATTTTTACTTGGCCCCCATTACGCAATGTTTCTTATTGAAACAAAACGGAATGTAAAAAGGGGGGTGGCAGATTAATTTTAAATTCGCAAGAATTTGAATACCTGCCTTGGCAGGGAACCTCGAGGACACCTCGCTTCTATCTTCTCGTTATTCGTTAAGAAAAAAGCGTAAGTCTCATTTATGAGACAAGGGGGTATCCCGCACCATTTCTTTCTAAGATTGGCGGCTGACCGTAAAACTCAAGAGAAACGGCTTCGCCTCTCAATTGTTCAAATAGCAAGAGCTTGGATGGAAATGGTGCGGGACTCGCAGGGAAAAAGTAATTTTATGAATTGAAATCATTTCGTCAATTAAAGAAATTTAATTGTGCGGGATAACACACAAAAATTAAACAATGAGTAAAAGATTACAAAAAGTCGTTTCTGTGACGACCAGTATCACCACAATTTTGTGGTTGTCTGGAGTCGCGGCTTTTGCTCCAATGGCTGCTTTGGCTGCCACCATCAATGAAGGTGACACCATCAGAGTGGCCAATACCTTAGATATCTATATTGCTAAATACGTTGGCGCCAAGAAGTTCAAAAGACTTATCTTGAGCCCATCCGTTTTTAACAGCTATGGACATTTAAGCTGGGCAGCAGTCAAGACCGTGACGCAAGCAGAAATGGACGCTTTCACAACTTCCGATTTAGTTCGGGCTCTCGGTGACCAGAAAGTTTACAAACTGACACCGGTTGCGGACAGCGATACTGGCGCCAAACAATGGTTGAACATGACAGCCGAAGCGTTTACCGCTGGCGGCTATGATTGGGATTCCATTTATGTCATAAACAACACTGATCGCGATGTCTATGGCGCTGGGACAGAAATCACCGGTGGAACTTCAGTTTCTCCTTCAACCAGCACGGCGGCCGGCAGTTTAACTGTGGCTTTAGCTTCAGATACTCCAGCGGCTGGCGTAGCGGTTTATAACGCGGCTCGGGTTCCGTTCACGAAAGTGAACTTCACGGCTGGCGCGACGGCGGTCACTATTACTAGCTTGACCGTTCAGCGAACTGGCTTAACCGATGACGCGGCGCTTGCATCAATCGTTTTGGTTGATGCCGAAACCAACATGTTAGTTGGTTTGTCTCAAACTTTAAATTCTGCTCACCAAGTAGTTCTTAGTGAGGCTCTGACTATCCCGGCGAACACGACCAAAGGCTATATTCTAGCCGCCAACATGGCGAATTCAACTGCTTATGCTGGTCAAATCGCTTCGTTGAGCTTAGTGGGCGTTGCCACTGCGGCGACCCTTTCCGGCACTTTGCCAATTACTGGTAATGGACAGACCTTAAATGGTACCTTGGCCATTGGAACAGCGACTGTTGCTGCTGGTTCCTTGGATCCGGGTACTGCGGCTACCAAAAACATTGGCGTCACTGGTGTAGCTTTCTCCAGCATTAAAATTACGGCTGGCTCCACGGAAGATATTACTGTTTCTTCAATCAGGTGGAATCAATCCGGTTCAGCGGCTTCGTCTGACTTAGCCAATTTGGTCGTCAGCGATGGCACGACTAACTATGCCACAACCGTTTCGGCTGATGGCAAATACTATTCAGCCAGCTTTGGCACAGCCGGTTTGGTTATTGCCAAAGGACTAAACAAAGAATTCACTGTTAAAGGTGATATTCTAAACGGTTCAGCCCGAACAGTTGCTTTTGACCTCTATCGCAATACCGATGTGGTCGTTAAAGGCAATGTGTATGGTTATTACATGACGCCTACTTTCACTGATAATGCTGCTGTTCATGCTACCGCTAACGCGACTGATGTTAATAACACGGCTTCTCCGTATTTTGCGGGTGCTCACGTTACTATCGGCGGCGG